>JGI994J12354_10000380_pt1 | contig 43919 bp, 41 predicted proteins | sample IntmicLarv3ML3BL_FD_12354 | JGI IMG/M metagenome (IMG submission 12354) | reverse complement strand
TGTCATATCCATATTCATCCGGTCAATCAGATATCGGCTTGGGCTTCATGGCCGTGTTTTTCCATCCATGCCCGGCGTGCTGCGGCTTCTCCCTTGCCCATCAACATCTGGAAGCGGGTTTCCGAATGTTGATGGTCCATATCGCCAAGTGAGACAGGGAGAAGGCGGCGCGTATCCGGGTTAAGCGTTGTTTCCCACAACTGTTCCGCATTCATTTCGCCCAGTCCCTTGAAACGGGAAATAGCTAGGGCAGTATCCCTGACATCTTCCTTTCGCAGTTTATCGCGAATGCTGAAAAGTTCCGCTTCATCGAGTGCATACAGTTTCTGTGCTGGTCGTTTTCCTCGGGCAGGCACATCAACACGGTAAAGGGGCGGGTGGGCAACATAAATGTTTCCGCTTTCAATCAGTTTAGGGAAATGGCGGAAAAATAGCGTCAAAAGCAGCACTTGAATATGGGAGCCATCCACATCAGCATCTGAAAGGATGCATATCTTGCCATAGCGCAGACCGGAAAGATCCGGGTCATCATTGATATCATGAGGATCTACGCCAATGGCAACGGAAATATCATGGATTTCCTGATTGGCAAAAAGACGGTTTCTTTCTGTTTCCCACGAATTGAGCACTTTGCCGCGCAAAGGCAGGATAGCTTGGAACTCCTTGTTTCTGCCCATTTTTGCTGATCCACCAGCAGAATCACCTTCAACCAGAAACAATTCATTCCTGCTGATATCAGTTGACTCGCAATCAGTCAGTTTGCCTGGCAAAACGGCGACCCCGGATGATTTTTTCTTCTCCACTTTCTGTGCAGAACGAAGACGTGATTGTGCCTGTCGGATAACAAGATCTGCCAGCCTACGTCCCTGATCCACATTCTGGTTCAGCCACAATTCCAACGGCGGCCGGGCAAAATGCGAAATCAGCCTGACCGCATCACGGGAGTTCAGTCGTTCCTTGATTTGCCCCTGAAATTGGGGATCAAGTACCCGCGCAGACAGAAGAAAGGAGGCTCGTGCAAAGACATCTTCCGGGAGGAGGCGAATGCCTTTTGGCAGAAGTGAGTGCATTTCAACAAAGCTTTTTACAGCATTGAAAAGACCATCACGCAGCCCGCTTTCATGGGTGCCACCGGCTGAAGTGGGGATCAGGTTGACAAAGGATTCGCGAACAAGCGCTCCTTCTGCTGTCCATGCCACAATCCAGGCAGCGCCTTCGCCGGCGGCAAAGCCCTCCTGGGTGGTGGCGGCATAATGTTCGCCTTCAAAAAGCGGAATAACCGTGTCTTCATCTGTTCCCAGCCCAAGCTGTTCGGAAAGATAGCCTCTGAAGCCGCTTTCATATTGCCAAGATTCCGTTTCCCCTGTTTTTTCGTTCAGAAGCGAAACCGAAACACCAGGTAGGAGGATCGCTTTGGAGCGAAGCAGGTGCCTCAGTTCGCTCAGTGGAATGGCGGCACTGTCAAAATATTTGGGATCAGGCCATACCGAAATTTTGGTGCCGGATTTTTTTTCTCCCCTTGTCAGTGCCCGCGATTTCAGCTTTTCCGTGACTTCGCCTTCCGTAAAAGTGATTTCATGCATTTTTTTGTCGCGCCAGACATTGACTTCCAGCCGGGAGGAAAGTGCATTTGTTACCGATACGCCGACACCATGCAGACCGCCGGAAAAGGTATAGGCATTCTCCATGCCTTTTTGGAACTTGCCGCCGGAGTGCAGGCGGGTAAAAATTACTTCGATGGTTGGAATCTTTTCTTCCGGATGGCGGCCTACTGGTATGCCTCTGCCATCGTCTTCCACGCTGATGCTACCGTTTGAGTGAAGTGTCACCTGGATGTGTTTGCAAAAACCGGCGATAGCTTCGTCCGATGCATTATCAATCACTTCAGTAATGATATGTAGCGGACTTTCCGTGCGGGTATACATGCCGGGCCGCTGGCGGACAGGCTCCAAGCCCTTCAGTACTTGGATTGAAGATTCGTTATATAAGGACTTTTCTGACATCGGATGCGTAATATATTGCTTTCGGATAAACCGGAAAGAATTAAAAATAAGCGATTTTACACGAGCGAGCAACGAGGGTTAAAAAGAGCTTGGTTGAAAGAACAGAATCTCCTGCTTTAAATAACGTGTGTAAACCATTGCGGTTCGATATGTAATTGTATATAATTGAATATTAATGTGGTTTTTTAGGATGAGATTGAAACACGAACATGGGCGTACGCCCATTTTTTTTTCATTGGAGCAATTGAACGTGTTGATGTCTCTGTTGGCCGGGGGCAGATTTGCTTGACAATTTAATAGAAAAAACTGTGAATGGCTGTGGTTACGATCTGGTGGATGTCGAACGCGTATCAGGTGGATTGCTGCGCGTATATATCGATTTTCTGCCGGAAGATCTTGTTCGCGGCAATATCACAGTAAAAGACTGCGAAACCGTTAGTCATCAGCTGACACATGTTTTTACAGTTGAAAATGCGGATTATGAGCGTCTGGAAGTTTCTTCGCCCGGCTTGGACAGACCGCTGAAAAGATTTTCAGATTTTGCCCGCTTTGCGGGAATGGAAGCCAATGTCAAATTGCGTATGCCGGTTGAGGGGATGTCAAACCGCCGGGTTTTTCAGGGCATATTGCAGGAGCCTGAGGGAGATGAACTGGCATTGGAGTTTGACACGAAGGAAGGCGCAGCACTGTTGCACTTTTCGCTTTCCGATGTAGATAAGGCACGGTTGGTGCCACAGGTGAGTTTTAGGGGCCGAAAAAAATGAGTTTCGAAATTCTGCAACTGGTTGATGTGCTTGCACGTGAAAAAAATGTTGACAAGGAAGTTGTCCTTGGGGCGTTGGAGCATGCTTTGGCACTGGCAACCAAAAAACGCTATCCGGGTGATGTGGATATCAGGGTGGCAATCGATCGCAAAACCGGTGAGTTTGAGACCTTCCGCAGATGGCATGTCGTTCCTGATGAGGCAGGGCTGCAGCTGCCGGATCAGGAAATTCTGCATTTCGAGGCCAAAGAGCAGATTCAGGATATTGAAGTTGATGATTATCTTGAAGAACATATCGAATCGATTGAGTTTGGTCGTCGTTTTGCGCAGGATACCAAGCAGATAGTCTTGCAGCGTATCCGTGATGCGGAGCGTGAGCAGATACTGACAGACTTTCTTGCACGGGGTGATACGCTTGTTACAGGCGCTATCAAGCGAATGGAGCGTGGTGATGCGATTCTGGAGTCTGGTAAGGTTGAAGCACGCCTGCCGCGTGATCAGATGATACCGAAAGAAAATCTGCGTGTGGGTGATCGCGTGCGAGCCTATATTTTGCGAGTTGACAGAAATGCAAGAGGACAGCAGGTGATCCTGTCCCGTACTGCACCGGAATTTATTATCAAGCTCTTCGAACTGGAAGTGCCTGAAATGGAACAGGGGCTGCTTGAAATCAAATCGGCAGCGCGTGATCCGGGTGTTCGTGCCAAGATTGCGGTTTTTACCAATGACAAACGGATTGATCCAATTGGAACCTGTGTCGGTATTCGTGGTTCACGTGTACAGGCGGTAACAGGCGAACTGGGTGGTGAGCGTGTGGACATCGTGTTGTGGTCGGAAGACCCGGCTCAGTTTGTTATTGGTGCACTGGCGCCGGCCAATGTTTCCTCCATTGTGGTGGATGAAGAGCAGCATGCCATGGATGTGATTGTTGATGAGGAAAACCTAGCCATTGCGATTGGTAGGAGCGGGCAGAATGTCCGTCTGGCATCCGAGCTGACAGGCTGGAAAATCAACATCATGACTGCGGAAGAATCTGCCGATAAGTCGGCAATGGAAACTGCCAGTATCCGTGCCCTTTTCATGGAAAAACTGAATGTGGACCAGGAAGTGGCGGATATTCTGATTGAGGAAGGTTTTTCCGCCCTTGAGGAAATCGCTTATGTGCCGATTAATGAAATGCTGGAAATCGAAGCCTTTGATGAGGAAACCGTCAATGAGCTGCGTACCCGGGCACGGGATGCACTGGTAACCGAAGCACTTGCCTCTGAAGAAGGTATGAGCAACATGGAGCCAGAGCTGATTGATCTGGATGGCATGGACAGGGGAACGGCTGGCAGACTGGGGTTGGCCGGCATCAAGACGCTGGCGGATTTTGGCGGGCTTGCCTATGATGAATTCGGCGCAATTCTTGCGTTATCGACAGAGCGTGCATGCCAGTTGATTGAAAATGGTTTTGAAGATGTGACCGATGATGAGATGACACTCATCGATGCCCGGTATGATGATCATGCAAAGGCATTGCAGTCACGTGCATGGGAAATAATTGAGGCGAAGTAATAGATCTCATTTGCATGGACTGAATCGCGTTAGACAGGAAAGAGGACGGAATGGCGACTAACAACGTAGCTCAATTTGCTGCAGAACTGAACATGTCAGCTGATGCGCTGCTGAGTCAGTTACACAATGCAGGGGTTGAGAAAAAATCAGTAAATGATTCTCTGACCAATGCGGACAAGGACAGACTGTTGAGTTATCTGCGCGGATCGCACGGCAATCCTGTGGAAGAAAAGAAAAAGATTTCGCTGACACGCAAGGAAACCAGCGAAATCAAGCAGGCAGATGCATCGGGCAAATCGCGCACGATTCAGGTTGAGGTGCGTAAAAAACGCATATTCAAACGTGAGGAATCGGCCGCTGCAGAAAAAGTCGCTCCCAAAGTTCCGCCTGCACCGCTTATTGATGAGGCAGAGCAGAAGAAGCGTGCAGAAGAAGCCCGTCGTCAGGCTGAATTGATTGCGCGTCAGGAAGCCGAGTTGCGAGAAAAGCAGGCACAGTTGGCGAAGCTTGAGGCTGAAAAAGCGGCTCGTGAAAAAGCGGAAGAAGAAGCCAAGCAGGCGATTGAAATGTCCGAAAAGACAGCTGCCGAAAAAGAGAAGGGTAAAACGGAGGAAGAGGTTGCCGAGGCCGCCCGGCAGGTAGCTGAAGAAGCAGAAAAGGTCGCTGAAGCGGAAAGAACCCGCAAGGCGGTGGAAGACGAGGTGGCTCAGATCAAAGCCATGATGACAACGCCGAAGAAAGTCGCCAAACAGCCGGAGCCGGCAGCGTCAGAAGAGGCTAAAAAGAAAGATACGGCGACCCTGCGTCGCCCGGCGGATAAAAAGCCGGCTTCGGCAAAAGAAGAGAAAAAAGGCTCATCAGAGAAAAAATCCATCAAATCGGCCAATGTGGCTTCCACCTGGCAGGATGATGCTGCCAAAAAGCGGGGGGCTGGTATGAAAACCCGGGGAGCGACAACGGGTGCTCGTGAAGGATGGCGAAGCAGTGGTGGTGGCAAAAATCGCAAAGGGCAGCAGGCAACGGAAAGAGAAAGTAATTTCCAGCAGCCGACAGAAGCCATTGTCCGAAGCATTTATGTTCCGGAGACAATTACGGTGGCTGAACTTGCTCACCAGATGGCAGTAAAAGCCTCGGAAGTTATCAAGCAGCTCATGCTGCTTGGACAGATGGTGACGATCAATCAGGTGCTGGATCAGGAAACCGCCATGATTCTGGTTGAGGAAATGGGGCATAAGGCGCATGCCGCCAAAATTCAGGATCATGAGGCAGAACTTGCCGCCATGGGTGAAGATGTGGATGCTGAACTGTTACCAAGAGCTCCTGTCGTTACTGTCATGGGTCACGTTGATCATGGTAAAACATCACTTCTTGATTACATCCGCCGGACAAAAATTGCATCAGGCGAAGCGGGTGGTATTACCCAGCATATCGGTGCTTACCATGTGGAAACGCCAAATGGTGTCATTACTTTCCTTGATACGCCGGGTCATGAGGCATTTACCGCAATGCGTGCCCGTGGCGCGAAGGCAACGGATATCGTGATTCTGGTTGTTGCTGCTGATGATGGTGTGATGCCGCAGACAAAAGAGGCGATAGCGCATGCGAAATCCGCTGGTGTTCCTCTGGTTGTTGCCATTAACAAAATCGATAAATCGGGCGCTAATGTTGACCGTGTTACACAGGAGTTGATTGCTGAAGATGTTGTACCGGAGCAGTATGGCGGTGACGCGCCTTTTATTCCGGTTTCAGCGAAAAGCGGCCAGGGCATCGATAATCTTCTGGAAAATGTCCTCTTGCAGGCGGAAATACTGGAACTTACGGCACCAGTGGACGTGCCGGCAAAAGGGCTGGTTATTGAGGCGCGTCTGGATAAGGGCCGTGGCCCGGTTGCAACCGTTCTGGTGCAATCCGGCACGCTTCGAAAGACTGATGTGGTTCTGGTCGGACAGGAGTTCGGGCGTGTACGTGCCATGCTGGATGAAACAGGCAAGCCGATCAACGATGCCGGGCCTGGTATTCCGGTTGAAATCCAGGGTCTGACAGGTGTTCCTGCTGCTGGTGAGGAAGTGCTTGTGATGACAGATGAGCGCAAGGCACGTGAAATTGCGCTTTTCAGACAGGGCAAGTTCCGTGACGTAAAACTGGCAAAACAGCAGGCCGCAAAACTGGAAAACATGTTTGATCAGATCGCCGAAGGTGAAGTAAAAACCCTCCCGCTGATTATCAAGACCGATGTGCAGGGCTCCCAAGAAGCGCTGAGTGGTTCCATGCTCAAGCTTTCCAATGACGAAGTTCGCCTTCAGGTTGTTCACGCAGGTGTTGGCGGCATTACGGAATCAGACGTGAATCTTGCTGTGGCTTCAGGGGCGGTTATCATCGGTTTTAACACCCGCGCTGACGCACAGACGCGTTCACTTGCGGAAACGCACGGCATTGATATCCGTTATTACAATATCATTTATGATGCGATTGATGATGTCAAAGCCGCGATGTCCGGCATGCTGACACCGGAAAAACGTGAGCAGACCCTAGGTCTTGTGGATATCCGCCAAGTTATCCATGTCAGCCGTATCGGTTCCATTGCTGGCTGTTTCGTACTGGAAGGACTGGTGCGGCGCGGTTCCATGGTTCATCTGCTGCGTGACAATGTGGTTATTTGGACAGGTGAAATTGATTCACTTAAGCGTTTCAAGGATGATGTACGCGAAGTCAAGTCTGGTTTTGAGTGTGGTTTGACCCTGAGAGGATACAACGATATCAAGGAAGGCGATCAGCTTGAAATTTATGAGGTTCAGGAAATTGCTAGGACGCTGTAAAGCGCAAGGTGAATTGCTGGCGGTTTAATCATGAAAGGGAAGCGAAATGGCAAAACGTGGCAGATCCATTCCCGACCGCAGTTTGCGGGTGGCGGATCAGATCCAGAAGGATCTGTCCGAGATACTTACCTTTGAACTGAAAGATCCACGAGTGGGCCTTGTTACCATTACCGAAGTGCAGGTGACGCCGGATTATGCCTATGCCCGGATATTTTTTACCACACTCCATGACAGCGAAGAAGACATAAAGGAAACGCTTTTCGGGCTGGAAAAGGCTAGTGGGTTCATCCGCAACCAGTTGAGTAAACGTTTGCATATCCACACCCTTCCACAACTGCGTTTTGAGTATGATCGTTCCGTTGTGCGTGGTATGGCGCTTTCTGAGCTCATTGATCAGGCCAACTCACAACGCGCAAAAGATGATGACGGAGAAAAATAAGCGTCATCTTTCCGACGCTTTCCTGCTATGCCTTCTGCGCCATCCCGAAAAAAACGTATACCTGTACACGGTGTTGTCCTGCTGGATAAACCAGCAGGACTGTCCAGTAATAATGCTTTAGTGCGTGTCAAGCGCAAACTGAATGCAAAAAAAGCCGGACATACCGGCACACTTGATCCCTTTGCTACAGGTCTTTTGCCACTCTGTTTCGGGGAGGCGACCAAATTTGCGCAGGATCTCTTGAATGCGGACAAAACTTACGAGACAACCATTCATCTGGGTGTCAGAACCAGTACGGGCGATACGGAAGGCGATATCACTACCCAGCAGTCGGCAGAGTATGTTACCCGTGAGGATATTGATGCGGCATTAGCCCGTTTTGTCGGCGAAATTGATCAGGTGCCTCCCATGTATTCCGCACTGAAGCGGGATGGCCGACCATTATACGAATATGCCCGTGCTGGTGTTGAACTTGAACGAGAGGCACGGCGCGTGACAATTCAGGAAATGGAACTGCTAGATTTTTCACCACCCCATTTGACCCTGCGGGTTGCATGCAGCAAGGGAACCTATATTCGGGTTTTGGGTGAAGATATTGGCAATGTGCTGGGGTGTGGTGCACATTTGCAGACACTCAGGCGGACCAAAGTGGGGTCACTGGAAATAGCGCATGCCAGTGCGTTGCCGGATATCGAGCAGGCGGATAATCCAGAGGATGAGGCCATTTTAAAACCGGTTGATTATCTGCTTTCCACCTTTCCTTCTATCCATCTCTCCGAAGAGTTGGCCAGGCGTTTTATGCATGGGCAGCGTCTGTCGCTGGAAAAGGCAAATTTGACCGTTCGCGATTCTGCTGAGCGTGTGCGCGTGTATGATGCGGTCGGTCAGCGCCTTCTGGGCGTGGCGATGATAAAAGAGGGCAGTGTACTGACCCCGGAGCGGCTGATTGCTGTTTGAGTGAAGTCCTTATCCATTAGTGGCATGATACAATCGCCGCTTCCCGTATTCATTAACCCCGAAACAGAGTCTTATGTCCAGAACCAGTCGTGCTATTCGCAACATTGCCATCATTGCTCACGTTGATCATGGCAAAACCACACTTGTTGACCAGTTGCTTCATCAGTCTGGCACGTTCCGGGAAAATCAGGCTGTGAGCGAACGCGTTATGGACTCAAATGATCTTGAGCGGGAACGTGGCATTACCATTCTGGCGAAAAACTGCGCGGTAGAATACAACGGCACAAATATCAATATTGTTGATACACCGGGGCACGCCGATTTTGGTGGTGAGGTCGAGCGAGTTCTTTCCATGGTCGACAGCGTTCTGCTTCTCGTTGATGCGGTTGAGGGTCCCATGCCGCAGACCCGCTTTGTTACCAGAAAAGCGCTGGCACTGGGTCTCAAACCGATCGTTGTCGTCAATAAGATTGATCGCACGGGCGCCCGTCCCGAATGGGTAATCAATGCGACCTTCGAGCTTTTTGACAAGCTTGGCGCAACAGAAGAGCAACTGGACTTCCCGGTAGTTTATGCGTCGGCTTTGAATGGTTATGCCTCTACAAACCCCGAGGCCCGCTCAGGTACAATGCGCCCCCTGTTTGATGCCATCCTGACTTATGTGCCGGTGCGCAAAGCGGACGTGGAAGGGCCGCTCCAGATGCAGATATCATCTCTCGATTTTTCTTCTTATGTTGGCAAAATCGGAATTGGCCGGATCAATCGCGGGCGAATACATCCACTGCAGGATGTGGTTGTGATGAATGGGCCTGATGCATCTCCGATTCGGGCCCGCATCAATCAGATACTGCATTTCAGCGGGCTGGAAAGGGTTCTCGTTGAGGAAGCCCTTGCCGGTGACATTGTCCTGATTAACGGGATAGACGAAATTGATATAGGTTCGACAGTTTGCGCTGTCGACAGGCCGGAAGCACTTCCCATGCTTTCGGTTGATGAGCCGACCATGACCATGAATTTCATGGTGAATACTTCTCCTTTTGCCGGGAGGGAGGGCAAGTTTGTTACCAGTCGCCAGCTGCGCGAACGTCTGGAAAGAGAACTGAAATCCAATGTGGCGTTACGCGTTGCCCTGACTGATGATGAAACCGTTTTCGAGGTTTCCGGCAGGGGAGAGTTACACCTGACCATCCTGATTGAAAACATGCGGCGCGAAGGCTATGAATTTGCCGTTTCACGCCCCACCGTGGTTTACAAGACCATTGATGACAAGCGGCATGAACCTTATGAATTGCTGACCGTTGACTTGGAAGAATCAGGTCAGGGTGCTGTGATGGAAGAGCTCGGAAGGCGCCGGGGAGAACTGCTTGATATGCAACTGGATGGCAAGGGACGGGTTCGGCTGGAATATCGTATTCCGGCGAGAGGTTTGATTGGTTTTCAGAGCGAATATATGACCTTGACACGTGGTTCAGGTTTGATGAGTCACATTTTTGATGATTACCACCCTGTCGATGAGGACCGGGCTCGTTTGGCTGGACGGCAAAACGGGGTACTGGTTTCGCAGGATGATGGTTTTGCCGTCGCCTACGCCTTGTGGAAACTTCAGGAGCGTGGCCGGATGTTTGTCAATCATAATGATCCGGTTTATGAAGGGATGATTATTGGTATCCATTCACGTGATAACGATCTGGTAGTCAACCCCATCAAGGGAAAACAGCTGACCAATGTCCGGGCATCTGGAACCGATGAGGCAGTGCGCTTGACGCCACCTGTCCAGTTGTCACTGGAGTATGCCGTGGAATTCATCAATGATGATGAGTTGGTTGAAATTACGCCGAAAAGTATCCGTTTCCGCAAACGCTACCTGAAAGAGCACGAGCGTAAACGAGCCGCCCGACAGCCTGACAAATAATTTTATTCCGCTATGACAACTAGGACGGCCAGACGATCAGCACTTTTTCTGATGGTTCTGGTTCCCCTGTTGTGGAGTATGGCTGGCATTTTCACCCGACATCTTTCTCTCCTGAAAAATGGGGAAATTGTCTTCTGGCGAAGTGGGTTTGCAGCCCTTTTTGTTGCTGCCTATTTTCTGGTATCCCGAAAAAAACGGTTTCTGTTCGGCCTGAAACAACTGCGTTTCCCCGGTTTCCTGTCTGCGGTCATGTGGGCTGTGATTTTTACCTGCTTCATGTTGGCGCTGACATTAACCACAGTAGCCAATACGCTGCTTGTGGGTAGCGTTGCACCGCTTTTGACCGCTTTTTTTGCTTGGCTTTTCCTGGGAAAAAAAACGGCTGCGAGAACATGGGTTGCCATTGTTTTTGCTTTTGCCGGTGTTGTCTGGATTTTTGCCGGTCATGTTGGAAACGTAATGGATACTCACTTGGCCGGGCTTTTTTTTGCTCTTGCTGTTCCCTTTGCTTATGCGGCCAATTACATTATTTTCAGTCGCGTAGGAAAAAGCATTGATATGATGCCGGCCATTTTCCTAGGAGGTGTTTTATCGTCACTGGCAATGATACCCATCGCTTTTCCCCTGGAAGCAACAGTTGCGGATATTGGTATTCTTGCTATTCTGGGCATATTCCAGCTGGGTGTTCCCTGTCTTTTGCTTGTTTATGCGTCACGCTTTTTATTGCCAGCAGAAATGGCACTGATTGCCATGCTGGAAATTGTGCTTGGACCGCTATGGGTTTGGATCGGTGTAAAAGAGGTGCCATCAACAGAAACCTTGGTAGGGGGAGGTGTTGTTTTATTGTGTCTTTTGTTTCACGAAGTCGTGTCTATGCTGCATGCGGGAAATAAAAGACGGAAGTCGTCAATTACTGATAAAAAACAGTAACTTGTTATTACGTGTTGCATAAAAAAAACAGTTTTATCTATTTTTTCGCTTCATTTTGTGGAAAATAGACATAAAATTGGCATTGCAGGTCGGTGCAGTAACATATATATTGGTAGCCTGAATTGTTTTCTACAGAGCGAATTTTTCTTGACAGCTTTATTGTGTGCGCGTCTAATGTGCGTTTCAGGAAAATTTTTGTGAGTTAAACATAATTTTTAAGGGGAAATTGCGTGAATAAATCTGAGCTCGTCGAGCATATTGCAAAGTCAGCAGATATTTCAAAGGCCGCTGCCGCCCGGTCTCTGGATGCGATGATTGATGCTGTTAAAATTACATTAAAAAAGAATCAAAGTGTTACGCTGGTTGGTTTTGGCACGTTTAGTGTTGGTCAGCGAGCCGCCCGTTCAGGCCGTAATCCACGTACTGGAGAAGTCATCAAAATCAAATCTGCAAAAGTTCCTAAATTTAAAGCTGGTAAAGCTTTAAAAGATGCGGTAAACTAATGGTTTTGCTGGCGTAGTGACAAGCGCCAAAATTTGACTGGCTAAGAATTAAAGGGTGCTTAGCTCAGTTGGTAGAGCGGCGCCCTTACAAGGCGTAGGTCGGGAGTTCGACCCTCTCAGCACCCACCAACACAGTCAGATTGAAAGTTTCGGGAGTGGTAGTTCAGTTGGTTAGAATACCGGCCTGTCACGCCGGGGGTCGCGGGTTCGAGCCCCGTCCACTCCGCCAAACTGAAAAGGCGAACGTGAGTTCGCCTTTTTTTATATTACTTTCTGTTTTAATTCTGCCGCACGGATAGATCGTTATGTTAGAGCTGATACGCCGCAACAAACTGATGACCCAGATTATTCTGCTGGTCTTTATCGTACCTTCCTTTATTTTTTTCGGAGTTCAAGGATATGACCTGCTTGGTGATGGCAATGCGCCCGCCAAGGTGAAAGGGAAAGCCATCTCTGAGCAAGAATGGGAAAACGCCCAGCGTGAGCAGGCTGACATGCTGCGTCAGCGTGCAGGTAAGGAATTTGATCCGAAGTGGATTGAGTCACCTGACTTCAAATGGATGGTATTGGATCGGGTGATTGACGACAGGGTGATTGCAACCGAAATCGCAGCGGAAAAACTGACCATACCAGATGCGGTTGTTTTGCAGAAAATAATGGAAATCCCAGGGTTGACAACGGAAGACGGTAAGCTTGACCGGGAAAAATATGAAGCAGGATTAAAAGCGCAGGGCATGACAGACCAGATGCATTTTGCCCTGATGCGTCAGGAACTGGTCCAGCAACAGATTGCGGTGCCATTGCAGTATGGTTTTTATCTGCCGCAATTGCTGACCGAGCATATCTGGGCCATTTTCGAGCAGGAACGTGAAGTTCAGGTCAAGATCTTCAAGGCGGTAGACTATCGTTCAAAAGTCAAGGTAACAGCAGAAGAACTGGATGCTTACTACACAGGCAATGCAGCCCGGTTCGCGATTCCAGAGCACCTGAGTATAGAGTTGGTCGTACTGGATATGCCGTCGATTGAGGATTCCATCAAAATCAGCGAAGCCGATATCAAATCTTATTATGAACAGAATGCCAGACGTTTTGCCGTTCCTGAAGAGCGTAGTGCCAGTCATATCCTGATTGAAGTACCAAAGAGTGCTTCCGAGTCGGATCACAAGGCCGCACGTGAAAAGGCGGAGTCACTTCTGGCACAACTGAGAGGAAATCCATCATCCTTTGCTGAATTGGCCAGAACCCATTCGAAAGATGCAGGTTCTGCCGCCAAAGGCGGGGCTCTCGGGTTCTTTACCCGCGGTAAAATGGTTCGCCCTTTTGAGGATGCGGCCTTTACGCTGAAAAAAGGCGAGTTGAGTGATGTCGTGCAAACGGATTTTGGCTATCATATCATTTTGCTCACCGACATCAAACCAGCGGTTGAAAAACCGCTTTCTGCCGTTCGTACGCAGGTTGTGGAAGAAATCCGGAAGCAACTGGCTGGAAAAAGATATGCTGAAGCAGCAGAAATTTTCTCCAATACCGTTTATGAGCAGCCGGACAGTTTGCAACCGGTTGCAGACAAACTCAAACTCAGGATTCTGAAAGTGGATAATCTGACACGTGAGCCTAATCCGGCCCATGCCAAACATATTATCCTGAGTAATACGAAATTCCTGCAGGCGATTTTCATGGATGAGGTGACCAGAGGCAAACACAACACTGAAGCGATTGAAATTGAATCACAGCTTATGGTTGCTGCCCGTGCCTCCAGATATTATCCAGCGGCGGTCAGGCCGTTTGATGAAGTGAAAGCCAGTATTGAAAAAGTAGTTCTGGCACAAAAAACAGCAGAGCTTGCTCGAGAAGCCGGAGAAGCCGAATTGGCAGAGCTGAAAGAGGGAGATACACCTAAAGGTTTCTCTCCGCCTGTTACCGTATCACGCCAGATGATCAATATGACCGGCAGGCTGGATCTGATGCCGATCATGAAGGCAGATATCAGCAAGCTGCCAACTTATATTAACGGCGTAGATTATGCTGAAGGCTATGTTGTTTATCGCATCAACAAGGTGACGACACCGACTGCCAAAAATCCGCAGATTCGGGAAGCCATGCGTACACAACTGATGCGCAGCTCTGCCCAGCAGGAAATGTTTGCTTACATGAATTACCTTCGCACCAAGGCCGAGGTAGAGCGACTGAGAAAACCGGAAGACAGGAAAACAGACGCAGTGAAACAGCCATGAAGCTCAGTGATAATCCGTTTTTGAATGAACTCGGTTTTGAGCTGGTCAGCATGGCTGATGGAACCGCGGAAATTGTCATCAAGTTGCAGCCACATCATATGAACAGTTGGAAGGTCATGCATGGCGGAATCACCATGACACTTTTGGATGCTAGCATGTCACGTGCAGCCCGTTCACTGGTCGAAGGCGTAACCAGTGCGGCAACGGTTGAAATGAAAACCAGTTTCTTTCAGCCGGGCGGCAAGGTTGACAGTCGTGTCAGGGGGGTCGGGCGTGTGCTGCACCGTTCCACCACCATGTACTATTGCGAGGGCGAAATCTGGAATGCCGAATCGCTTGTTGCTAAGTCCATGGGCACATTCAAGGTGTTCAAACGTGCTGATATCGCGCGTAGGCTGAAGGTCTGAACAATCAACCCGGATGGCTGGTTATTATTGAGGGTAACTGATGATCCGGTATGCCTTCCATATCCATGCAATGGCCCAGATCAGATAAGCCAGCGGAATGCCTCACAGTTATAAACAGGATCCATCCCAGAACGACTAGGCAAAAGTACAGCCAGAAAGAACGAATCTGGCAAGTATGATGGCTATAGATAAAAGTGCCATCCGTTTTTGGGCGGGTGATGTAACTGATAATCAGCGGTATCCAGGAAAAAAGCCCCAGTGCGACCACTAGGTCAATGCTGTGAAAAAGGTAGAGTCACCATGCAGTCTTTTTCAGTGCCTGAAGTTCGGGGTCAAGAACGAGCGAACTGCTCATGTTTTCTTTTCTGATAAGCCGTGTGACGAAGACGCATTATTATTCTGCCGTCCTTTTTCCTGAATGCTTTGATTGTTGACGGGGATATTATGAAAAACCGGCCTTGGCCGTTTTTTGACAGCTGGGCCAATGATGCGCATGCTCCGAACCCGTTTGACTGCTTCCACCATGTATACCGCGCCCAGATAGGGCCACCATCTTTCCCCTGTTTTTTCCATGAATGAAAAGCGGCTTTGCCATTTCCGGGTTTTACATGGCGGTATGTAGCAACCAAAGTGACCGCGGCTGATTTCCAGATCCAGCAGTTTTAGCCAGTCTTTTATCCGCGACAGGCTGATAAATTCTGCATATTCGGGCAGGAAATGCGCACCAGAGAGTTTTCCCATTGCCTGCCGGATTCCCCATAGGCTGGCAGGATTGAAGCCGCTGATGATCAGCTTGCCCTCTGGAATCAGGATGCGCTCCACTTCGCGCAGGATCTGATGTGGTGATTCTGCAAACTCCAAGACATGAGGAAGAACAACAAGATCGATGCTTTGTGAGGAAAAGGGTAGCTCTTCAAAACGGTGTAGCACAGAAACGCGAACGGGAGCAGGCTGGTTGCACGAAGTATCGACATGGCTGTTGCACCTGCTGATTTCCGATCTGGATGCACAGGAAATCCAGCGATTTTTTATGCGACTTTCCTGCAGGGAGCGAATGGATGGAAAACCGATCTGGATGGCATGAAATCCGAAAATATCCGCGGTCAGGCTATCGTAATGTGCCTCTTCCCACTCACGTATATAGGCGCCGGTCGTTGATTCCAGCCAGTCGTGCATGGTGATGATCAGATTTTTGGATACGGGTGCTAGCATGACAGACCTGTTACCCCCCAATTGTTGAAACAAGGCACTTTCCGGCTGTGCTTTTTCGGGATATTCTTGGCACAGGCAAAAAGGCTACCAGCTTCGGGAGACTTTTTCCCGAGTTTGCTGGCGTGTTGTGACCTCAGAAAGCTCGGTTACCTCTTTCGCCAGAAATTTCCAGATATCATCCACACTGACAATACCGGCCAGTCCGCCATGTTTGTCAACGACGGGAATCCGGCGCACGCCTTTGTAACGCATACGTTCTATCGTCTCAAAGATGTCTTCTGTTGCCAGCGCCGTCATCAGCTCGGTTTTCATGATATCCATTACTTTGATGCTTTTGGGATCAAGGCCGTCAGCAAGCACAATCACGACAATATCCCGGTCCGTGACGACTCCTTGGGGAATGCGAAGGCCATTGATCTCTTCTACCACAATCAGTGTGCCGACATGGTATTGACGCATCATTTTTGCTGCTTCAAAAATAGTGGTTTCCGGTAAGCAGGTAACCGTATTTGTTGTGCAGATATGACCAATTTGCATTGCTTTCTCCTAACGTGAAACAAAACACACGATAACAGGTTTTCCACTGTTATCGTAAAAAGAGCGATCAGGCAAGCGGATGGCTGGCATCGTACTATTTCAGTTTTTTGCCTGTTTTATCCGTTACCGTTGTCTCAATCGGTATCCCTTCCAGCACACTTCGCGAAACCGTGCTGATACCTTCAAATCGTGAAAGGATGTCATCAAGCTCCCCGATTTCTCCAGCGGCCTTGCCAGTCTGGATTTCAACCGCTATTTTAACAACACGAAAATGGCGGTTTTCATTGCGGCCGATATGACAGGTTGCCCGGGTTGTCAGGCCACCTGCATCCTGTTTGGCGCGGTTAACGGCAAACAGGAAACTGGCAGCGATGCAGTTTGCTACAGCCGCAATCAGCATGTGCGGTGGCGTCGGCCCCTGATTGGTTCCCAATGGTTCCGGCTCATCAGAGAGAAACGGATCGAAATCAGGAAACCTGTCTTCAAATTCAATTTCAAAACGGTAATCGTTTTTATGTATCAGTGTGACGGAAAAGCTTTCACCGGACATGGAGACCTCCCTGATAGTTAAAGTGCCGTCGTCTTATTACATCATGAATCGGGAGCCGACATCATAATGAAACACAATGGAATAAAGGAACGGATATTTTCTTAACGATAAATATTTTTCCACTCCCGCATGGCGGCAAACGCATTTACGGTGTTTTTGTCCCTGATAAGGCCCAAAAACAGCAAGCGTTCCAGCACACTTGGTTCCCTGTTGCGCAAAAACGGATTGGTCTTTTTTTCCAGCCCGATGGTAGACGGAAGTGTTGGTTGCTTTCGATTACGTTTGGCAGTGTCTTCCTGCATGCGTCGAAGAGTATCCGGATTATCCGGCTCGATTTCAAGCGCAAATTTCAGGTTGGACAGCGTATATTCATGGGCAGCAAATACCAGCGTTTCATCAGGCAGTGCAGCAAATTTATCCAGCGAGGCAACCATAATTTCCGGCGTGCCTTCAAACATTCTGCCACAGCCGGCACCAAACAGCATGTCACCACAAAACAGCCACCGCCTCACGCGGGCATAATAGGCAATATGACCATGAGTGTGTCCCGGCACATCCAGTATGGTCAGTGACAGGCCCAGCGCATCAAGTGACAGAGGATCACCTTCCTGAACAGGATGACTGATGCCCGGAATGTCATCCTTCTTCGGGCCATAAACCGGCACATCATATCTGGAAAGCAGTCCAGATACACCAGCAGTATGGTCGTCGTGACGATGTGTCAGTAAAATGGCATTGAGTGACAGGTTTCGTTTTTGCAGTTCTGTTATTACAACAGCGGTGTCGCCCGGATCAACGACAACTGCCAGCGTGCCATTATCGATCAGCCAGATATAATTATCGTTAAAAGCCGACAGGGCCGTCACATTAAGCGTTTGTTCTGGCAGGTCAGCCATGTTTGCTCCCTTGTGTAAAAAACTGCATTATAACCGTGCTGGGTAATTGGCGTTGGATGTGACCTCATCAGAGAATGGACAGGAATGAACGAAGTTGAAATTTATACGGATGGTGCCTGCCGCGGCAATCCAGGCCCCGGCGGTTGGGGGGCTATTCTGATTGCCGGAAAACATCGGAAAGAATTGTATGGGGGGGAGCCGGAAACGACCAATAACCGCATGGAACTGATGGCCGTCATTGAGGCTCTGCGAGCGCTGAAACGGTCCTGCCATATCTTTTTGTATACGGACAGCCAGTATGTGAAAAAAGGCATAACAGAATGGATTCATGACTGGAAGCGCCGGGGATGGAAAACAGCGGCAAAAAAGCCGGTCAAAAATGCCGACTTGTGGGAAATACTCGATGAGGTGCAGTTACGGCATGATATTGACTGGCGGTGGGTCAAGGGGCATGCGGGTCATCCGGAAAATGAACGGGCGGACGAGCTGGCCAATCTGGGGGTGGATGGCGTTTTGAATGAGCGTCACATCAGTTGACGATTTTTTCCAGTTCATCCTGTTTTTGCAGCCACTCCTTTTCAAGCGCATCAAGCTCTTTAGCGTAGTATGCCTGGTCAACCAGAAGTTGCTTCAGTTCGTCCTTGTTTTTGGCGGCATAGATTTCCGGATCGGTCATTCGGATGTCAATGGCTGCTTTGAGCGGCTGGAGTTTTTCCATTTCTCGCTCAATCCGTTTGATTCGTTCCTCAACCGGTTTTTTCAGGGCAGAAAGACGCTGTCGCTCTTCTGCCTCTATTCGCCGCTGTTCTTTCCGACTGACTTCCACATCATTTGAAGATGCTGCTAGTGATGGCATATCCGGTTCTTTTCCCAGTCGGGTCTGGTAGAGCCAGTTTCTGTAATCATCCAGATCGCCATCAAAAGGCTGAAGAGTGCCGTTTGACACAATCAGGAAACGATCCGTTGTGGCGCGTAGAAGGTGGCGGTCATGGGAAACCAGTACCAGTGTTCCGTCAAACTGTGCCAGCGCGTCAGTCAGGGCTTCGCGGGTCTGAAGGTCTAGGTGGTTCGTTGGTTCATCCAGCAAAAGAAGGTTAGGGCGTTGCCAGACGATGATGGCCAGTGCCAGACGTGCTTTTTCCCCGCCGGAGAGGGGGGCGATGGGGCTGGTTGCCATCGGGCTAGGAAAGAGAAATCCACCTAGGAAATTGCGCAGATCCTGTTCGCGCGCATCCGGCGCGATCCGGCTCAAGTGCCAGAGCGGTGACTCTTCATTGCGTAGCATTTCAACCTGATGCTGGGCAAAGTAACCGATATTGAGGCCTTTTCCCGTAGTGAACTGACCAGAAAGCGGTCTGATTTCATCGGCGAGGGTCTTGATAAAGGTGGATTTGCCCGCGCCGTTAACACCAAGAAGACCGATTCGCTCACCGGTCTGAAGTGAGAAACTGATATCGGAAAGAATGGTTGCCGGATCTGTTTTTTCATTTGCGGAAGGGTAGCCCGCACAGATGCTTTCCATAACCAGAAGCGGGTTTGGCGAACTTTCCGGCTCGCGAAATTCAAAAGAGAATTCGGCCGCGGCCCGAAGTGGTGCCAGTTCCTCCATTTTTTCCAGTGCCTTGAGGCGGCTTTGCGCCTGACGTGCTTTACTTGCCTTGGCACGAAAACGTTTGACAAAAGATTCGAGGTGGAGGCGTTTTCTTGTCTGTTTTTCAATGGTGCTTTGCATCAGCACGAACTGCTCTGCCCGTTGTTGCTCAAAGGCAGAATAATTGCCGTTATATCGGCGCAGCTTTTTATCATCAATGTGCAGAATTACATTGACGATGCCATCAAGAAAATCCCGGTCATGGGAAATGATGATCAGTGTGCCGCTGTAGCGTTTTAGCCAGTCTTCAAGCCAGATAATCGCATCAAGATCAAGGTGGTTCGTTGGTTCATCCAGCAGCATCAGGTCAGAAGGTGCGATCAGTGCCTGCGCCAGATTTAGGCGCATTCGCCAGCCGCCGGAAAAAATGGATACCGGTCGTTCCAGTTCTTCCTGTGAAAATCCCAGTCCAAGCAGTAGTTGCCCTGCGCGGGAATGAACCGTATAGGCATCGGCTTCCTCCAAGCGGGTGTGCAACTCCGCTATCTCAAAGCCATTTCCCGCGCTGTCCTGCCCATTTTCTAGCGCAGCCAGTTTTTGTTCCAGTTCGCGCAGGTGAGTGTCACCATCAATCACATATTCCATTGCCGGTTTTTCAAGCGCCGGAATTTCCTGTCGGACATAGGAAATACGCCAGTTCGCCGGAAAATCTACTTCACCTTGATCCGGGTGCAGTTCGCCGTTCAAAAGAGAAAAAAGGCTGGTCTTCCCGGTGCCGTTTGGTCCGATAAGACCGATTTTTTCACCCGGATTAAGGGAGGCATCCGCCTCCTCCAGAAGGGGTTTGATGCCACGCATCATGCTGACTTGCTGAAAACGGATCATAGCATCAGGATTTAACGCAGTTGGGATGCTTCGACAAGAAAAACACGGTCATCCCCACCGCTTGTGGAAAACCATGTTAGTTCCAGATCAGGGAAGGCCACTTCAGCATAGTGCGCTTCATTGCCGATTTCCACAATCAACAGGCCACTGTCATTCAGGTACTGTCCGGCTTCAGCTACAATTTTTCTGACCAGATCCATACCGTCGTCACCGCCCGCTAGTGCTATCTGCGGCTCATGCAGATATTCAGGAGGCAGTTTTTTCATGGAACTACTGTTAACGTAGGGTGGGTTGGTGACAATCAGGTCGTATTTCCTGTCAGGGATCGCTTTGTACAGATCAGACTGAATCAGATTGATCCGCTCACTCATTTCATATTCATCCACATTAATCCGGGCAACATCCAGCGCATCAGTGGAGAGATCAACAGCATCAACCTGCGCATGTACAAAAGCATCTGCCAGCATGATGGCAAGGCAACCAGAACCCGTACACAACTCAAGAACGCGGCGGGGCTTTTCTGGATCCTCCAGCCAGGGAGAAAATTGTTCCGCGATCAGTTCGGCAATAAAGGAACGGGGGATGATTACGCGTTTGTCCACATAAAAACGGTATCCTTGCAGCCAAGCTTCTGTCGTCAGATAAGCAGCTGGTATCCGTTCGGAAACACGCCGGTCAATAAGCATGCGGATACGGCTAATTTCTTCCTGCGTCAGCTTTGCATCTAGGAAAGGTTCCAGCTTGTCCGGGGGCAGAGAAAGGCTGTTCAGGATAAGGAAAGCAGCCTCGTCGAAAGCATTATTGCTGCCGTGGCCAAAAAACAGTCGGGCTTCGTTAAATCGTGTCACTGCTAGGCGAAGCAGATCACGGATGCTATGAAAAGCAGGAGATACAGTATTCATTTTAAAAAAAGATTTTCCAGTATACGTCGATAAATATTTTTCAGTGGTTCAATGTCCGCAATGGGCACGTTCTCATCAATCTGGTGAATTGTTGTCATCAATGGGCCGAATTCTGCCACCTGCGGGCAGATTGCTGCAATAAACCGGCCATCTGAAGTCCCCCCTGTTGTGGATAGTTTCGGCGTTAGCTCGGTTTCATCCATGATGGCGCGGGAAATCGCCTCACACAACGCACCTTCCGGTGTCAGAAAAGGAAGACCTGACAGGCTCCACTCCAGTTCGTAATCCAATGCATGTTTTTCAAGAATGGACTGAACCCGCTTTTGCAGGCTTTCCGCCGTGTTTTCGGTGGAAAAACGAAAGTTGAAGTCAATTACCATATCACCCGGGATGACATTATAAGCGCCTGTTCCCGCGTGAATGTTGGAAATCTGCCAAGATGTCGGATCATACCAAGTGTTACCGTTATCCCATTTTTCCATTGCAAGCTCTGTTAGTGCGGGCAATGCCATATGGATGGGGTTTTTTGCAATGGCAGGATAGGCAATATGTCCCTGAATGCCCTTGATAGTCAATTTGCCGGATAGTGAGCCACGGCGGCCATTTTTAATGATGTCGCCCTGTTTCTGCATGGAACTGGGTTCACCAACGATGCAGTAATCCGGCATCTCCCCCCGTGCCTTCAGTATGTTGCAAACAAGGATAGTGCCGTCTGTTGCGGGTCCTTCCTCATCGCTGGTGATCAAAAAAGCAATGGAACCCCTGTAATCCGGGTGTTTTTCGATAAATTCCCTTGCTCCAATGACCATGGCTGCAAGCGGTACCTTCATATCAGCGGCACCCCGGCCATAAAGCTTGCCGTTACGTTCGTCTGGCGTAAACGGATCTGAGGTCCATTTGTCCAGCGGTCCTGGCGGCACCACATCCGTATGTCCGGCCATGATAACAAGCGGCGCGGCATTGCCGTGCTTTGCCCACAGGTTGGTTACCCCATTGGAAAATATGGTTTCGCAGGAAAAGCCCAGTGGTTCCAGTATCTGTCTCAGCAGTTTCTGGCAGTCTTTGTCATCCGGCGTAACAGAGGGTTGTGCAATCAGCTTTTTAGCCAGTTCCAGAGTATCGCTCATGATTTTCATGTTTTGTGCAAAAGAGGATTAATCATGGTTTTTGCGCGGGTTTCCGTATCAGTGCGTTTCATCACAATAGTCATTATAAACGTCGGAGGAAATCCGTTATGCGATCAGTGAGTTTGAGGTGGAATGATTTGTCTCACATGATTTTTCGTCAGAATGTGATACCGTTTTCCTGTTCAGGTCGCAAGAGACATGTTTCCATGTCATCGGTTTGTCACAATCAGCCAGTATCCTGAATGTGTCAGATGGCGCTATTCACAGGACAGCCAGATATCCCGTATGCTTTTTGGACAAGAGGAAAAACAATGATGGATCCCGATCAGGAAAGAAAGATAAAAGAAATCATTGCACAATATCAGATGAAACCGCACCCTGAAGGAGGGTTTTATACAGAAACCTATCGTTCATCCGAGGTGATACCGGTTCATTGCCTGCCAGAGAGCTTTATCGGAACCAGAAATGTCTGCACGGCTATTCTGTATCTGCTGAAAGAAAATGATTTTTCTGCGTTGCACAGGATCAGGCAGGATGAAATGTGGCACTTTTATCTGGGTGGTACCTTGCGCCTGATCGTGATTTCACCCGAAGGAGAATGGACAGAAATTCTGCTCGGACAAAATGTGACAGCAGGCGAATATGTGCAGTATGTCGTGCCGGCAGGTCACTGGTTTGGTGCCATGCCGGTTGTCGACGCCGGTTTTTCCTTTGTGGGATGTACCGTGGCCCCTGGTTTTGATTTTGAGGACTTCGAGCTGGGAGAGCGTGCGGAATTACTCAAACAGTACCCACAGCATAAAGACAGCATTCTTGCTTATACCCGATAGGTCGGTATCGTATGCCGGGCCTGATCAGTAACCGGCTGATCAGGCCCGGTTGTTCAGTCAACAACACAATCAACGAAATAATGGCTTTTTCCGTCTATTTCCCGCCTTATCAGCCCATGCACATCAGTTTCAAACCCCGGGAATTTTTCATTGAAAGCTCTTGCACATTTGAGGTAATCCACAATCGTTTTGTTGAATCGTTCACCCGGAATAAGAAGAGGAATGCCCGGTGGGTATGGCGTTAACAGAATGGCAGTTACCCGGCCTTCCAGTTCATCAATAGGAACACGTTCTATTTTCCGGTGAGCCATTCTGGCAAAGGCGTCAGCTGGCTTCATGGCAGGAACCATATCGGAAAGGTACATTTCTGTTGTCAGGCGGGCAAGGTCATATTCTCGGTAAAAATCATGGAAGCCCTGACAGAGGTCTTTGAGGCCCAGCCGTTCATATTGTGGTGCGCTGGCTGCAAATTCCGGCAAAACTCGCCAAATCGGCTGGTTTTTGTCATAGTCATCCTTGAATTGCTGAAGTGCGGTTAGCAGGGTATTCCAGCGACCCTTGGTAATACCAATGGTAAACATGATGAAAAAGGAATATAGACCGCATTTTTCAATAATCACGCCATGCTCAGCGAGATAGGTTTTGACGATGGACGCAGGGATGCCCGTTTCCTTGAAATCACCATCTAGTGAAAGTCCGGGCGTAATGATCGTCGCCTTGATCGGGTCAAGCATGTTGAAATTGGGTGCAATATCACCAAATCCGTGCCAGTTATCCTCCGCACAGAGCAACCAGTCTTCACGTTCACCAATATCATCTTCAGCGAATCTGTCCGGCCCCCAGACCTCGAACCACCAGTCCTGACCAAATTCCTGGCTGACCTTTTTCATAGCACGCCTGAAATCCAGCGCTTCCAGTAGGGATTCTTCTACCAGAGCTGTTCCACCCGGCGGTTCCATCATGGCAGCGGCGACATCACATGAAGCAATAATGGAATATTGCGGTGAGGTGGATGTATGCATCAGGAAGGCTTCATTGAAGACATCCTGATCCAGTTTGATGGTTTCGGATTCCTGAACCAGAATTTGTGATGCCTGCGAAAGGCCGGCAAGCAGTTTGTGTGTCGATTGCGTTGAAAAAATCATGGATTTTTTTGCGCGGGTCGAATGTTTGCCAATCGCGTGCATGTCTTTGTAAAAATCATGGAAGGTCGCGTGCGGCAACCAAGCCTCGTCAAAATGGAGCGTATCAATTTCACCATCCAGCATTTCCTTGATCGTTTCCACGTTATAGACAATCCCGTCATAAGTGGATTGGGTCAGAGTCAGAACACGGGGTTTTTTGATTTCGGCTTCCCGAGCAAAGGGATTGGCCTCGATTTTCCGGCGAATGTTTTCCGGGTTGAATTCGTTTTTCGGAATGGGGCCGATGATGCCGTAGTGATTACGTGTCGGCATCAGAAATACCGGTATGGCGCCAGTCATGATGATGGCATGCAAAACGGATTTGTGGCAGTTACGGTCCACCACAACAATATCGCCGCTGGCAATGGTTGAATGCCAGACAATCTTGTTGGAAGTGGAAGTGCCATTGGTGACAAAATAGCAGTGATCGGCATTGAAAATGCGGGCGGCATTGCGTTCACTTTGCGCAACTGGACCGGTATGATCAAGCAGCTGTCCCAACTCTTCTACGGCGTTACACACATCGGCCCGCAACATGTTTTCACCGAAAAACTGGTGGAACATCTGGCCAATGGGCGATTTGAGAAAGGCAACGCCACCGGAGTGTCCAGGGCAGTGCCAAGAATAGGATCCCTCTTGTGCGTATTGCATGAGTGCACGGAAAAAGGGCGGTGCCAGTCCATCTAGATAGGATTTGGCTTCCCGGATAATATGGCGGGCAACAAATTCAGGGGTATCCTCGAACATGTGAATAAAGCCATGCAATTCCCTTAGCAGATCATTGGGGATATGGCGTGATGTGCGGGTTTCACCGTACAGATAAATCGGAATATCGGCATTTTTGTAACGGATTTCCTCAACAAAAGCGCGAAGGGGTTTCAGGGCGTCATCAATTTCGGCATTCGTTCCTTCACCGAACTCTTCATCATCAATGGAGAGAATGAAAGCGGATGCCCGGGACTGTTGCTGGGCAAACTGGGAAAGGTCGCCATAACTGGTTACGCCCAGCACTTCCATGCCTTCGTTTTCCATGGCTTTCGCCAGAGCTCGGATGCCAAGTCCTGAGGTGTTTTCAGATCGATAGTCTTCGTCAATGATGACGATGGGAAAGCGGAATTTCATCGCAATCTCCGGTTGGTATGGATGCAAAAAAGGAGGATCTGATGAAGGTCTCTCCTGAGGCTTCTCGGGTGTTGTCCGGTATGAAAAACGGTATGCGCAACAGATGTCCCGCGTAGACAGTTTCGTTTGTTTCCGGATTTTGCCGTTACAGGCAACCTGCCTGTTTTTCCGTTTTATGGCGGAAAGGATTTTTTTAAAAAGCGCATTCTCGCAGAAAATTGCCGGTTTGGGGTATTTCCGGAATTTTTTCTTTTTCCTGTCCGAGCTTTCTGTCGGGCTATTCTGCTGCAAGCACCTGGTTTTTGCCAGATTGTTTGGCTGCGTACATGGCTTGGTCTGCGCGATGTATAACGGTATCCCAGTCTTCATCTGCCCTATGCAGGGCGACACCGGCACTGAAAGTGATCAGGATGCGTTCGTTGTCGTGCATGAAGAAGTGTTTGGTCAATTCCCGTTGTAGGCGCTGCATCGTAAAAATCGCGTCGCTCAGTTCTGTTTCCGGAAAAAGAATGACAAATTCCTCCCCACCGTATCGGGCAATAACATCAGTTGGACGCAACGTTTTCTTGACAATACGAACAAGATAAATCAGTGCATCGTCCCCGACCATATGGCCATGCGTATCATTGAGTGCCTTGAAATTATCCAGGTCGAGCATGGCAATGCACAAGGGAGTACCCTGTCTTTCCGAACGGGCAATTTCACGTTCAAAGGCATCTTCAAGCCCGCGCCGGTTAAGACTGCCTGTCAGTGTGTCTTCACGAACTAGTTCGCTCATCTGTTCCAACTGGTTTTCCAGCTCTTTTGCCCGCGCTTCGGCCTCTTCCACTCTCTTTCGGGTGGATTGCATCTGATTGAGTGAAACCAAGGTATCCGTCTGGATAGCGCTGGTTTCATACATGATTTTTTCGAGTATGGTATTCAGCTCAATAACATTGTCGGTTTTGCTGACTTTATTGGAAAGCACCTGGATACGGTCATGATAGTTGCCGGTGCTTTCCGTCATGAAACCAAGACGTTCAATGAAGCTGATCATCATTTGCTTGATGCTTTCCTTTGCTTCATTCAGGCTGTGTTTCAGGAGACCTTGTTTGTATATGACTTCTTTCAGACGGCTTTCCGTATCTTCTAAGGCACGGAAACTTATCGGGCCGGAAATCAGTTCCTGCATCGTTTCAATCTGGCCTCTTAACCAGCTGTCATCTTCCAGAAGCTCGCCAATGTTGTTTAACAGCAGCCGAAAAAGCCGCAGCAGCAGTTCCTGTTGTTCTTGACTGTTCGCGCCTTTCATTTCCACCTGGAAACAGAGTTGTTTGAGACGTTTGTTAATATCGACAAATGCCTTTTCATTTTGTGCGATCTTCAGCGCTTCTCCGAGATTTTCTGCTTCACTGGCAAGTTCGGGAGCATCATACAGAAGTGTTGTCATACCAAAAGAAAGTGTCCTGACAAGCAGTTCACGCAGATCATCGGTAATGCTTTTTGTCGATTGTGGATTAACCAGAGGAGATGTCTTTGAAACCGGCTTCAAGTACTTTTCAGCCAGTTCTTTCAGCGTGGTTTCGTATTTTTTGAAATCTTTTTTCTGTGTGGCCTCCAAAAGACGGTGCCCATAGTCAGCGATCTCGTCATGGAGCTGGATCAGGCGCTGGGCAAAATCCTCAAGAACGGCAATTGCCTCGGCGTATTTTTTATCTTCCTGCGGTGTTTTTTCTTCGGGAGAGTCGATTCCCGCAACCTCATAGAAGGCAGCCTTGTAGGCATCCGGTGTCGGGGCAGCGCGCTTTGACCCAAGTAGACGAAAAGCCTCTCGTGCAATATCGGCAATGGATTTTTCTGATAGTGATGATGCTTTCTTGTTCATTCTTTTACGGTTCAAGAGGAAACCGTCTTAGCTTGGCATTAACAGAAACAGAACTGTACTTCTATCTTGACATGGGCAAAAGCATATTATTTCACGTTTTCAGGGGATGATGAATGTTTTTGTTGTCGTTTTTATACAAATTCGGTTCCAGATGTAAATCACTCAAGAGGTAAAACTGGTTTGCCCTGTGTGATTATTCTGTTACCAGCTTGTGCCGAATAGCGTAATGCATCAACTCAGCATTGTTTTTCAGGCTCATTTTGGAGAGGATGCGGGAGCGGTATTCACTGACGGTTTTGACAGACAGAGAGAGTTCTGTCGCAACGTCAGAAACAGATTTGCCAGCCGCTATCATTAAAAGCGTCTGGAACTCCCTGTCCGAAAGGGATTCATGAGGGGCTTTTCCTGTGTCCTCGGCCACATGGCGGGCCAACTCCTGAGCTAGGACAGGGCTGATGTATTTGTTGCCAGCGGCAACTTGCCGGATAGCCTTGACCAGTTCGTTTGGTGCGCTTTGCTTGTTGAGATAGCCTACTGCCCCCGCCTTGAGGGAGCGTATAGCATACTGATCCTCCCGGTGCATTGACAGCATCAGGATGGAGAGTTCCGGATTTTCCTTGTAAATCTGCTTCAGGACTTCAATGCCGTTTCTGTCAGGCATGGTGATATCAAGGAGCATGATGTCACCTTTTTGGGTTCGGGCTATTTTAATCGCTTCCAGTCCGTTCTCCCCTTCAGCTGTCACCACAATATCATCCGTATCAGCTAGGATCTGTTTCAATCCTTCACGGACAATTGCATGGTCATCAACAATCATGACGCGTATGAAGTTTTTTTCGTTCACGATTTCTCAGTCAAAAAGTCGGTTAACAGAAGTGTAATCAGTTTTTTACCGGTAGGCTTATTTCCGAATCAAAGAGCATGTCTGTAAACGGTATGACAACCGTAATAGCATTTTTCTTTTTAGGGATGGAATCAAAAGACAGTTTTCCTCCAAGGGAATGCGCCCGCTCTATCATGCCACGAATCCCGAAGGATTGCGGTTTCATGCGGTCGGCTACAGTGATGCCTTTTCCGTTATCAATAATCTGAAGTTGGACATAGGCTTTGCTGGTCGTCAGGTGGATGGATACTTTGCTAGCTTCAGCGTGGCGTGCGATATTGGTGAGCGCTTCCTGTGCGATGCGGAAAAGTGCCGTGGACTGGGCCGACTGCAGCTGTATTTCCGGTGTTGTTGATTCAAATCGACAGGGGAATGCCTGACTGACGCGAAAATTCATCAGCCTGCCACTCCAGTGCGGCGACAATACCGATATCCAGAATGCTTGGTCGCATATTGCTGGCAATGCGGTGGGCTGCTTCAATGGTTCTGTCAACAAGCTGATCCACATATTCCGCCTTTTCCATCAAATCAGGCTGGTTTTGCGGAAGGCGTTTTGCAAGCAGCGCCAACGCCATTTTGATAGCAGTGAGATTGCCGCCCAGATCATCATGTATTTCACGGGATATCTGGGTTCGCTCCTGCTCCTTGACTTCTTCAACGTGTGCGGAAAGTTCCGCGAGGCGGGTTTTGGAAAGCCTGATTTCCATTTCTTCCTGCTTGCTCTGGGTGGTGTTTGTCATGATGCCTTCCCATTGCATACTGCCGTTATCAAGCTGGTGAGGAGCAGCAAGAAGATTGATCCATCGGATTTCCTTGATGGAATCCACCCAGATCCGGCCTTCCCAGTTCCAGCTTTTCATGTAAATGGCTGAGTCGGTCATGGATTCAATATAGGAGTCACGATCCTGCGGAAGGATCAGTGAAAGAAAAAGATCCGGATTGGAGTGAAGCTGACTTTGGGTGATGCCAAGAAGATTTTCGCATCCGCCGCTTAAGAGGGGAAAGGAGGTGCTCCCATCATTTTTTCTGATGATCTGGTAGACCAGCCAAGGAGTATCGATATCTGATGGGATATCGCCGGTTTTGAAAGGATTGGAGACTGTTCCGGTATCTTCGTCTCCCTTTGTCTGGGCAACCTGTGGTTGCCCAACTGCGATGATGACGGGTATCTGATGGATTTCACATTTTTGCAGACGTAAAAGAATCGGGTAGGCGGTTCCGTTTTTTCTGACTAGAACGGCACTGAAACTGAGGGGTTCCTGATCTTTTTCCTTGCTTCGGTTTCGTTTGCTTAATGACCGCAGGCGGCGTTCAAGCTGTGTTTCGGCCGATGAAGCAGCTAAAGCAGGAAAAGGCAGGCCGCGCAATTCTTCAAATGGTCTTTGCAGATTGGCACAGGCAGATTCACTGGCATGCCGGATGCGCGATGTCTGCCCATCAATGACATAGATTTCATCAAATGATGCCAGTAAAAGGGCATTTAGCCACTGACTGTCTTTCATTGAATATCTGTCCAAGAAGAAAAGTAGTGAATCAGTCGAATGTTTTTCAGGGTATGACGGGAAACTACGCATTTTTTAGAAAGTATGCGGTATAACATTACCCATACTACCCAAGTTTTCATTTTAATGGTTTATAACCCGAAACAGCGGTCTTTGCTTTCAATTCAGGAAAATAATGAACAACTTTTAAACAATTTTCGTGAAACAGGTTAAGATTATAGAAAGTTGGCTATAGGCAATATTTTAAAAGGGAAATAAATAAATGCATGTGCAAGGCCGGTTAGAAATATTTTTTCAGTGAGATGTTCCTGAATTGATATAAAAGACTGATAAATATGGCGAGAGAAAATCGCAGCAATAATTTGCGTACCCCTAAAGAATTTGATTTCACTACCAGTGATTTCAGACGTATTCGCTCACTGATATATAGGCGAGCAGGCATTGCGCTGGCTGACAGCAAAGAAGAAATGGTCTACAGCCGCATTGCTCGTCGCTTGCGTGCAACAGGCCTTAGAAACTTTGGCGCTTATCTTGATCGTCTTGAGAGTGGCGGGACTGATGCTGAAGAATGGGAGGCTTTTACCAATGCGCTGACAACCAACCTGACTTCTTTTTTCCGCGAGGCACAACACTTCCCGATTCTGGAAGAGCATGCCAGAAAAAAACGAGGAGACGGACTTTTTTCCGTGTGGTGTTCGGCGAGTTCAACCGGAGAAGAACCCTATTCCATTGCAATGACCCTGTGCGAAGTCTTCAACTCGCTTAACCCGCCAGTGCAGATTATTGCGACAGACATTGATACAAACGTTCTGAGAACAGCAGCAAACGGAATATACAGTGGTGAGAAGGTGGAAAAAATGTCACGAGATCGCCTGAAGAAATTCTTTCTTAGCGGAAAGGGTCGACAGGAAGGTATGGTGCGTGTGCGTCAGGAATTACGCGATCTGATTACTTATCGTCAGGTGAATCTGCTTGAAAGCAATTGGCCGATAAGAGGGCCGTTCGATGCGATTTTCTGCCGAAATGTGATGATTTATTTTGACAAGCCAACACAGGGGAAAATTCTTTCCCGATTTGCCCCGCTGATGAAACCGGATGGGCTCCTGTTTGCAGGGCATTCCGAGAATTTCACTTACGTGACTGATGATTTCAAACTGGCGGGGAAGACCGTCTACAAACTGTCATTACCTTCGGCTGGATTCAGTGCAAGGCCAGTGGAGAAAACAGAAAGAAGTGTTGACACATGAGTACAACTGCTGAAAATCAGTTTGCGACCAATATTTATTATGATCGGTCATTTGATATTGATGCCGCAAAAATTCTCCCAGGGGAATATTTCTTTACCCCTAAGGATATGGTGATTGTCACGGTGCTGGGATCCTGTGTGTCGGCCTGCATCCGGGATCGTGTCAGCGGTGTGGGGGGGATGAATCACTTCATGCTGCCGGAAGGTGGCAATGATGGTGAAGGGTTGCTTTCTGCTTCAATGCGCTATGGCACTTACGCGATGGAAGTGTTGGTCAATGATTTGCTCAAGGCCGGCGCCCGCCGGGACAATCTGGAGGCCAAGGTGTTTGGTGGCGGACATGTTTTGAGCAGCTTTAGTACTATCAATGTCGGACATCGCAATGCCCAGTTTGTTCGCGATTATCTGAAAACAGAAAAAATTAGGGTGGTGGCAGAAGACTTGGAAGATGTCTATCCGCGAAAAGTATATTTTTTCCCCAGAACCGGAAGGGTGATGGTAAAGAAGCTTCGCCGCCTGAATAATAATACAATCGCCAACCGTGAGCAGGATTATGCAAGCCGCCTGAAACACGAACCGCTCATCGGGTCTGTCGATCTTTTCTGATAATCAGATAGTATAAAAAAAACGGCTCTTTTATTTGCAGCAGAAACACCTTCTGGTTGGTGCAATTCTTTCTGTCGCCAAAATCCATGTATCGATTCCCGGTGAACTACTGCGATCAATTCACGTTTTTCGAACAACTGCCGTCGTACTCACCAATGTTGAAGCACTTGAATTTGTGATGTCCTGTCACGCCTGCAGCAGAATCCGGGGTATGATGGCGGCAGCCATTATTTATAAGGAATGATTATGTTCAGTTACCGGCATGCCTTTCATGCAGGCAATCATGCAGATGTTCTCAAGCATGCCGTACTGCTTGCTGTATTACAGTATGTCTGCCAGAAAGAAGCCGCTGTTTTTTATATCGATACGCATGCTGGTGCCGGTATGTATGCCCTGCATAAGGCGGAGGCGCAGAAAAAAAAGGAATTTGAATCCGGTATTGGAAAATTGTGGAATCATCTTGATTTACCGTCGCAGTTGCATGAATATATGACGTGCATTCGGGAACTCAATCCCGACGGTGTTTTACGTCATTATCCAGGTTCGCCCTGTTTTGCTGAGAAAATCCTGAGAAGCCAGGACAGATTGCGACTTTTTGAGCTGCATTCAACAGAAAACCGGATTTTGTCTGGGAATATGGCTCGAATGGCAACTCATGTTGCCGCCAATGGACGGAAAAGTGCTGGGCGCGGCAAGCGGATTATGGTTGAAAAGAAGGATGGGTTTGCTGCCCTGAAAGGGCAATTGCCCCCTCCATCAAAGCGGGCTGTGGTACTGATTGATCCGCCTTATGAAGATAAACAGGATTATCGCCATGCGATTGTTGCCCTGACGGATGCAGTAAAGCGATTCGCTAGTGGCGTTTATATGGTTTGGTATCCCATTGTGCAACGGCTTGAGGCGCGGCGTTTCCCTGATCAGCTTCGGCGTTTGCCGGTAAGGGAGTGGCTTGAGGTGACACTAACGGTGAGTCAGCCGACGCCGGATGGTTTCGGGCTTTATGGTAGTGGTCTGTTTATTGTTAATCCTCCCTGGAAACTGCGCGAAGATCTTGAATCGCTCATGCCAGCACTGACTTCTCTGTTGGGACAGGATGTTTCTGCCCGGTTTGATATTGTTGAAGGTGTCGGAAAGGTGCCGGTCAAAAACCGTGAGGAAGATTGACAGGGGAACCCTCAGTCGGAATGGATTCGTTTTACGACGCCAATAAAAGAAAAATACTGGGCTTTTTCTGAATATCCGGTGCGTTTTTTTCAGCCATTCTTTTTTTCCAGCCATCCACAGAGAGCGTTTCAATAGACTCGGTCGGTAGCGTCAGATCCGTTGCCAGACAAAGGCGGGTATTGCCCCTGCTGTTTTCACACAGTGCCTCAAGCAGTATCAGGTTACGGTAGGGGGTCTCAATAAAAATCTGGGTCTGGGCATCCTGACGTGAGCGGTTTTCCATTGCCAGTATTTGTTTTGCTCGTTCTGCCGGATTGGTTGGAAGGTAGCCGTTAAAAGCAAAGCTTTGCCCGTTTAATCCACTTGCCATCAAAGCCAGTAATATGGATGAGGGACCAACTAGCGGCTTTACGATAATACCCGCTTTGTGTGCCATTTCGATCAGATTGGCTCCCGGGTCGGCAATAGCGGGAACACCGGCTTCGGAGATCAGCCCGCCATCCTCACCATCAAGAAGTGGCGCAAGAAGGTCTGGAAGTGCCTCTTTGGAGGTTCGGACATTCAATTCGGCAATCCGGATTTGCTGAATCGGCTGTTTCAGGTCCCGCGTTTTAGCGACTTCTTTCAGATGAGCGCGGGCAGATTTGGCATTTTCTGCAATGAAGTAAGGCAGACGGGCCGTAATATCCTTGACCTCTGCAGGGATGATATGCGCAAGTGTATCCCCATCATTATCGGTGATGCCAAGTGATGCGGGAATAAGATAAAGCGTGCCGAGTTTCATATATGCGGACTTTCCGGGAAAAAGGAAATGCCGCAATGACGCAGCATGGTTGTTAATGTAATGAGAGGAAGGCCTGTCAGTGCGGTCGGGTCAGTGCTTTCAATTTTTTCGAGCAAAATAATCCCCAGTGCTTCATTTCGGGCGCTGCCGGCGCAATCGTAAGGTGTTTCGGCATGCAGGTAAGCGTCAAATTCCGCTTCAGGCAGGTTACGGAAGGTGGCAGCCGTTTGTACATTGGCCGTTTGTGCCGTTTTTTCCGGGTTCAACTGGCGACCATCCCAGACACACAGAGCGGTATGAAAAATAACACAGCGCCCCCGCATGGTGACAAGCTGCTTCATGGCATTGTCATGCGTATGGGGTTTTCCGATCTGCCGGTTATCCAGTGTTGCAACTTGGTCTGATCCGATTACGATGGTGCCCGGATGTTTTTTTCCTACAGCTGCCGCTTTTTCAAAAGCCAGCCTGATGGCGGTTTCCTGCGGTAATTCATCGGGCCGAGGAGTTTCATCAATATCCGGCACAATAACATCAAAGGGCAGGCGTAAACGTTGCAGCAGTTCTCGCCGGTACGGAGAACCGGATGCTAGAATTAGACGGGGGGAAGGCGTTGCAGTCATAAAAAATAAAAAAATGGAAAAAAAAGAGACTAATTCTTTGACTGTAAAGGGATATTATTGTTATTATCGCAGGTTTTACACCTAATCTGATATATGGATGCAGTTCTTGATGATCCGGGCGAATTCTGTCGAAAAGGCCAGAAGTGCGAAGGAAGAATAAAAGTTGCGGATCTTGCGCGTCTTTCGGCTGTTTGTGCAGGCAAATCCGGCGAACTGCAATGGGTCGTGACAGGAAAAATCGGTTTATCCGGCCATCCCCAGCTTGATCTGACAGTAAAAGGCGGTATCGAGCTGGTGTGCCAGCGATGCTTGGAAGCATTTTCTTTTGATTTTGATTCCAGTGCGGCCATTATTCTTGCTCAAAGCGAAGAAAAAGCAGACGAAATCGAAGATGCGCTGGATGAGGATGATCCGACAGAAGTGATTGTCGGAGGTGAAAAAATCGATATTCTGGTTCTGGTGGAAGACGAAGCGCTTTTGACAATACCGTTGTCGCCGCGGCATGACATTTGCCCGGATACCAATCGCCTTGTTTTTGGTGAAAAGCGGCCATCGCCATTTGCTGTGCTGGAAAACCTGAAAACAGGTGGGAACAAAAAAAACTGAAGAACATCAGCGGAAACCGGAAAGCCGAATTTCCGCAATATGGTTACACGAATGTGTTAGAATTTCCGAAAATTTGAATCAGGAGTAATTATGGCAGTCCAACAAAACAAAAAATCACCGTCAAAGCGTGGTATGCATCGTTCACATGATGCGCTTGTCGCTCCCAACTTGTCGGTTGAGCCTACATCCGGAGAAAAACACCGCCGTCATCAGGTTAGCCCGAATGGCTACTATCGCGGTAAAAAGGTCATGAAGACCAAAAACGATGAATAAATAATTCAGATGTTTTAAAGTATGGCGCAGCAGGTTTCAAACCGTGCGCCATTTTATGTTGTACCAGATTGACAATCGTTGGAGGGCGGATCGAAAATCCGTATGCGCGTGGTTCGGAGTGAATCTGATAGTGTGAAAATTTCAATTGACTGTATGGGTGGGGATCACGGTATATCCGTGACTATTCCAGCCTGTTTGGCGTTTCTCAAGCAGGTTTCTGATGCAGAACTGGTACTTGTCGGGATGCAGGATCAGATTGTTGATCAGCTGAAAAAACTACGTGCGGAAAATCATCCGCGTATTTCCATCAAAAATGCAACAGAAGTGGTCACTATGGAGGATCCGCTGGAAATTGCCTTGCGCAAAAAGCGGGATTCATCCATGCGGGTTGCCATTGAGCAGGTCAAAAGTGGAGAGGTGCAGGCGTGCGTTTCTGCCGGTAATACTGGCGCGTTGATGGCCATATCCCGATACATTCTGAGAACACTACCTGGTGTTGACAGGCCAGCAATCTGTGCCATCCTGCCAAACAGGAAAGGTGGACCTACCTATGCGCTGGATCTCGGTGCTAATGTGGATTGCGAAGCAGAACATCTGCACCAGTTTGCCATTATGGGTTCGCTTCTTTTTTCTGCTGTTGAGGGTGTCTCGAGTCCCCGGGTTGGCCTGCTTAATGTTGGAACAGAAGAAATCAAGGGAAATGAACTCGTCAAGGGTGCTGCCGCCCTGTTGAAAAAAGAGGCTCAGGAAGGAACGCTGAATTATCTGGGTAATGTGGAAGGCAATGATCTGTTTGAAGGCAGCTGTGATGTTGTTGTTTGTGACGGTTTTGTGGGAAATGTAACACTGAAATCCGTTGAGGGACTTGGCCGGTTTTTTCATAGCGTTCTCGTGTCGGAGCTTAAAAGCACGCCTTTAAGTATGCTGGGAGCCCTGCTCGCAAGTCGGGCACTCAAATCAATTCGCGAAAAACTGAATCCTTCACGTTTTAATGGGGCAAGTATGCTGGGTTTGCGTGGTCTCGTCTTTAAAAGTCATGGCAGTGCGGATGCTTTCGCGTTTGAATGTGCTATCAGGCGGGCATATGATGCAGTCAATAGTAATGTAATGTTGCGTATATCAACCATGATGGCCGAATTTCTGCAAAAATCAGAAAACGGAAATAACACTGATGTTATTGCAATGCAACCGGAAATACAGGAACAGAAATCAGCATGACAGTTTATGCAAAAATAATCGGTACCGGCAGCTGCCTGCCTCCCAAACGGGTAACCAATGAAGATCTTGTTGCCATGCTGGCAGCAACTGGTGTGGAAACCTCGGATGAATGGATTCGCTCCCGTAGTGGCATTGCTGCCCGGCACTTTGCTGACGAGAACATGTTGTCAAGTGATCTTGGTGTTGAGGCAGCAAAAAGAGCGTTGGAAATGGCCAGAGTTGATCCCAATGAAATTGATCTGATTATTCTTGCAACAGCAACACCTGATTTTCTGGGTGGGTTTCCCAACACCGCTTCAGTCGTGCAAACTAAGCTGGGGATTAAAAATGGCTGTGCTGCCATGGATGTCCAAGCTGTATGCAGTGGCTTTGTTTATGCGCTCAGTGTTGCTGATGGTTTTATCCGTTCCGGTACCTATAAAAAGGTTCTGGTTATTGGCGCCGAGGTTTATTCTCGGATTCTGGATTTCAAAGATCGCACGACCTGTGTTCTGTTTGGGGACGGTGCTGGTGCTGTTGTGCTCTCTGCTTCTGATGAGCCGGGCATTTTGGGCACACGTCTGCATGCAGATGGCTCTTATGGCGATATTCTCTGCATTACGGGAAAGCTGAACCATGGTGCAGTTGAGGGTCAGGCATTCCTTTACATGGATGGTACTGCCGTTTATAAACTGGCTGTGACACTGATGGACCGAGTCGGTTCTGAAGTGCTGGAAATGACAGGGACCCCTGTTTCGGAAGTGGATTGGCTCATTCCCCATCAGGCCAACATCCGTATTATGCAGAGTTCTGCTAAAAAACTGGGTATTACAGCAGACCATGTTGTTGAAACGGTAGGTCAGCATGGCAATACTTCTGCGGCCTCCATACCGCTCGCGTTGGATACAGCTGTCAGGGATGGGCGTGTGAAGCCAGGACAGAATGTGTTGATGGTTGCGCTGGGGGGTGGTTTGACCTGGGGTGCTGTTTTGGTCAGAATGTAGTCCGATCAAAATTTCTTTTTATTTACTTTATCCGTACAGAAATCAGACATGCCTAAATTTGCTTTTGTTTTTCCTGGCCAAGGGTCACAGGCGGTAGGAATGCTAAACGGTTTTGCCGACAATCCTGTTGTTTCCGAAACGCTTGCTGAAGCATCTGATGCCATTCAGATGGATATTGTTCGGTTGATTGCTGAAGGTCCCAAAGAAGATTTGGATCTGACAACCAATACCCAGCCCGTCATGTTGAGTGCTTCCGTTGCGTTTTATCGCGCTTGGCTTGCTGCTGGAGGCGCATTGCCAGAAGTTGTTGCAGGTCACAGCTTGGGAGAATTTTCTGCACTGGTTGCTGCTGGTGTTATTCCTTTTGCCGATGCCGTTCGCTTGGTGCGTTTTCGTGCACAGGCTATGCAGGAAGCTGTTCCTGTCGGGCAGGGTGGGATGGCTGCGATTTTAGGCCTTTCTGATGAGGATGTGATTGCAGCCTGCGCTGAGGCCGCACAGGGTGATGTGGTTGAGCCAGCCAATTTCAATGCGCCAGCACAGTTGGTTATTGCCGGTCACAAGGGTGCGCTGGAGCGTGCCTGTGAAGTAGCCAAGGAAAAAGGTGCCAAACGGGCGATTATGCTGCCCGTTTCTGCGCCATTTCATTCTTCTCTTTTGGCTCCGGCATCCGAACGCCTGAAAGAATATATGGCTTCACTGACTTTTTCTGCACCGGAAATTCCACTGATCAATAACGTGGATGTAGTTATCCAGAATGATCCTGATGCGATCAAGGATGCACTGGTTAGGCAGGTTGCCAGTTCAGTGCGCTGGGTTGAAACCATCCGTAAAATGGCCTCTATGGGTATTACGCATGTTGTCGAGTGCGGCCCGGGACGGGTGCTGGCCGGCCTTTGTCGCCGCATAGAAGGATCATTAACAGGTGAGGCCGTTGTGGATCAGGTTTCTCTTGAAAAAGTGCTGGAGATTTTGAAATGACCTCACAGAATTTGCAGGGTAGGGTTGCGTTTGTTACTGGTGCATCACGCGGTATTGGTCACGCTATTGCGCTGGAACTTGCACGTCAGGGGGCAACCGTGATCGGTACAGCCACATCGGAATCAGGCGCTGATGCCATTACCAACGCATTGAGCCAGATACGCTCGGACGCTGGAAAAGGCGTGATTCTGGACGTAAGTGATGCCGAACGTAGTCTTGCTGTGATTGAAGAGGTGCAAAAGGAGTATGCATCCATTCACATTCTGGTGAATAACGCGGGTATTACGCAGGATAATCTTGCTATGCGTATGAAAGACGAAGAGTGGGATCGTGTTATTGACGTGAACCTGAATGCGGTTGGGCGACTGTCTCGTGCCGTATTGCGTGGCATGATGAAACAGCGCGATGGTCGGATTATCAATGTCACATCGGTTGTCGGGTCAATGGGCAATGCCGGTCAGATAAATTATGCGGCTTCAAAAGCGGCAGTAGAGGGCATGAGTCGCGCGCTTGCCCGCGAAATCGGAAACCGCAATATTACCGTAAACTGTATTGCTCCCGGGTTTATTGATACCGACATGACCAAACTATTGACCGAGGAGCAGACTGCTGGTCTGATTCGTCAGGTTCCTCTCGCCCGTTTTGGTTCGCCGGAAGATGTTGCCTATGCCACAGCCTTCCTAGCATCACCCCAAGCATCCTATATCACAGGTGCGGTATTGCATGTAAATGGCGGGATGTTTATGAATTGATTGTCGGGATGTGATTTTTTGCCCCGTTTTTTTACTATAATTAGCTTTCGACTTTGGAAACAAAAAACCAAAAATGGAATTTTCATGCGCAAACCTGCTAGAATGCGCGCATTTTTCTTTACCAATATTTTTATAACTGGAGCCAACAAATGTCCGATATCGAACAACGTGTGAAAAAGATTGTCGCTGAGCAACTGGGTGTTGCTGAAGACGAAATCAAACTGGAATCATCTTTTGTCGATGATCTTGGTGCCGATTCACTCGATACAGTTGAGCTTGTCATGGCCCTCGAGGATGAGTTTGAAATTGAAATCCCCGATGAGCAGGCCGAAAAAATCACTACGGTGAAACAAGCTGTTGACTATGCTACTGCCAATATGCAGTCATAATTCCAAAAACAACTCAAGGAGAACAGTTTGAGCCGTCCACGACAACGCCGGGTCGTTATTACCGGCCTGGGATGTATTTCGCCCGTAGGAAATAACGTTGCCGATATGTGGAGTGCGGTAACCGCTGGAAAATCCGGCATTGGGCCGATTACCCGGTTTGATGCATCTGCTTTCAGCACCACTTTTGCAGGCGAAGTCAAAGACTTCCAACTGGAAAATTATATTCCGGGCAAGGAAGCCCGTCATATGGATACCTTTATCCACTATGGCATGGCTGCCGGTATTCAGGCTATTGAAGATAGTGGCTTGGTGGTGACAGAAGAAAATGCCGGTCGTATCGGGGTCAATATTGGCTCCGGTATCGGAGGTCTTCCCATGATTGAGCATACTCACGGTGAGTTGATGAATCGTGGTCCTCGCAGGATCAGCCCGTTTTTTGTTCCTGCGTCCATCATCAACATGATTTCCGGTTTTCTTTCCATCCGTTATGGCATGAGGGGGCCGAACCTGTCGATCGTGACAGCTTGCTCAACCGGCCTGCACAGTATCGGGTTTGCCGGAAGAATCATTGCTTATGGCGATGCTGATGTGATGATTGCCGGTGGCGCCGAATCAACGATTTCTCCTTTGGGTTTGGGTGGATTTGCATCGGCACGCGCACTCTCCAGCAGGAATGATGATCCTGCAACGGCTTCCCGTCCATGGGACAAGGATCGTGACGGCTTTGTCTTGGGTGAAGGCGGTGGTGTTATGGTGCTGGAAGAATATGAACACGCCAAGGCACGCGGTGCCAAAATCTATGCGGAATTGGTCGGTTTTGGTATGAGTGCTGATGCCAATCACATGACCGCGCCTTTGGAAGATGGTAGTGGTGCTAGCAACTGTATGATCAACGCCATCAATGATGCCGGTATTAACCCGGATCAGGTCGACTACGTTAATGCGCATGGAACTTCCACGCCACTGGGTGATATTGCCGAAACGGTGGCGATCAAACGGACGCTGGGCGACCATGCCAAAAAAGTGGTGGTCAGTTCATCCAAATCGATGTTTGGTCATTTGCTGGGCGGTGCAGGTGGTCTTGAGGCCGTTATTACGGTGCTAGCTATCCATAATCAGGTCATACCGCCAACCATCAATATTTTCAACCCGGATCCCCAGTGTGATCTGGATTATTGTGCCAATACGGCAAGAGACAGCAAAATCAATTATGCGCTGAAAAACTCTTTCGGTTTTGGTGGTACAAACGGATCGCTGTTATTTGGCAAAATCTGATTGTCCAGTGCTGTACCCAAGCCCCATTCATTGCAAAGTGAATGGGGCTTTTTCATAATGTACTCTCTTTGAGAGGGTGAATAATGTCAATCGTCGTATTTGTGCGCGTCTGTTCATCCCGTTTTTTGCGCTTTGTACTTTTTTGGTGGCAAGTGTGCTGCGGGAGGCGGAATTTCTTGTCTTGTTAGGATAGTCAGGGAAGGTGGATGTCGACATCAACTAACATGATTGCAAAGCAGATGGAATCGTTCAGAGAAGGAGAAAGCTTCCAGAATATCAATGCGCCAAAATCGATTCTAGCGTCAAAATAGACAGCCGAGACAGTCAATCTTGCTATGAATGAGTTGCCGGATGATCTGAGATCAGAGCTGATGCGGCAGAAAAATGAAGCCTTCATGACGCACTCCCGTGATCTGGTTGCCTTGATACGTGAAGGCCTGAAATCAGAAAGGTATCTTTCTGTTGAGCTGGATGAGGAGGAGAGTCTCCCGAAAAAGGAAAAACTGATTATAGAGGCCTGATATCAGGCAGGATTGTGATCAGAGGAAAGGATGTCTTGCAACACCTTGTAACAAAAAGATTTTTCTATTGCTTGTCATGAAGGGAATCATTGATTTATAAATAAACGTTTGAAATATCATTTGCTGCACTCGTTTTGAAATGGGTGTGATGTGTCTGTTTGTTTGAGAATTTGATCCTGATATGAAAAACAACTCTTTTTCCACTGCTCCCCTACCCACTCTTTTTTTCATTTTTCTGGCGGTATTATTGTCAGTTGTTTCAGTCGGCTCCCAGGCGCAGGGAACCGTATCTTCTTCCGCTGGCGGATTACCAGATCTGGTTATGCTGGTGGAAAAGGCTGGGCCTGCTGTCGTGAATATACGCACGATAGAAAAAAGGCAGCAATATGCGCAACATTCCAATGAAGCCGAGCGCCAGTTGCAGGAATATCTCTTTCGTTTTTTTGGTGTTCCCCAGCCCGGTGGAAGGGGTGGTGCGCAAGCAGCACCTGAAGTGCGACGTGGCATGGGTTCCGGTTTTCTGACAACGCCGGATGGATATATTTTGACCAATTCGCATGTGGTGGACAATGCCGATGAAGTGTATGTGCGCTTGACAGACAATCGAGAATTTTCTGCGCGAGTGATTGGATCCGATTCGCGTACAGATATTGCTCTTTTGAAAATTGATGGACAGAACTTGCCTTATCTGAGGCTGGGTAAATCAGCCGACATTCGCGTCGGGGAATGGGTTTTGGCAATTGGCTCTCCTTTTGCTCTGGATAATACGGTAACAGCGGGCATTATTTCGGCCAAGGCACGCGAAACAGGAGATTATCTGCCGTTGATCCAGACAGATGTTGCCGTCAATCCGGGTAATTCCGGTGGCCCGCTGATCAATATGCGTGGTGAGGTGATCGGTATCAATTCCCAAATCTACAGTCGCTCTGGCGGCTATATGGGCATTTCCTTTGCTATCCCTATTGATGAGGCAGTGCTGGTTTCTGAGCAGTTGAAAGCGACTGGCCGAGTGTCACGTGGCAAGATTGGCATTCAGATTGCCGAGATTCCGGCAGATGTAGCCACGGCACTGAAGTTGCCGGAAAAGCAGGGTGTACAGATCAACATGGTCGAGCCGGGTGGTGCTGCGGCTAGGGCAGGCATACAGGCTGGTGACATCATTCTCGCTTTCAACGGGCAGGCCATCAAAAAAATCAATGAGTTGCCGCGTCTGATTGGGGAAACCTCGCCTGGTGCCAACGTTCGTTTGACTGTATGGCGAAAAGGGGATATGCGGGATATGCCTGTAAAGGTGGATGCAATTGGTGATCCTTCTATGGATCGAAAGCCTTCCCTTGATCAGCAGGGAAAAAAACAGCCCGAATCGATAGAGAATAGTTTGGGTATGGCAGTTGCGGAATTGTCTGAAAATCAGAAAAGCCAGTTAAAAACCAATGGCCGTATTTACATTACGGCGCTTGAGCAAAAAACAGCGATGTCGGGATTGAGGCGGGGGGACATTATTCTTCGTGTGAACGATACCGATGTTAAAAGCGTGACCCATTTTCAGGGAGTAACTTCAGGTCTGGACAGAAAAAAAACGATTGTGTTTTTGGTGCAACGAAATGATCTGATCTTTTTTGTTTCATTAAAACCGGCCATGTAAGCCGGAAAAAAGAGCCTACACTCATGAAACGTCGTCGGTTTTTGTGGTTTTCCATGATAAAATGGAAGGCTATCTTAAAAAGCAATCCACCTTAATTTTTTCATTGGAGTCTGTTTCATGGCAATCGAACGCACCCTGTCAATTATCAAGCCCGATGCAGTAGCAAAGGATGTAATCGGTCAGATCTATTCCCGTTTTGAAAGCGCAGGCCTTAAGATCATCGCTGCTCGTATGGTCAAGCTTTCTCGTGCTGAAGCGGAGGGGTTTTATGCTGAACATCGTGAGCGCCCATTCTTCAAAGATTTGGTTGAGTTCATGATGTCAGGCCCTGTCATGGTGCAGGTTCTTGAAGGAGAAAGTGCCATTGCAAAAAACCGCGAACTGATGGGTGCAACCAATCCGAAGGAAGCGGAAAAAGGCACTATCCGCGCGGACTTTGCTGAATCTATTGATGCCAATGCGGTACATGGTTCAGATGGTGCTGGCGCTGCAATCAAGGAAATTGCATTTTTCTTTCCGGAAACCCAGACCTATTCCCGTTAATGATATGGCCTGCCTGTAAAAAAGGCGGGCTCTTTCTTTTTTGTATTTATGACGACAGCCCGGACCAATCTGCTTGATCTGAATCCGGTTCAACTGGTGGAATACTGTTTAAGCTTGGATGAAAAGCCTTTCAGGGCAAGGCAGTTGCAGAGATGGATTCATCAGTCGGGTGTTGGTGATTTTGAGCAGATGACAGATCTGGCCAAGTCGCTGCGATATAAGTTGTCGCATTGTGCGCAAATAGTTGCTCCTTCTGTTATTGCCGATCATACATCGGCGGATGGAACGCGAAAATGGTTGATGGATGTTGGGCAGGGAAATGCTGTTGAAACGGTTTTCATCCCCGACGGTAATCGCGGTACCCTGTGTGTTTCAACACAGGCCGGTTGCACAGTGAACTGCCTGTTCTGTTCAACCGGAAAACAGGGGTTTAGCCGTAACCTGACAACAGGTGAAATTATTGGGCAACTGTGGATGGCAGAGTTTGCCCTGCGGACGATGAATGAAGGCGAAGACAGGCCTGTTCGACAGATTTCCAATGTTGTCCTGATGGGAATGGGAGAGCCGCTCTTCAATTTTGAGGCCAGCGTCAGTGCATTGAAGCTGATGTTGGATGACAATGCTTATGGGCTTTCCCGTCGGCGGGTAACGGTATCAACCAGTGGTGTCGTGCCAATGATAGACCGGCTTGCAAAGGAGTGTGCAGTTGC
>JGI994J12354_10000379_pt1 | contig 43992 bp, 41 predicted proteins | sample IntmicLarv3ML3BL_FD_12354 | JGI IMG/M metagenome (IMG submission 12354) | reverse complement strand
GGAGATAATATAGCTATGACAGTAGAATTAATTCACCCAATTGCAATGGAACCTCAATTGAGATTTGCCATAAGAGAAGGTGGAAGAACAGTAGCATCAGGAGTAGTTGCAGAAATAATTAAATAATATATTTAATAGGAGCTTTTAAAGGGCTCCTTTTAAGCTTTAACAAATAAGCTAGTTGATTAGTGGCTGACGAAGAAACTATCCCAAAGATATTTTTTACTGGTTTATAATTTATTTTTATAAATTTAGTATATAGAAAATAAAGCGAAAAAATAATTTATATTGAATACTATTTTTTACACCCAAAAAGTATAAATACTAAGTGCCAATAACAATCTGAACTTTTTTCGTCAAACTGGCTATACCACTACTGGTTGTCACCCTCTTCTGTGAAAGTTTCACAGATAGGAGCGGGACTGCTGAAAAACTAAAAAATTCTATGAAAATTCGAAGAAAAACAGAAATATTTATAATTTTATTATTCATTGGGGGTGTGGGGGATACCCCCACAAAGCGCCGCAGGCCCTGTCACCTGCTGGTGAGCTGCATAGCAGCTCACCAGCACTAAATATGAACGGCTGTGACAATTTTTGTTTCCTTTTAGTAAAAAAAGTTTTTTGAATAGTTTTTCAGCAGTCTCACAGGAGCAACCTTTTTTCTTTTTTGTATCTTAAAATTTTTGATAGATAATCTTGAAGCAAAAAACATATCTGTAATCAATTTCGGAGCCATAAAAAAGTTACTTTCTTATAAAGACTTATCCATTGGTTCCTTTAGTATTAAATATCTCCTATTTTCCAATTAATTTCTTTTTTTCCCAAATTATTTAATATTTCATTTGCTTCTTTAAAATGATTACAACCAAAAAATCCTCTATCAGCAGAGTATGGACTAGGGTGTGGTGCTTCCAAAATATAGTGTTTATTTTTATTGATAAATTCGGTTTTTTTTCTGGCATTTGCTCCCCATAAAAGAAAAATTACTGGTTCATTTCTTTCATTTAATTTTTTTATTATATTATCAGTAAAAATTTCCCAACCGACATTGGAATGAGAATTAGGTTCACTTTTTCTAACTGTGAGTGCTGTATTCAAAAGAAGTACCCCCTGATGAGCCCAAGGAGTAAGATATCCATTGTTTGGAATTGGATAACCATATTCATTTTTTAATTCTTGATATATATTAACTAAAGATGGTGGTGATTTTATCCCAGGGGAAACTGAAAAGGCTAATCCATGTGCTTGACTAGGAGCATGATAAGGAGCTTGCCCCAAAATCAAGATTTTGCAATCTTTGTAACTTGTCAATTTTAATGCACAATAAATATCGTGCATATTAGGATAGATTGTCTTAGTTTTATATTCATTAATTAAAAATTTTCGTAATTTTAAATAATAATCTTTTTGAAACTCTTCTTTTAATAGGTCATCCCAGTCATTACCTATGATTACCATAAAAACCTCCCCTTGCACTATAATCGTTAGGACTAAATTATTAAAATCTAAATTATTAGGGTATGATTTAGATTAATGATTATCTAATTTTTGAAATTCTATCATTTTTTCATCAGAAGATTTTTCATGATGAATCTTACATAATTCAGCAACTGTTGGATTTATATCCTTGAAATTTTCATAAGCTTTCTGTGAATGATTGGAAATTTTGCTTTTTTTAATGACCACCTGTTTCATCCTTTCCCAAAAACTAGCATGTTCTTTGGAACTATCGTGTAAAAGAGCCAGTTTCAAATAACTTATATCATCTTTTAATAGAAGATTCTTTTTTACTTTCAAAAATAGATTAAAAGAATGTATTTTATCATAATTCCCCATTTTATCAAAATAATAAAACTCTTCTTTTGTTAGAACTTCTTTTACAGTGATATCATTTTTTGGATTATATTTTTGTAAAAAGAAAATTTTCATTTGCCGTAACCGCGAAATAATCATTTTATATCTCCCTCACCAAAATATTTTCAAGAGACTTTCTCAAATGTTTAATATTTTTACCATTTTTACCAATAAATTCTCCTCTATTTTTTTCGTTCACATAAAAAATATAAAGAGAATTATCATGAGTTTTCTCTATTTTTTCTATTAAACCATTATTATTAAAATCGTTTTTGGCAATTTCTTCCAAAAGAATACTTTTTAACTCGTTTTTTAAGTAAAGTTTATTTAAAGTCAAAAATTTTCCAGGATAGATTTTTTTCTCATTTGATAAAATATAAGAGGCCATTATTCTCACTTGGTGAGGCAAAAATGAATCACCTAAAAATTTTAGAGACTTTTTTTCATAAGAAATATTCACTTGGCGAATGGGGTTTTTCAGTAATCTCCCCTTACTATCTGTAAACTCACTCATATCATAAGTTCCACTTAATTTTTTGCACCAATCATTTATTTTTTCGGAGGTATTTATAATGTATTTATCAGTTGGGGTGTAAATATATTCTCTTTTTTCTATTAAATCTGGAATAATTAGATTGGGAAGAGTCTTTATTATTTTGGTTATAAATAAATCACTACTTGATTTTTGGTTAAAATCATTCTTCAATTTTATAATATCACCAAAGAAATTACTGCTTACATAAAGAATGTTTTCCTTCGCACTAACATCTTTATCTGTTCTTCCACCTTGTTGTATTCCCTTTGCCCAAGAAAAATCTAGTTTCTTTAAAATCTCTCTAAAACGGCCTTTTACACTTTTTTTATTTAACATTTCATCAAAAGAATCGAATTTTTTTCCATTATAAGAAATAAAAAACAAAAAGCCTAATTTATTAGTTTTTTCCAATGCTCTTATATTCATAATTTTCTCCCTTTATTGATATTTTATTATATCACATGAAATTATATAGTTCAAAAAATTATGGATAAGTTTAAAAAAATAATCTAAAGAAATAATTTGAGAGATAAAAAATTATTTAATTTATTTCATTCTCAAAATAGCGACAAATGTAGTCTTGCTATTTCTAAAAATTCTAATCACCTCATTTGGCCTGTTTTTCTGGAACATACACACATAATTAATAGAATTATTACAATACTTAGGAATAAAGTATAAAATACAGAATATATTATACGAAAAATATACAATTAAAATACTTTTTTTTAATTGAATTATACAAGAAAATGTGATACTATGAATCTAAAATCTAGTTGATTTTAATAATGGACTCCAGGGGGTTAATGATGTTTGGAAAATTCGCACAAATAAAGAAAACTTTGTTCTCTATGTTTGTGTTACTTGTAGTATTGTTTGGATGTGGAAAAAAAGAAGAACCTGTTGTAGAAAGTAAAAATGAAGAGCCTCAAATTCTTAAAACTGTGATGAGTATGGATATAGACAGTTTGAATCCCTATAAGATCGTGTCCGCTGGGTCAGAAGAGATATTACTCAATGTATTTGAAGGACTATTAATGCCATCAGATGATGGTGGGCTTAGAAATGCCATAGCAGAATCTTACACCATCTCAGAAGATGGATTAAAATATACTTTTAAAATAAGAAAGGGGATAAAATTCCACAATGGAAATACTCTTGATATGAATGATGTTGAATTTTCTCTCAATAGAATGTCTGGAAAAGATGGTTCTCCTATGTCAAGTTCAGCCTTTGATAATTTGGATACAATCACTGTTGAAAACGAAGATGAAATTTCATTGACTTTAGTGGAAGCCAATCCTTCTTTCATTTATCATATGATAGAAGCTATTGTGCCAGATGAAAATAAAGATTCTTTAGACAGGATTGCAATTGGTACAGGACCTTTTAAAATTGCTGAATATGATCGAGAGCAAAAGATTGTATTAGAAAGATTTGATGATTACTGGGGAGACAAGGCTCATTTGGATAGTGTTGAGGTTTATGTTACTCCAAATGTAGGGAGCTCTTTTTTGAGATTAATGTCTGGTGAAATTAATTTTCTACAATATGTTGATTCCAAAAGAGTTGATGAAATAAAGGATTACAATATTATTTCGAGTTCTCAAAATATGATACAAGTAATGGCTTTAAATCATAACCACGCTCCTTTTGATGACCCAAGAGTAAGAGAGGCCATAAATTTAGCTGTGGATAAAGAACAAATAATATCTGTAATAATGAATGGTTATGGAGAAGCAGTGGAAACTCATATGGGACCGACTCTTAAAGATTTAATAATTCCTAAAATTGGTATAACAAGAAATGTGGAAAGAGCCAGAGAGTTATTAATAGAAGCGGGCCATGAAAATTTGACATTTACTATGAGAGCACCTGGTAACTATACACTTCATGTAAACACTGCTCAAATGATAGCAGAACAACTAAAAGAAATAGGAATAACCATGAATATAGAAACGATTGAGTGGGCCTCTTGGTTGGATGAGGTTTACAATAATAGAAATTATGAAGCAACAATCATAGGTCTAACTGGTAAACTTGATGCTGATGCAGTTTTGAGAAGATACTCTACTACATATTCCAGAAATTTCTTTAATTATAGCAATTCAGAATATGACGAATTAATTAGTAAAGCCTCTGTTACTTCCAATTATGAAGAAAGAATCCAACTTTATAAAAGAGTTCAAGAAATATTAAGGGATGATAATGCCGCCATTTATATAATGGACATTCACAATGTTATTGCTATCAAGAAAGGGTTTGAAAATTATGTGTTTTATCCTTTGCCATATGTGAACTTCTCAAAAATTACTATTGGAGATTAAAAAATGTTATATATAAAAAAAATAGTAAAAATGGTTTTTTCTATTTTTCTAATAGGAACACTATCATTTTTGCTGTTATCTCTTATACCTGGAGATCCATCAACAGCAACATTGGGATTAGAGAGTACACCTGAAGAACTAGCTGCCTTTAGAGCAGCTAGAGGGTTGGATCAAAATATATTGGTGAGGTACTTCACTTGGTTAAGGGGAGTATTTGTAGGTGATTTTGGTATATCCTTTAGATATAACGAACCTGTCAAAGAGCTTATCATGGGAAGACTTCCAATCACTTTAATGGTTTCTTTTATATCTCTTGTATTGGTATTTTTAATCTCAATACCATTATCTTTTTCCTTTTACAAAACAAAAAATAAATACCTAAAAAAAATAGAAGATTTTTTATTAGGTGTATCAATTTCAATCCCATCTTTTTGGCTGGGAATTATTTTTATGTTTGTTTTTGGAATAATTTTAAGATGGTTTACTTTGGGGTATGACAAAACTCTAAAATCATTGGTATTACCCTGTGTGGTGGTTATTATTCCCAGAATTGGTGTGATTACAAGTTTTCTCAAAAGTAGCTTGGAAAAAGAAATGAGAAAAGAATACATAAAATATCTATATGTAAATGGCTTAAAAATGAAATGGCTCAATCTATATATTTTAAAAAACTCAATATTATCAGTAATTCCTCTCATAGGAATGATGATAATTGATTTAATAACTGGCATAGTAATCATAGAACAAGTTTTCTCAATCCCAGGAATAGGAAGATTACTGATAGTTTCTATCTCTAGTAGGGATATTCCTTTAGTTCAAGGACTCATTTTTTATACTTCTGTGGTATTGGTGGTTATAAATTTCTTCATCGACATAATTTATACTCTAGTCGATCCAAGAATAAAAGGAGAAAACCAATGAAGCTAAAAACCAAAATCGGAATAATTTTACTAATCTGTTTTGCAGTTTTTTTATTTGTCTTCTATCAAAATCCCTACTCAATGAACGAAACTAAAGTTCTACACAAACCAACACTGGAAAATATTCTAGGTCACGACAGTCTAGGTCGCGATGTATTCAGTAGGCTTATATTAGGTGCATTTTTTAGTGTAATCATCGCTTTTACATCTGTTTTGATGGCTACCATTTGTGGAATTATAATTGGTTGTATTGCTGGGTATTATGGGAAAATAAGTGATTTTATAGTGGTACAGTTGACAGAAGTAATAATAGCAATCCCAAGTATCTTGATAGCTTTGGGAGTAATTGTAATCTTAGGAACTGGATTTGTATCCTTAATAGTGGCCATATTTCTGATGTATCTTCCGCGCTCTATTAACCTAGTCAGAGGTCTTGTGAAAAAAGAAAAACATATGGAATATGTCATTGCTGTGAGAACATATGGAATATCTAGCTTTAGAGTTCTCTTTGTACATATTTTAATTAACATTAAAAAGGAAATTTGGGTAAATTTTTCCACAAGTTTTGCAGGAGCAATACTAACTGAGGCAGGTTTGGGATATTTGGGACTTGGAATTCAGCCGCCATATCCGACTTTGGGAAATATTTTGAGTCAATCTCAGTCTTATTTCTTATCTGCACCATGGGTTACAGTATCTCCGGGATTGGCAATAATATTTATAGTTTATTTTATGAACAAATTAGGTAAAAGGACTGAAGGTTAATGGAAAATAACGATAAATTGATAGTTGATATAAAAAATTTAAATATTAATATAGATGAAAATTATCTAATAAAAAATATTGATTTTAACATAAAAAAAGGTGAAGTTTTGGCTCTTGTTGGTGAATCTGGAAGTGGAAAAACATTAACTTCTAAGTTCATCTTGGGAATTTTGCCAGAAAGAAGCATGATTTCCTATGAAACCTTCGAAAAAAGTAGGAAAATTGGTGCAGTATTTCAAAATTCTTTTATTTCTCTTAATCCAACAATAAAAATTGGAAATCAACTAAAAAGGCTTTATGAATCCCATTATTGCAAAGAAGGTGATTGGAGAGATAAGGTAGTACCTCTTTTGGAAAGAGTTGGAATAAAAAATATTGATAGTTTTATAAAAAAATATCCCCATGAAACAAGTGGTGGGGAGCGTCAAAGGGTAGCAATAGCCGGAGCTTTGATCTCTTCTCCAGAGGTACTTATTGCTGATGAAGTTACCACTGCCTTGGATTTAAAAACTAAATTGGAAGTAATCAATTTATTCAAGGCCATAAGAAGAGAAATGGGAATTACTATTTTATTCATTACACATGATTTAATGTCCATAAGAGATTTCGCAGATAGAATTTATGTTATGTACAAAGGGGAAATCGTGGAAGAAAATAGTTGCGAAAGTATTTTTAATGAACAGGCTCATCCTTATGTAAAGAGAATAATAGGTTTTGCCAATGAACTATGGACCAGAGACAAAGGAGAATAAAATGTTTCTTCAAGTAAATGATTTGATTAAAGAATATAGAACAAAGAAGTGGTTCAAAACTGAAAAAAAAATTGTTTTAAATAAAGTTTCCTTTGAGGTAAAAGAAGGGGAAATTTTTTCCATTGTTGGAGGTTCTGGTGCTGGAAAATCAACTATTGGAAAAATATTATTACAAATAGAGAATATTAATTCTGGAAATGTAATTTTTCGAGACAAACCTCTTAATGAAACAAAAATAAGTGACATTCAAATGATTTTTCAAGATCCTTATAGTTCTCTTAATCCTGAAATGAAAATAAAAAGCCTTTTGGCCGAACCATTGAGAGCTGTGGGAATAAATGATAAAAAAATAATAGAAAAAAAAGTTGACCACATAATGGAAGAAGTATGGCTTGATAAAATTCATAAGGATAAATATCCCGATGAACTCAGTGGTGGTCAAAGACAAAGAGTCGGAATTGGTGTTGCAATGATAGTTAATCCAAAATTGGTGGTCTGTGATGAACCTGTAGCATCACTTGATTTATCAATTCAAAACCAAATACTATCCTTACTTAAAAAATTTAATAAAGAGAATAAAACTACTATCATATTTATCTCCCATGATTTGGGGGTCGTTTATAATATTTCAGATAGGGTTTTATTACTACAAAATGGTGAGGTGCAGGAAATTCAGGAAGCAGAGGAATTTTTCAAAAATCCCCTGAGTGAATACGGAAAATTTTTCCTTCAAGGAACGGAAAAATATATAGAAAAATAACTTGAGCTGATACAATGGAGAAAAAATGTTAAATGCGAATAATAAATCACTACTAAAATTATCTATTCCAATATTTTTAGAATTGCTACTGATAACTATAGTAGGACAAATGGACACCATAATGCTAGGAAAATATAGTGACACAGCTGTCGCCACTCTAGGTGGAATGACTCAACTTTTGAATATACAAAATGTAATTTTTGGATTTATTTCCTTGGGAACAAGCATATTAATAGCTCAGTATGTTGGAGCAAGAAACAAAATAAATATCCATGAAACTATCACTGTAGCTCTTATTTTAAACGTAATTTTAGGATTAGCTTTGGGAATAGTTTTTTATTTTTCATGGAATTTGTTATTGACCACAATCAACCTTCCAGTGGAACTTATTCCACTTGGCAAAAATTATTTTAGATTAGTAGGGGGACTATGCGTCTTTCAGGCTATAACACTGACTTGTGGTGCCATAATGAAGAGCCATGGAAACCCTACTCCGATACTTTTTATTAATATAGGTGTAAATTTGATAAATATCATAGGAAATGGAATGCTTATATTTGGTTGGTTTGGTGCTCCAATCTTGGGAGTAACAGGTGCAGGAATTTCCACTGTGGTATCTAGAGGAATTGGCTGTGTCATTGGATTAATAGTCATGATGAGATTTTGTAGGTTCAAATTTAGACCAAAATTTCTAACCCCTTTTCCAAAAAAAGTAGTAAAAAATCTTCTTTCCATTGGAATTCCAACAGCAGGGGAAAATTTAGCTTGGAATGTAGCCCAAATAATTATATTATCAATGGTCAATAGTATGGGATCAAATCAGATAGCAGCACGAACATACTTAATGTTAATTGCCAATTTTGTGATGACCTTTTCTATTTCTCTGGGACAAGGTACTGCTATACAAGTTGGACAATTGATAGGAGCTAGAAAGAAAAACGAAGCATATGAAAGATGTTTTACTAGTCTAAAGTTGTCTATTATTTTGGCCTTTATAGTGACCCTTGTTCTTATGTTATTAAAAGAACCAGTAATGTCTATTTTTACCAAGGACAAAGAAGTATTAGAATTTGCTTACAAAGTCTTCCCATTCATTATGATTCTTGAAGTCGGAAGAGTCTTTAATGTAATAATCATTAATTCCCTTCATGCTGCAGGAGATATTAAATTTCCCATGATCATGGGAATAATATTTATGTTTGGAATAGCTGTGACTTTTTCATACTTGTTTGGGCTAAAATTGGGTTATGGATTGATTGGTATTTGGATAGCCAATGCAGCAGATGAATGGTGTCGTGGTTTTGGAATGTATTTTAGATGGAAAAGTCGAAAATGGGAAAGTAAAGGTTTTGTATAGATTTATTTGGGAGAAAAAATGGATTATTTTCAATTGAAGAAAGAAGTAAAAAAAGAAATTAGCCCCAAAAAATTTAATCACACTTTGGGGGTAGTGGAAATGGCTGAGGAACTTGGAAGAAAATATCAGATTGATATTGAAAAATTAAAAATAGCAGCTCTATTACATGATATTTCCAAAGAAAGTTCTAATAATTATTTACAAGAAATTTGCGAAAATAATTTTTTTCATGAATTATCAGAGGAAGATATACAGCAAGTTGAGATACTTCACGGCTATGTTGGATCTTTTATCGCCAAAGAAAAGTATGGTATAATAGATGTGGATATTCTTAATAGCATAAAATATCATACTACAGGAAAAAAAGGCTTAAATTTATTTGGAAGAATAATATACATAGCAGATGCCATTGAAAAGAACAGAAACTATTCAGAAGTACTCAAAATAAGGGAAATAGTGAAAAAGGATATAGATCTTGGAATAATCTATGAAATTAATTATAAAATATTTTATTTAGTCAATAAAAACCATCATATTCATGATAACACTATCCAAATGAAAGATTGGCTAATAGAAATGAAAGGGCTAAAGGGTGATGAAAATGAATTTTGAAAAAGAACTAGAACGATTAAAAAAATTACTAGAAGAAGAAAAACGTGGGTTAAAATACGATGAAATAATAGAGAAACTTCAGTGGGGGTCCAAGCAAAAAAAAGAAATAAAAAAAGCCCTTGAAAAATGGCTGGATCAAGGAGAAATAACTTATACTAGCAAAAAAAAATATAGCCTTCCAGAGATAAGCGGATTAATTAAGGGTATTGTCTCGATGGTCAGTGATAAATTTGCTTTTGTAGATACTGAAACAGAGGGGATATTTGTAGCTAAATCAGAACTTAATAATGCCCTAGATGGGGATACTGTATTACTCAGGATAACAAAGGAAAATGAAAAAGACAGAAAGAAAGAAGGAACCATCGTTAAGGTTTTGACTCACAGTAAAGATAGAATTGTGGGAATGCTTCAAACGCGTGGTAGTTTTGGTTTTGTAGTTCCTATCAAAGCATTTGGTAAAGATATTTATATTCCAGAGGGAAAACTTAGTACAGGACAAGATAATGATATGGTCGTGGTACAAATATATTTTTGGGGTGATGAAAACAGAAAACCAGAAGGAGAAATAATAGAAGTAATCGGAGATGGCAACAATACTGACAATATGATAAAAGGAGTAATGGCAAGGGAAGGATTACGTGAGACTTTTACAGAAGATATAATAGAGGATGCTAAAGCTATCTCAACGACAATTGACAAAACTGAATTAAATAAAAGAAAAGACTTAAGAGATTATTCAATTATTACCATAGATGGATCTGATGCCAAAGATTTGGATGACGCTGTATATATTGATATTTTATCAAATGGAAATTACAGATTGATAGTAGCCATTGCTGATGTCTCCTATTATATAAAAGACAATTCTTCTCTAGACAAAGAGGCTTATCTAAGAGGAAATTCAGTATACTTGGTGGATAGAGTCCTTCCAATGCTGCCTAAAGAAATTTCCAATGGAATCTGCTCTCTCAATGAAAACGAAGATAAACTGACTTTCACCTGTGAAATGGAAATAGATAGTAATGGTGAAGTTATTAATTCCGATATATACAAATCTGTTATAAATACTGTGCACAGAATGACTTATGAAGATGTAAATAAAATTTTAGATGGAGATGTTAACCTTAAAGAAAAATATTCTGATATTAATGATATGCTTCATAAAATGCTAGAGTTATCAAAAATTCTTAGAAAAAGAAAATATGAAAACGGAAATGTGGATTTTGATATTCCAGAAACAAAAGTTATATTAGATGAAAATAATAAAGTATTGTCCATTACCAAAAGAGAAAGAGGAGAATCAGAGCGTATAATAGAGGATTTTATGATAAAAGCCAATGAAACTGTGGCGGAAAAGCTGTTTTACATGGAAATTCCGTCTATATATAGATCCCACGAAAAACCAGATTTGGCAAGAATAAAATCCCTAAATGATACCTTAAGAAAATTCAATTATAGAGTTTCTCAAAATGAAGGAACTCTTCATCCTAAACAATTTCAAGAAATTATTGAAAAATCCAAAATTGATGGAAATAGTCTACTAGTACATAAAATGGTCTTGATGGCATTAAAACAAGCCCATTATACAATGGAAAACCATGGGCATTTTGGTCTGGCTTCAAAATGTTATACTCATTTCACTTCTCCAATAAGAAGATATTCAGATTTAAAATTCCATAGAATACTAAAATCTACTTTGGATGGATATCCCCCACAAAAGGTAATCGAAAGAAACGAACTGGCTCTTCCTAGCATTTGTGAACATATTTCTAAGACAGAAAGAATAGCCATGAAAGCCGAAAATGAAACAGTAAGAATAAAAGTGATAGAATACATGCTAGACAAAATTGGTGAAGAGTTTAATGGTACAATTATTGGTTTTAGTAATAAAAAGGTTTTCTTTGAAACTGATGATTTGGTAGAATGCTATTGGGATGTGGTTAATTCAGATAATTTTTATGAATTTTCAGAAAGAGATTACATAATGAAAGATACAGCTACTGGTAAGATCTATAATATGGGAGATAAGTATGAGATAGTTTTAGCCAGAGCAAGCCTTAGAGAGCTAGAATTGGAAGTAATCCCAAAATATTTATTAAATTTTAATAATAGCATTAAAAGATAATATATATGATTATTAAAAGTCTTATCTTTAAACATATTATAATATATGGGGGGATGAAAAATAAGAAATAAAATGATACTGTTGTTTTTAGCTACTGTACTTGCTTTATTTAATAATGCAGAATTCATTAACCCCAAATGGAAAAAGATAGTGCCATGCCAAAATGAGCAAGATTCCAGCTAGATAAAAAAATAAAGCAATACTGATTAAAACAATAAATTTTTTTTAATTTTAAAAGAGGCCTAAGCCTCTTTTTTAACACCCATTTTTTCTCTTCCTGAAGATCGAAACCAGCATTAAATAGGTCTACAATGTTGCAGAACTATTTCGTTTAAAAATATGTAAATTTAAAATTTTCCTCTAGAATAATTTTATTGCTATCATAGTAGATTAATTTTATAATTTTTCCTTCCGGATTATATCTTTTCCATAGACCATCTAGTTTATCTTCTCTGTAATTCCCCATTCTTTCTACGAATCCATTTTCATCATAAAGAATCCAAGCTCCTTCTTTTTTATTATTCAAGTAATTTCCTTTTTCCTTTGGTAGCCCACTTTTGTAATTTTGGGTGTAAATTCCATCAGGTATATTTTTATTCTCAGAAATTTTATAAGAAAATTGAATTTTTTCTTCTTTCTCTAGATGACTTTCAAAATCATACACAAACAAATCGGAATTTTCTTCTATTTGCACATTTCTATTGTTCTCATCAAAAAATTCCCATCCTGAAATTAATCTATCATTTTCAAAGTTCCCAATCACTTTAAAACCATTTTTATAATAACCTAGCCATTGACCATGTTTTTCTCCACGATAAAAATTAATCTCAGATTTAAGTGTACCATCTTCATAGTATTCTTGCCAAGTTCCATGCCTTGCACTACTATCATCCAATTGTCCAGATAGTTTTAGTTCTCCGTTTTCATAATATTCAAAATATTCATCAACCTTACGATCACTTATAAAGTTTTCTATTTTTGCGACATTTCCATTGGGATAATGAGTTTTCACGGTGCCATTTAATCGACCGTTATTCCCATAATACAATTCCTTTTCTAAAACTCCATTGGAGTGATAATATTTCCATATATCTATTTTTATACCATTATTATATAATAGAAGTTCTTTAAACTGACCATTTTCGTAGTAAATCTTCTGTTCTCCATTGAGTTTATCTTGAACATAAATTTTTTCCTCATAAATATTGCCATCTACACTATAACTCTTATATTCTCCATTTAACTGATTATTAGAATATGATGTCTCAATTTTTCTATTACCATTTTCAAAATATTCTATATATTTGTCGTTTAGTTTCCCCTCTAAATAAAAAGATTCTACTTTTATATTTCCGTTAACGTAATATGTTTTCCACGCTCCATCTTTGATTCCATTATTATGAAATCCCTCTTCTTGTTTGTTTTGGTTGGGATAGTATAAAATAAATTCACCATCATAGTTACCATTCTTATATGTTTTTAAAGCCAGTATATTATTTTCATTATCATACCAAGTCCACTTATCTTCTCTTTTTCCATCAAGATAGAATCCTGTAACTTCCTCTCCACCAGTATTGGAATTATATTTGTTAAAACTTCCATTCAAAAGACCATCCCTTGAATAGTTTTCCTCCACTAATAAAAAACCATTTTCATTAAAGTATTGCCAGAATCCAATTTTTTTTCTATCTTCAATCTCTCCTCTAACTTTAATCTCTCCATTGTCATAATAATTTAGAGTAATTCTATTAATATTTCCATTGATATAATTTTCTTTGGTTTTTATCTGACCATTTTCATGATACCATTCCCAATTGCCCTGACGAATTCCATTTACATACTCTCCATTGGAAATAAATTTTCCATTTCTGTAAAACCATGACCAAGTGCCGTTCTTATTGCCATTTATGTAACTTCCCTGATTTTTAATATTTTCATCTTCATAATACAAAGTTTTTTTATCATCTAAATTTCCATTATTATAATTCTCCAAAACACTTAATATATTATTGGGATAATACCATTGCCATATACCTGTTTTTATGCTATTTTGAAAATTTCCCTTTACTAAAACTTCCTTTTTATTGTAGTATCCGATGTATTCACCATTTAATCTATCATCAATAAAATTAACGACACTCTTTAAATCACCATTCATATAATAACTTGTATATTTTCCTGTCTTGATTCCTTTAGAATATTTGGTTTGAAATTTTTTTTGACCATTTTCATAAAATTCTGCATAAGTTCCATTTAGTAGACCATTTTTATATCTGCATTTAATTTTTATATACTCTCTTCCATCAAAAGATTTGGCAGTTTCTTGAGCTCCGCCAGAATAAGGAATATTTTTTTCTATATTGTACATTATTAATTTTCCATTTTCTTCCCTATACTCAATACTAGGTTTCTTGAAGAAACAACTTGATAACAAAAAAGCTATTAATAGGGAAAATATAATTTTTTTCATACAAAACTCCATTTAACCAAGATATATCCTAAAGTATATCACATCTTTCAAATAAAAACTATTGTAAAATTACAAAAAAGTAATATAATAGAGACATATGTGTATAAAAATTATTTGATCCCTACCAAATTAAAATCTGTTTGATTGAAAATATTATATATAATTATACGAGGAGAGAAGTAATGGTAGATAAGCTTTTGAGAGAATTTTCTGCAATTTTTGGCGATTATGGAAAAAAACATATTTTTTTTTCACCTGGAAGGGTAAACTTAATCGGAGAACATATTGATTATAATGGAGGCAATGTATTTCCTTGTGCTATTAATCTTGGAACTTACGGAGTTGTCAGAGAGAGAGAAGACAATAAATGTAGACTTTATTCTCTAAATATAACCAAATATGGAATGAAGGAATTCCCAATAAATAATATACAAAAAAATAGTAACGATGGTTGGTCTGCTTATGAAAAAGGAGTTGTAAAAATTTTTAGTGATAATGGCTTTAAATTTAGTCGGGGATTTGATCTTTTAATCTACGGAAATATTCCTAATGGCGCTGGATTATCCTCCTCAGCATCTGTTGAATTACTGACTGCAGTGATATTAAAAGAGTTAAATAATCTAGATATTGATATGATAGAAATGATAAAATTATCTCAAAAAGCTGAAAATCTCTATGTAGGAGTTCAAAGTGGTATAATGGATCAATTTGCCATTGGTATGGGCAAAAAAAATCATGCCATTCTGCTAAATTGTAATACTTTGAACTATCAATATGCTCCGTTTTTATCAGATAATATATCTATTGTGGTTGGAAATACCAACAAAAAAAGAGGTCTCGCAGATTCCAAGTATAATGAAAGACGCATATCTTGTGAAGAGGCGTTGAAAATATTTCAAGATAATGGAGTAAAAATAAATAATTTATGCGATTTATCTATGGAAGAATTTAATAATATAAAAACCCTCTTAAAAGACAACACTTTACTCAAAAAAGCTACCCATGCAGTAAGTGAAAATGAAAGAACCAGAAAAGCTGTGATAAATTTAGAAAATGGTGATTTTGATAGTTTTGGAAAATTAATGAATGAGTCACACTTATCTCTAAAAAATGACTACGAAGTAACAGGTATAGAATTAGATACCATGGTAAATTTAGCTTGGAATACAGAGGGTGTGGTCGGTTCTAGGATGACAGGAGCTGGTTTTGGAGGCTGTACAGTTAGTCTTGTGAAAAATGATTTTGTAGAAAACTTCAAACAATCAGTGGGGGGAAATTATTTAAAAAAAATAGGCAGAACTCCAGAGTTTTATGTTATAACCGTTGGAGATGGAACAAGGAAATTAGGTGTATATTAATGAATATATATTATTTGATAGAGCAATTGATAGCCTATGGTATCAAAAATCATCTAATATTTTCTTTGGATAAAATAATCGTCAAAAACCAATTGATGGAAATTTTCAAATTAGAAAATTGGGAGGATATAGATGAAACTCCACATATAGAGAAAATCCATATAATATTAAATAATCTGTGTGATTATGCTGCAAAACTTAATATAATTGAAGATGGAATAATTTCTAGAGATCTCTTTGACACCAAACTTATGAGAGTACTAACCCCTTCACAAAATATTGTGAATCAGAAGTTTTCTGATATAATAAAGAAAACCAGCATTCAAAAAGCAACCAAATGGTATTATGAATTTTCAAAAGCCACAAACTATATCAGAAAAGATAGAATTGATAAAAATATCCATTGGATGTCTATGACAGAGTATGGAAACATGGAGATTACAATAAATTTATCCAAGCCTGAAAAGGACCCCGCTGATATTGCCAGAGAAAAAAACGCTCCTCAGTTATCTTATCCCAAATGTCTTCTTTGCTATGAAAATGTTGGTTACGGTGGTAGAGTTAATCATGTGGCAAGACAAAATCACAGAGTTATAGAAGTAAAAATTTCTGAAGATAAATACGAAAAGTGGTATTTGCAGCACTCTCCCTATATATATTATAATGAACATGCCATTGTATTTTCTGTTCACCACAGACCAATGAAAATAGACATTAAGACCTTTGAAAGATTGCTTAGTTTTATAAAGGGATTTCCTCATTATTTTATAGGTTCCAATGGTGATTTGCCTATAGTGGGTGGTTCAATATTATCCCATGACCATTATCAAGGGGGAAATCATCAATTTCCAATGGCCAATGCCAAAATAGAAACTAAAATAATTTTTAAAGGATATGAAACTATTAAAGCTGGAATAATAAAATGGCCAATATCGGTCATAAGATTAAAAAGTTCTAATAGGAAAAATTTAGTCTCTCTGTCCAATAAAATATTAGAATGTTGGCAAGAATATAGCGATGAAAAAAATAACATAATGGCTTTCACTGATAAAATCCCTCATAATACCATAACTCCAATAGCACGAAAAATTGGTTCCCACTTTGAAATGGATCTTGCCTTAAGAAATAATAGAACTACTGAAGAATTTCCTTTGGGAATTTTCCACCCCCATGAAGAAGTTCATAATATCAAAAAGGAAAACATTGGTCTAATCGAAGTAATGGGACTCGCAGTACTTCCAGGCCGTCTTAAAGAAGAACTGGAAATATTGGAAAATTATATAATCTTAAACTCTTGGGAGGAAATACAAAAAAGAATTGCAACAGATGACAGAGTAATAAAACACTTGGAATGGTCCGAAAAAATTCATTCTAACTATAAATATATAACTAAAAACAATGCTAAAAAGATTCTCAAAACTGAAGTTGGAAATGTTTTTTCCAAAGTTTTGGAGCATGCTGGAGTTTTTAAAAGAGATCAAAATGGGAAAGAAGCTTTTTTAAAATTTATTGAATATATAAATAACAAATAAACAAAACCAGGAGGATTAAATGAATATATTAGTATGCGGAGGTGCTGGTTATATTGGAAGTCATGTGACTAGAGCCCTCTTAGATGCTGGAGAACATGTTGTAGTCATCGATAATTTAGTAACGGGTCATAAAAAGGCTGTGGACAGCAGAGCCATCTTTGAAGTAGGCGACTTGCAAGATGATAAATTTTTAGACAAAGTTTTTAGTAGTCACAAAATAAATGGAATTATAGATTTTGCTGCCTATTCTTTAGTAGGAGAAAGTGTAGAAGAACCATTAAAATATTTTGAAAACAATTTTTATGGTACTCTCTGTCTATTAAAGTCTATGAAAAAGCACAATATTAATAATATTGTCTTTTCTTCCACAGCTGCTACATATGGTGAACCTGAGAATGTTCCTATATTAGAAAGCGATAAGACAATTCCGACTAACCCATATGGTGAAAGCAAACTTGCAGTGGAAAAAATGCTTAAATGGTGTGATAATGCCTATGGTCTAAAACATACTGTTCTTAGATATTTTAATGTGGCTGGCGCTCATGAGAGTGGAAAAATAGGAGAAGATCATAATCCTGAAACTCATTTGATTCCTATTATTTTGCAAGTTGCTCTGGAAAAACGAAATAAAATAGGAATTTATGGTGATGATTATCCCACCCCTGATGGTACTTGTATTAGGGATTATATTCATGTGATGGACTTAGCAGATGCTCATATTTTGGCACTAAAAAGATTGCTAACTGGTGGAAGTAGTGAAGTGTTTAATCTAGGAAATGGAGAAGGATTTTCTGTAAAAGAAGTAATAGAGATAGCAAGAAAAGTAACAGGACATCCTATTCCTGCTGAAGTCTCTCCAAGAAGAGCTGGAGACCCTGCAAAATTAGTGGCAAGCTCAGAAAAAGCAATGAAAATATTAAACTGGGAGCCTAAGAGCAACTCTCTAGAAAAAATCATTGAGAGTGCATGGGTTTGGCATAAAAATCATGTTGGTGGTTATGGCAAATAGATTTATATTTTTTTTAATTTGAGGAGGGAAGAAAATGGACAATACTCTAAAATTTTTGAAAGAAATTACTGACCTAAACGGAATACCTGGTCAGGAAAAAGCAGTCCGTGACTTTATGAAAGACAAAATGATGAGTGCGGCAGATGAAGTTTCCCAGGATAATCTTGGTTCTGTCATCGGAAAAAAAGTAGGTCTAGAAAATGGTCCCAGAATTTTGATTGCAGGGCATATGGACGAAGTGGGGTTTATAGTCCATTACTTTGATGATAAAGGTTTTATTAAGTTTACCCCTTTAGGTGGTTGGTGGAATCAAGTAATGCTTGCTCAACAAGTGACAATCACAACAAAATCTGGAAAAAAATACCATGGGATTATCGGATCAACACCTCCACATATTTTGACCCCAGAAATACGTCAAAAACCAGTGGAGATTAAAGACATGTACATTGACATTGGTGTCTCCAATAAAGAAGAGGCCGAATCTCTTGGAATTCGTCCTGGTGACATGATTACACCATATATTGAATTTGTTCCAATGGCCAATGATAAGTTTTTGGTCGCCAAAGCTTGGGACAATAGAATTGGATGCGCAGTTGCAATTGAAGTATTAAATAATTTAAAAGAAGTCAACCATCCCAATATATATTATGGTGTTGGAACAGCACAAGAGGAAGTGGGATGTCGTGGAGCTATAACAGTAAGCCAAGTGATTAATCCGCATATTTCCTTTGCATTGGATGTAGGATTGGCTGGGGATATGCCTGGTGTTACAAATGAAATTCAAGCTAAGATGGGAAAAGGTCCAATCATTACATTGGCTGATGCTGGACTAGTGGGGCATCGAGCTTTACGCGAATTTGTTACTGAAGTAGCTGATGAATTAAAAATACCTTACCAATTTGATGTTTTGATGGTTGGGGCAACAGATGCAGCAAAAATGCATGTAGCACATGATGGGGCTCCTTCAATGTCTGTGGGAATTCCTTCCCGTTATATTCATTCACATACATCAATGATCCACCGTGATGATTACGAAAATACAGTTCTTCTAATGACAGAATTAGTAAAGCGTTTGGATAAAGAGACAGTTGAAAGAATTATTTTAGACTAATTTTTATAAAACGGTTAGGAGGCTAACCATTATTTGATTAGCCGACCTTCCCACATCACCGCACGTACAATTCCGTATGCGGTGGTTCCTTAGCTTATATTTCGTTGCTGAATATAATATTCCAAAAAGTTTGGGAACCCCAGTTCTTTTGGTATTTTATTTGATAAACTTTTGCTCATAATGGGTCTTTTAGATATAGGCCAATAACTTTTACGTGCATTGGCGTATTCCCACGCCTTTCTTTTATCAATTCCATATTCTTGCAGCTTTCTAAATCGCGTTCGCATTGGCACTTTAGTGGGGATACCTCACACCCCCAATGAATAATAAAATTATATTTTTTTTCTGAATTTTCATAAAATTTTTTAGTTTTTCAGTTGCAGACCTATGTGAGTGGTTTTTTTACAAAACTAGAAACAGGAGCATTGAGCTCCTGTTTCTATATATAAAATGGTTCTTTTTAAATATCATTTGTTAAAAGAGTTATCACATATGTGGAGGGAGAATTTCTATCCAATAACCATCAGGGTCGCTGATAAAATATATTCCCATTTCTGGGTTATCAAAGACAATCCAATCATTTTCTTTATGAAATTTATAAGCCTCATCAAAATCTTCAGTTTTAAAAGCCAAATGAAATTCATTTTCGCCTAAATTGTATTTATCTGTTCTGTCTCTAATCCAAGTGAGCTCAAGGTCAAAGTGTTTGTTTTTATCTGTTAAATACACTAAAATAAAACTTCCATCTTCAGCAACAACTCTTCTGTCTTCTTGAAGTTTAAGAGCTTTTTCATAAAATTTTAGACTTTTGTCTAAGTCTAATACATTAAAATTAAAATGATAAAAATTAAAATTCATGTTTCCCCCTTGTGTAATGAAAAAACTTATAATATTAAATAATTAAAATCCCAATTCAACCCAATTTCGATAATTACCATTTTTTTTGGCATCGTCTACACTTTTTAGTAAAGTTTCTTTATCTTCATTAAGAGTACCCTTTAGGACTAAATAATTGGATGCATGATTAGCTCTAAATACAGTTCCTTCACTATCTACATTATCCAAAAATAGAGTCATTTCTTCCATTATTTCTGGAACAGAAATAGGTTGAAATTTTCCTGAATGATAGTCATCGTATAATTCTGTTCCTTTAAAAAATCTTAAGGTTAAGAATCCTAAAAATTCAGGTTTAATAGCGCTTATTACTTTGGCAGAATTAATTGCATGTTCCTTGAGTCTAGGTTTTCCTCCAAGACCAGATATTATCATCATTGAAAGTTCCATTCCAGCTTCTTTGACTTTTTTACCAGCTTCTATCATTTCAGCAGAAGTGACTCCCTTTTTTACATCTTTTAATACTTGATCATCCCCAGATTCAAGACCTACATATATCATTTTTAGTCCAGCTTCTCTCAGGGCAATAAGGTCATCCAAAGACTTAGTCAATATATCTTTAGGAGCAGCATATATAGAAACCCTTTCAATATATGGAAAATACTCCTTTGCTTTATTTATTATATACAAAAGATCTTGAGTTTTTACGATAAGAGCATCTCCATCAGCTAAAAATAATCTTTTAATATAATTTGGGGGATAATATTGTGCTGCCATTTTTAAATCTTCAGCAACCTCTTCCAAATTTCGTACTCTAAATTTTTTGTCCTTATACATATAGCAAAAAGTGCAAGTATTTCTAGCACAACCAATGGTAAGTTGTATAATTAAACTATCGGCTTCACTAGGTGGTCTAAAAACGCTACCTTCGTATCTCATAAACTACCTCCAATTTAAATTTTCAATGTCTTTATTAATAGTAACTCCCTTTGTGGATGTATTTTTTATATATTCAGAGAAATCCTTTGTGATGGCAAATTTATCCCAAAAATGCATTGGAAACAAGTATTTTGGAGCAAAATTTTCTATAAAGTACATAGCACCCAAATATTTGTTTTCTTCAAGCCTTGGATCCACTGGAAAAAATGCAATATCAATTTGTTCTTTATCTTCTTCTGTGCTAATTTTGATGTCATTAACTATTCTTTTGAAAAGATTAGTTGCGTATTCTTGATCTTCATTGGTTTCGCCACTCCATTTCCACCAATTTAGGTCACCAGCATGGAATATATTGGTATTATCATCCATTTTGATTAAAAAAGACACACCCAAATCACTGGAACCAAAAGCTTTCACATTAATATCTTCTATCTTTATATTGCCCCCTTCTTTTATGGAATAATAATTGCTTTTTTTATCAGAGATATCAATATCATCGCTAATAACATAGTAAATTTTCCTAATTCCATTATCCCATTTGAAAATTTCAGAAGAAAAATGATCAGAATGTCCATGGGATATGAAAATAATAATTGTCTTATCTTTGTCAATGATTTCATTCATAGAAAAAGTGTTATTCTTTATCCAAGGAATTTTATAAAAATCAAAGATTAATATGTAATTTTCATTTTCCACAGCAAAGGAACTATGGTAGATATAAGTAATATCCATAATGCACCTCCCCAAATTTATTATCCACATTATATCATATATGGAAGACTCTAACAACTAAACCAATTAAAATTTTTATGCTTGATATAATCTATATTTTTTGTTATAATTTTATAGCAATTAATTTTTTGAAGGAACTAATTTTATGAGTAATAATGCGTATAAAAATAATATTATGTTTTTCATGTTAAAAAACTTGGATGGCAAGCATTACATATATCCTGTGGATGAAAATTTAAATAGAATAGAGGATACAGATATTTATTATGAAAATATGGACAAAGATTCAAAGGCTGTATTAGAAGAAATATCCAATATGAAAAATAATGATTTTATTATCAGTTGGGATGATGAAAAGAAAGATTTTTGTGTAAATGATTATCCAGAAATTTTAAATTTGTTGGAAGTTACCCCAAATTTTATAGATGAAAATGGAAAACAAATGGTCTTTTTCAAATGGGATAATGCACTTTCTTTAGTAATAAATGAGACAGATGACCTCAACGTTTTGTCATGTGAGCTTTTATTGAATGAAAAATATAAAAATCCTATATTTTTGGATGATAATATAGTTATTAAAAAAAATAAAATCTATTATTTAGACATAGAAAAAGATGAATTCCATACCTTTGATGAGTTAATTTGTAATATTAACAAAAGCGAATTGGAACATTTTCTGACATTGACTTTAAAATACTTTGGAGGAGTTACTTTTGATTATTTTGATTATGCAATAATAGAAGAAAATGACATTAGTCCTGATCCATTTATTTTAATAGAAAAAATATCTCCAGACAAGAGCCTTTATCTTAAATTGGATTTGAGTATATCTTACATGTCATATGATTTTTTCAAAAAAAATAACATAATAAAAGTTGTTATAGTAAACGATATGGAAAAAAAAATAGTCATAAGCAGTATAGAGGTTAGTAAAATATATGATGTAATAGATGAAATTTATAAAATTTTATTAAAAAGGCAAAAAGATTTAAAATTAAGAGCAAATTTTTACGTAGATGAGGAAAATCTCATAATACTGCAAGAAAAATTGGCAAAAGAATTTATAATGAAAGATTTGTTGTATTTTGCATCTAAGTATAAAATAGAGGGGACAGATAATCTAAAAAAATATAATATTCGTCCAGTAAAACCAAAAATGGTTGGAAAATTTGGAGAAAAAATAGATTATTTAGATAGTGAAAATATAGAAATTGATATAGAAGGAGAAAAATTTTCTATTTTGGATGTGGTGTCTACATACAAAAATGGAGCTGCATATATTTCTTTAAGCGATGGAACAAATGCGTTAATCAACAAAAAATATATAGAGAAACTTGAAAGATTATTCAAAGAAGAAAATAATGTGCTAAAATTGTCGTTTTTTGATTATCCTTTGATTGAGGATATGATTGAAAGCAAAATACTGGATTCCCAAATAAAGAAAAGCAAAGGTTTTTTCTTGGGAATAAATGATCTTAATAATTATGGAGTTGATCTTCCCAAAACTCTTAAAGCAAGCTTGAGAAAATATCAAGAATATGGATATAAATGGTTATATTATCTGATTAATCATGATTTGGGAGGTTGTCTTGCTGATGATATGGGACTTGGAAAAACATTACAATCCATAGCATTATTGACCAAATTAAACGAAGAAAAGAAAAGAAAAAGCCTCATTGTAATGCCTAAGAGCCTTATATTCAACTGGGAAAACGAATTTGTTAAATTCAGTCCAGAGATAAAGGTGGGAATATACTATGGTAACAACCGAAATATTAACATATTGGATTCGGCAGATGTAATCCTTACCACATATGGAACTATAAGAAACGATATAGAACAAATTAAAGATTGCCAATTTGATGTGGTCATTTTAGATGAATCTCAAAATATTAAAAATGTCAATGCACAAACAACTAAGGCAATTATGCTCTTAAATGGAAAAAACAGAATAGCTCTAAGTGGAACTCCTATAGAGAATAATCTCAGTGAACTTTATTCATTGTTTAGGTTTTTGAATCCTTCAATGTTTGGCAGAATAGAAGACTTTAACAATCACTATGCGGTGCCTATTCAAAGAGACAATGATAAAGAAGCGATTAAAGAATTGAGAAAAAAGGTTTATCCTTTTATTTTAAGAAGAGTAAAAAAAGAAGTTTTGAAAGATCTACCAGAAAAAATAGAAAAGACAATTTTTATTCAGATGAATAATAGTCAAAGACAGCTTTATGAGGAGAGACGTGTCTATTATTACAATCAAATAAGAAGTCAAATACAGGAAAATGGTCTTGGTAAGACACAATTTTTCATACTTCAAGCACTAAATGAACTAAGACAAATCACAAGTTGTCCTGAAATGAAAAATCCTAGAGTAATTTCAAGTAAGAGAGAAATATTGTTGCACAATATATTAGAAGCAGTGGAAAATAGGCATAAAGTATTGGTTTTTACCAATTATATAAGTTCTATTAAGAGCATTTGCAGTGATTTGGATAAGTATAAAATAAAACATATCTCCATGAGTGGAGGGACAAAAGACAGACAAGAATTGGTCGAAAAATTTCAAAATGACAAAAAATGCAAGGTATTTGTGATGACTCTAAAAACCGGAGGAGTTGGACTCAACCTTACAGCGGCAGATACAATTTTTATCTATGACCCTTGGTGGAATAAGACAGTGGAAAATCAAGCAATAGATAGAGCATATAGATTTGGACAGGATAGAACAGTTTTTTCTTATAAATTAATATTAAAAGATACAATAGAAGAAAAAATTCTAAAACTACAGGAAAAGAAAAGTGAATTATTAGATAATTTGATAACTGAAGATAATACTTCCACAAAACTTTTAACAGAAAAAGATATTGAATTTATATTAGGAGATTAAATTATCAAAAGTAGGTGATTCCATGGGAACAGTAAAAGAAACTTTTTTGAAGGCGTTAAATGAATTTTACTCTAAAGAAGTGCTATTTAAATTATACAAAAAATATTATTTGGAGTGGATAGCTGATGGTTATATTGGAAATAACCTCGGACTTTTTGAGATATCCATGATTGATGAAAAAAGCAACAAACAAACTTTCTTGGATTTATTGGAGCAAATTTTTAATAACGAAGAAACTTTCAATATAATTTATAAAACATTGGATGAGAGGGTAAAATTAGTGTTTCAGAGCGTGGCATGGGAAGGGAAATACTATATTCCTCAGGATATAAGAGAAGAGTTTTTTAATTTTGAAAATAATTATGATTTAAATAAGGACTTAAAGGATAAGTTTTTGTTTTTCAAAATAGAAAAGGATATAAAGCAAGAAGAATATCTTTACATGGATTATGATATTATAAGAGTTTTTAGAAAATTTATGGAAAAGCCCCCAGAGTATAATTTAATCCACCAAAGTGAATTGCAAATGGCACTAGTACACAACAATGAAAAAGAATTTGTTCAAAATATGAATGTTTATTTGGACTGTTATAAACAGGGAGAAATTAATCTTTCTACCAATGGAAAAATTTTGAAGGATTCAAAAATTAATATGAAAAAATATTGTAATATTATTGAATATTACAATAATTCCAGAGATTTGGATTATTTGAAAACAGAGACTATTGCACTTTTATTTTTTATGATGAAGGAAGAATACAAAAACGAGGATTATTTTAACCATGAAAATATAAAAAATTTGGCAAATGATTTTTTAGATGGTAAACTATTCAATGAGAATGATAAGTTTCAGTTCACTTCATTATTTTTAAATTTTTTAAAGGGAGTCAGAAACATTTGGAATTCTAAAGAAGAAATTTCAATGGTTTTTGAAACTATAAAAAAAATTATAGGGGAAATTGAAGATAATGCAATAGTAAGTATGGATAACATAATAAAGACAATATTATATAGGGATGAATTCATAGAAATAATAAATCCAAAGGATGCTTATGATTATATATATATTAATGAGGCCAACTATGAAAGGACGAAAATTCCCAATTATGAAAAGTATATTTCATATGTGGTAGAACCTTTTGTTAGGACTGTGTTTTATATATTGGGGACAATAGGACTTTTTGAATTATATTACGATTTTCCCACAGCAAGTAAGACATTATTTCTGAAAAATAAATATTTAAGTAAATATGATGGATTGAAATACGTTAGATTCACAAATTTGGGAAAATATGTATTTGAGAGAAAAGAATATTATGATTTTAACTTTGAATCAGAAAAATCTGAAGTATTGTTGGATGAGGATAGATTGATAGTTACAATAGTCGGCGAAGATCCAATGAAATGTTTATTTTTGGAAAAAATAGCTCAAAAAATTTCCATAAATAAATATAAGCTATCAGAAAATCAGTTTTTGAAAGGAATAGGGTCTTCTCAAGATTTGGAAAACAAGATAACAGACTTTAGGGAAAAAGTAACTGATAATTTTAATGAATTTTGGTTAAATTTTTTTGATGATTTAAGAAAAAAAACCAATTTAATAAAAATTCGAAGCAATTTTACAGTTCTAAAATTAGAAAAACATAAAGATTTACTTTTAATGATTTCAAAAGAAAAAAGATTTAAAGATTTGGTCCTAAAATGTGAAGAATATCATCTCTTGGTAGAAAATGAAAAATTAAATGAGGTAGTTGAATTATTTAAAGAGCATGGATATTACATCTATGGATAAAATAATGCAAATATAAAAAATAACACTAGGAGGAATTATCATGAAAGCACTTATATTAAAGGAAAATTCTGTTATAAAAAAGATTTTATTAACTTTGTTGTTTTTGGGTATATCACTGGGATTACCTCAAACGCTGCATTTTATGCCTATAGGAAATCTAGGAAGAGTATTACTTCCCATTAATTTTTCTGTTATTTTGGCATCTATGATTTTGGGAGTTCCTACAGGATTATTCTTGGGAATAGCAAGTCCTCTATTTTCTCATTTATTTTTTGGTATGCCAACTATGATGATACTTCCTATCTTGATGACAGAATGTATTTTCTTTGGAGTAATTTCTGGTTATTTGAAAAATAAAATACCAAATAAGTTTGTGGTGGTAATTTTAACATTGGTACTAGGATTGGCTATGAGCTTTTTAGTTCTTTTTATAGGACAAATTTATTTTACCAATCCTAATGTTATGCTATTGGCAGGGTTGGTAAAAAGCGGAGTACCAGGAATGGTGTTGCAAATTTTGTTAATACCAATCCTAGTAGACAAATTAAATAATTATATTAAATAGTAAGGGAGATAATAAGTGGGAAAATATTTTGGAACAGATGGCATAAGGGGAGAGGCCAATAAAGAATTAACTGTGGATATTACCATAAGATTGGGCTATGCCCTTGGTTATTACCTGAGAAAAAAAAATAAAGGCAGTAATAAAAAATTGAAAATAATCTTAGGAAGTGACACAAGAATTTCTGGATATATGTTGAGATCGGCACTAACAGCAGGTCTTACAGCAATGGGAGTAAATATAGACTTTGTTGGAGTGCTACCCACTCCAGCAATAGCCTATTTAACAAAAAAAGTGGAAGCTCAGGCTGGGGTTATGATATCTGCTTCTCACAATCCAGCCAAAGATAACGGATTAAAAATATTTGGAGATAACGGTTATAAATTACCTGATAATGAAGAAGAGGTAATAGAAAAACTAATGGATGATTTTGATGAAATTCAAAAACATGTAGTTCAAGGTGATAAGGTAGGAAAATTTAAATATGCAGAGGATGAGTATTTTAAATACAGGGATTTTTTATTGTCTTCTGTAAATGGTGACTTTTCTGGAATGAAAATAATAATAGATGCAGCAAATGGATCTGCCTACAGAATATCAAGGGAAGTATTTCTTATGCTAGGAGCAGAAATAGTAGTAGTTAACGATGCTCCCAATGGGACCAATATCAATGTGAGATGCGGTTCGACCCATCCAGAGATTTTGTCCAAAGTAGTGGTTGGATATGAAGCAGACTTGGGACTTGCTTATGATGGGGATGCAGATAGACTTATTGCCATAGATAGAAATGGTCAGGTGGTAGATGGAGACAAAATTATTGCAACATTGGCTGTGTTAATGAAAAATAATGGGCAATTGAAAAAAGATACTGTTGTGACTACTATTATGAGTAATATGGGACTTGAAGAGTTTTTAAATAAAAACAATATCGAATTATTAAGAGCTAATGTAGGGGATAGATATGTCCTTGAAAAAATGATTGAAAATGATGTGGTGCTAGGTGGAGAACAGTCTGGTCATGTAATAATTCACAACTATGCAACAACTGGAGATGGAGTCTTAACATCTCTAAAATTGGTAGAAGCCTTAAAAAATGAAAAAAAATATTTGGATCAGTTGGTAAATGAAATAAAATCTTGGCCTCAAGAATTAATAAATGTAAGAGTAAACAACAATAAAAAGAAAAATTGGGAAAAAAATAAGAATATAACGGATTTTATTGCACAAAAAGAGGTTGAGTTAGATAAAAATGGTAGGGTTTTGGTGAGAACTTCTGGGACAGAACCCCTAATAAGGATAATGGTTGAAGGTAAGGAGCATGAAACAGTAACAAAAATTGCAAAAGAAATTGCAGAAGTAGTAGAAAAAGAACTAAGCTAGCAATAAAAGACTAAAATAGGGGAGTGTTCATGTATAATTTTTTCCCTCAGATATATGATGAATTTATGGAATATGCAGATTATAGTAAATGGAAGGACTTGGTTATAAATATAACCAAAAAGTATAATGTCCCAAGAGATAGTATACTAGATTTAGGTTGTGGTACAGGGAGTCTGTTGCTGGAATTGAATGCTGATTTTTCTAATTTGTATGGTCTGGATATTTCAGAAAACATGATAAAAAAGGCCAAAGAAAAGGCAAAAAAGTATCAGGTAGACATTAAATTCTTCCGTGATGATATGATTACTTTTGAAAGGAAAGAAAAATTTAATGTCATAGTCTCTTTTTTTGATACTTTAAACCATATTTTATCAGAGGAAGAGTTGCTTCTTCATTTTAAGACAGTAAAAAATAATCTCGCTGGTAATGGAGTTTATATTTTTGACTATGTCGATAGAGATTTTATGAATGAAATGTTCAAAAATAATATCTTTGTGGATAAAAGAGAGAATTTTACTTGTATTTGGCAATTGTCCCAGGATGACCAAATTGATTTTATTGAAAGTACATATTTTGTTAAAAACAAAAACAGTACCTATGATAAAGTAAAAGAAGTTTATACAAAAAAAATATATTCTCTGGAGATACTAAAAAAAATAATAGAAAAATCTGGGTTAAAAATATTGGAAAATATGAAAAATTCTCAAATCGCTGGAGATAGATGTATAGTTACCTTAGGAAAATAAACGAGGAAACATTTAAATCGTTTGTTATTTGTTTGTTATTCAAATAAAAAGTTGACATACTGCTTCAAAGAAAGTATAATTGAAAGTAGTAAATTTTTATATGAAAAAGAATTTATGTATATAATTCATATATGAAAGAGAATAATCTAGTTATATTCTTTGTTTTCCTGATGTTTATAAATTTATAAGTTGTATAAAATATACAAAAGTATTATGAATTATATATTATTGAATAATTAAGAGAGAAAAATGGAACAAATAAAAAAAATTATAAAAAGGCAAATAATTTTAATCATTATATTAGCAATAATAGGAGTAATTTTTAGAAATAAATATATGCTATTAGGATTATCTCTAGGAAGCCTTGTATCATTGGGTGGATTTCTTATCCTGTGTTATGAGGGGAAATTAGATATTCAGTCAGGAAATAAAAGCATAAGAATAGGTATAAGAAGATATTTAAAAAGAATGTTGTTATATGGAGTTTATTTGTTTGCAACATTAAAATTTTTTGATGAAAGTTTATTTTTTATGGGTTTTTTTGGAATTATGACAATAAAATTTAATATACTTATGGATGTTGCTTGGAGTAAAATAGATAAGTTATTTACATCAAAAGAAAAATAAGGTCATATTTTTTTATATTTGTAAGACGATGTTTAAAAAGTAGAACATAAAAATGGCTGTGTAGTCGATTCATACAAAAAAAGCTTGACTATGTAGTCAAAAAAATATAGAATTTGAAATGGAATGAGAGATTGTGATATTAAGAGGATAAAAATTAAGTAAATGTTTTTTGAAACATAAATTAGTCTGAAAAATTAATTATAATTGCGAGGAGAGATATGATAAAGGATATTATAGAATTTGTAAAGGATATACCTAATGTTATAGTCAGAGCAATAAAAGATATTTTTTTGTTGATTGCAGATGGTCTTCTTTGGATAAAAGAACTCATATTTGGTCTTTTTAAATTGGTTTTTAAATTAGTTGAAAATATCCCTACATTTTTCAAAAAGATTATTGAGATATCTATAAAAATGTGGGAGGGAATGCTAAAAATTCCAGGAATACTACTAAAAATAGCAAAAAAACTTTTTATTATCATAAAAAAATTACCAAAGATATTTTGTTCAATAATAAAAGGAATTGGAAGGCTAATATTAAAAATATTTCCTCTATTAATTGTTCTAGCAAAGAAAGGAATAGGCATTATCCATAAAATTCCCTTTGTTATTGTAAAAATAATTAAAACTATTTTGTGGACTGTTCCAGTAGGAATTATAACTAAAATTATAGGATTGGGGAAGAAAATAGGCTTTTTATTTACTCCCAAAACAAAAAATCAAAAGATTTTTCTGGGGTTTATTATTCTGGGAGCGGTAATAGGAGGATTGGGTACATTTTTGAATATGGAAAGATTCAAATTTGAAGTCCCTCCTTTGGTAGAAGGAGCAAATACAGTGTTTTTTATTCCAATACCAGAGGCACTGAAGAATTTTATTTGGGCAGTTAATTTAGAAACGATAAATCCAGAAAATGTTGGATTTTTATTTACAAATAAAGGATATGGACTTCCCGTATCTTTAACAGTGGTATCCACATGGTTTGTAATGGCAATTATTTTTATAGTTTTTTGGACTGGTACAAGAAATTTGCAAGTTGTTCCTGGAAAATTTCAAGCGGTGTTAGAAAGTTTATATGGGGCCTTTGATACTCTTATAGGACAGACGATGAATAGTTGGAAGAAAAAATATTTTTCTTATATTTCAGCACTATTATTGTTTATAGCAAGTTGTAATATTATAGGATTTTTCCCAATACCTAAGATTACAGGTTGGGGAACTGGAACACTAAATATTAGTCCTGCTCTGAGAAGTCCCACAGCAGATTTAAATACAACAGTAGGATTGGCAATCTTGACAACCATTATATTTACAGCAATTCAATTAAAAGTAAGTGGAATTAGGGACTATGTAAAAGGGTTTTTCTCCCCAATATTTGCAATGGCACCTCTAAACGTAATAGGAGAAATAGCAAAACCTGTAAATATCTCACTACGTCTCTTTGGAAATGCCTTTGCAGGATCTGTAATTATAGGGTTGCTATACATGGCAACCACATCATATGGACCATTAGCTGCGGTTGTGGCACCTCTTCACTTATATTTTGACTTATTTGGTGGAGTAGTGCAAGGATTTGTATTTACAATGCTCTCTATGGTATATATAAGTGGAGCTTATGGAGATGAAGAGTATATAGAAGATGTGGAGATACCAGAATAATTCAGTATAGAAAAATTTGCAAGAAGGGAAGTAATGTAGTTTAGTCAAAATTGTTTTTTAAAATATTAAATATAAATATATTAAGTATAAGGGAGGCAAAAAATGAGTATAGTTAATGTAAGTCCAGAAGATCTATTAATGGCGCAAACAATAATATTAGCAGGTTCAGCAGTAGGAGCAGGACTAGCTATGATAGCAGGAGCAGGACCGGGAATAGGGGAAGGTTATGCAGCTGGAAAGGCGGTAGAAGCTGTGGCAAGACAACCAGAGGCAAAGGGAGATATTTATTCTACAATGATATTAGGAAATGCCATAGCAGAGTCTACGGGTATATATTCACTGGTAATTGCACTTATACTATTATATGCTAATCCATTGATTGGGGAATTGGCAAAAACTTTTGCAACACAAATAAACTAATGGATATGTAGGTGGGTGTATAGGTATGAGAGAAATTTTTTGGAGAGCATGGGAAATGCTCAAAGAAATGGACAAAAGAATACTTTCAATGTCGATTATTCTTACATTTTCGGCAATAGGAGCAGGTTTTTCAATGATAGGAGGATTTGGACCAGCAATAGGAACTGGGTATGCAACAGGTTCGGCCTCTGAATCAAGTGCAAAATATCCTGAAAACAGGAGTAATATTATATCTACTCTTGTACTGGGAAGTGCCATAGCAGGTTCTACAGGAATTTATTCTTTGGTAATTGCACTGATATTGTTATTCGCCAATCCGTTAATAGGTGAAGTAGTAAAACTAATAGGATCAATAAATTAGGAAAAATTATAAGAAAGTTATTTTAAATTTAAAGTAATCAATAGGAAATAAAGATCTCTCTATACAAGGAGGTAAAAATTGGAAGCAAAAACTATTGGTGTAGATATTAACTTATTTTGGCAGATAATAAACTTTTTCATATTGATTTTTATATTCAACAAATGGTTTAAGGCACCAATATCAAGAATTATTCAAGAAAGAAAAGATAAAATAACCAGTGATATGGAAAAGGCTAAAGAACAGAACTTAGTAGCAGAAGAAAGAGAAAAAAAATCTGATGAAATGTTAAAAGAAGCGAAAGTTAAGGCAGAGACTATGATTCGCAATGTTGAAATAAAGTCTTATGATGAAAGAGAAGCAATTCTAAAAGAAGCTAAAGAAAGAAAAGATAGAATGCTTGAAGAGGCTAATATTGAAGTTAAAAGAATGAAAAACGAAGCAAGAGCAGACCTTCAAAAAGAGGCAGTAAATCTAGCGGTAAAAATGGCAGAAAAATTAATCAAAAAAAATATAGACCCAGACACTACATCTGATTTAATGGATGATTTCATTAATGAGGTAGGGGAATAGTATGATAGAGAATAAAATAGGCAATAGATACGCAGCAGCTATTTATAAAATAGCCAAAGAACGTGATAAGGTGAAAGAAACATATGACTCCTTGAATAATATAATGGTTTTATTTAAAGAAAATCCTGATTTTAAATCTTTTATAACTCATCCATTAATAAAAATAGAAGAGAAAATAAAAGTTGTTGATGATTTTCTTCTGAAAAGTGAAATTACTACCTCCTCAGAAGAGACAGAGATAATAAATTATATTTTAGAAAAAAAGAGAATAGGTTACATAAAAAATATTGTAGCAGAATACTTGAAAATATATTATGAAAACAACAGGATATTGAAGGTAGTAGGAATTTTCCCAAAAGAATTGTCAGAAACACAACGTATAAAACTTGAGGAAAAAGTTAAAAAGAAGACCGGTCGTGAAATAGATTTGACTATCCAAATAGATTTGGCTATTATAGGCGGAGGAATATTAAAAATTGATGACCAAGTGATAGATGGTTCTGTAAGAAAAGATTTGGATACTATGAAAAAATATGGAGAAACTTCAGAACAGGAGGTGCAAATTTAGTTGAAGATAAGGCCAGAAGAAATTAGTAACATTATAAAAAAAGAAATAGAGAATTATAAAAAAAGTCTTGATATAAAGACATCAGGTTCTGTTTTGGAAGTCGGAGATGGAATTGTTAGAATTTACGGACTAAATAATGTAATGTCAGGAGAACTTCTAGAATTTTCAAATGGAATAATGGCAATGTCATTAAATTTAGAAGAGAATAATGTAGGAGCAGTTGTTCTTGGAGATTGTTCTCAAATTAAAGAGGGCGATGAAGTAAAAGCTACAGGAAGAGTGGTTTCAGTTCCAGCTGGAGAGGCACTATTAGGAAGAGTTGTTAACGCTTTGGGGGACCCTATAGATGGCAAAGGGGAAATTAAAGCTGAGAAATTTATGGAAATTGAAAGAAAAGCTTCAGGGATAATTTCTAGAAAACCAGTATCAGAGCCACTACAAACAGGATTGAAATCCATAGATGGAATGGTTCCTATAGGAAGAGGTCAAAGAGAGCTGATAATAGGAGATAGACAAACAGGTAAGACCGCAATTGCAATAGATGCTATAATCAATCAAAAAGGAACAGGTGTAAAGTGTATTTATGTTGCCATTGGACAAAAGAGATCCACTGTGGCTCAATTATATAAAAGACTAGAAGATTTGGGAGCCATGGAATATACAATAATAGTAGCAGCCACAGCCTCTGAATCAGCACCATTGCAATATATGGCTCCATATTCTGGAGTAGCAATGGGTGAGTATTTTATGTATAAAGGTGAACATGTACTGATAATTTATGATGATTTATCAAAACATGCTGTCGCATATAGAGAAATGTCATTATTGCTAAAAAGACCACCCGGAAGAGAAGCGTTCCCTGGAGATGTGTTTTATCTACATTCTAGATTATTGGAGAGAGCAGCCAAATTGTCTGACAGCTTAGGTGGTGGGTCAATTACAGCTTTACCAATAGTAGAGACCCAAGCAGGTGATGTATCAGCCTATATCCCAACTAATATTATATCCATAACAGATGGACAAATATTTTTGGATTCAAAATTATTTAATTCTGGATTTAGACCAGCAATAGATGCTGGGATATCAGTATCCCGGGTGGGAGGATCGGCTCAAATAAAAGCAATGAAACAAGTGGCTTCTAGAGTTAAATTAGAATTAGCTCAATACAGTGAATTATTGGCCTTTGCACAATTTGGATCAGATTTGGATAAGACAACCAAAGCCCAATTGGATAGAGGAAATAGAATTATGGAAATACTAAAACAAGGCCAATATAAACCTTTTCCAGTGGAAGAACAGGTTATATCCTTTTATTGTGTAACCAAAGGATATCTGGATTCTATAGATATTAGTAGAGTAAAGGACTTTGAAAGAGAATTATTTGAGCAGATGAAAATGTCCAATGGAGATATTTTGAAGACGATAAGAGAAGAAAAAGAACTAACTCAGGAAATAGAGGATAAATTGAAAGATATAATAGAAGAGTTTAAAAAAATTTTTAACTAGTGGGGTGAATTATGGCTGGAACAAAGGAAGTAAAAAATAGAATAAAAAGTATTCAGTCCACTCACCAGATTACAAAGGCTATGGAAATAGTTTCTACTACAAAATTTAATAGGTTAGCTATCGCTGTAAAAAGCAGTAAACCATATTCTGAGGCTATTCAAACCGTTTTGGAAAATATATCCACAGGGGTGAAATCTGAAAGAAATTTGTTATTTGACGGAAGGACAGAAGTCAATAAAATTGCTATAATATTGATGACTTCGGATAGTGGTCTTTGTGGTAGTTTTAACTCTGCTACATTAAAGGAATATGAAAAGCTAAGAAAAGCAAATTTTGATAAAGAAATAACAACCATTGTAATAGGTAAAAAAGGTAGGGATTATTGTGTCAAAAGAAGATATATGTTAAAGGATATTTATATTAATTTATCTTTGGACAAAATAGAAGATATTTCTCAAGAAATAGGAAAAGATGTTGTCGATGAATTTTTAAATGATAAATATGATGAAGTTTATATAATTCATAATGTCTTTATTTCTGCTTTATTAAGTAGCCTAAAGACTCGAAAGTTAATTCCTATAGATAGACTGGATAAAAGAGAAGATAGCGGGTTTGTAAGAAAAGAGTACACCTTTGAACCTAGTGCAGAGGTATTATTAAACATTCTTTTACCAAAATATCTTAAAGTGGAATTATATCAAGCATTTTTGGATAATTTGGCCAGTGAACATTCCTCAAGAAAAAATGCAATGAAAAATGCCACAGAAAATGCAGAAGAAATTATAGGAGAGTTGACAATAAAATATAATAGGCAGCGTCAAGGTGCAATAACTCAGGAAATTACAGAAATTGTTAGTGGGGTTAATGCGTTAAATTAAAATTAAGGAGGCAATCTTTGTGGAAAATATAGGTAAAATAACACAAATAATAAGTGCAGTGGTAGACGTTGAATTTGAAAATGAATTGCCTAATATCTATAATGCTTTAAAGGTAAAATTTAGTGATAAAGAATTAGTTCTTGAAGTAGAGCAACATTTAGGAAACAATGTAGTAAGAACTGTTGCTATGGATTCTACAGATGGACTTCAACGGGGAATGAAAGTTGTTGATACTGGAGCTCCCATTAGAGTTCCTGTGGGAAAGCCTGTTTTGGGAAGAATTTTAAATGTATTGGGAGAACCCATAGATGAAAAGGGACCAGTGGAAACAGAAGATTATCTACCTATACATCGTGAAGCTCCTACTTTTGAAGAACAAGAAACTGAAACAGAAATATTTGAAACAGGAATAAAAGTAATAGATCTTCTGGCTCCCTATGTAAAAGGTGGAAAGATAGGACTTTTTGGAGGAGCAGGAGTTGGAAAGACAGTATTAATAATGGAGCTTATAAATAACATTGCCAAGGGACATGGAGGGATATCTGTATTTTCAGGTGTTGGAGAAAGAACCAGAGAAGGTCGTGATCTTTATGATGAAATGACAGAATCTGGAGTTTTGGAAAAAACTTCTCTTGTATATGGTCAGATGAATGAGCCACCTGGAGCAAGATTAAGAGTAGGATTGACAGGTCTTACTATAGCAGAGAATTTTAGGGATAAAGAAGGACAAGATGTATTACTTTTTATAGATAATATATTTAGATTTACTCAAGCTGGTTCGGAAGTATCAGCTCTATTAGGAAGGGTACCTTCAGCAGTTGGATATCAACCAAACTTAGCTACAGAAATGGGTGTATTACAAGAAAGAATTACATCTACCAAATCTGGTTCCATAACATCTGTACAAGCTGTATATGTACCAGCAGATGATTTGACAGATCCAGCACCAGCAACAACATTTTCACATTTGGATGCAACGACAGTTTTGTCAAGAAGGATAGCTTCTCTTGGAATATATCCAGCAGTGGATCCATTGGATTCCACATCCAAGGCACTTTCTGCAGACATAGTTGGAAAAGAGCATTATGAAGTAGCTAGAGAAGTGCAAAGTGTATTGCAGAATTATTCAGAATTGCAAGATATCATAGCGATTTTGGGAATGGATGAATTGTCTGATGAGCAAAAAATTATAGTTTCAAGGGCAAGAAAGATAGAAAGGTTTTTCTCTCAGCCATTTTCTGTTGCAGAGCAATTTACAGGAATGGAAGGAAAATATGTAACAGTAAAGGATACTATAAGAGGGTTTAGGGAAATTCTAGAAGGAAAGCATGATGAAGTTCCAGAACAAGCTTTTTTATATGTGGGAATAATAGAAGAGGCAGTGGAAAAAGGAAGAGAATTAAATAAAGGAGCTGAATAAATATGGCGACTTTTCAATTAGATATAATTACTCCTATTTCAAAAATTTTATATCAAGAAGCAGAATATATCAAATTAAGGACAATAGATGGAGACATAGGGATTCTTTCAAATCATTCTCCATTTGTGGCTCCATTGGTTCCCACCAAACTTTTAGTAAGATACAACAAAGAGGAGAAAGAATATTTTGTTTCTGGTGGTTTTATGGAAATTTCCGATAATACAGTTACTATTTTGGCTGACGATTTTGCATTTCCAGAAAAAATTGTGATTGAAGACGAAAAAGAAAAAATAGTCAGTCTTTTGTCTGAAATAAAAGCTTTAGAAGTTAACTTGGTAACTAACGAAGACAAGAAAGAAGAAATTGAAAAAGAAATATTGAAATTAAGAGAAGAAATAAAGAAATCTGAAATAAAAATTGAAATGAAAAATGCCAGGTAAAAAAACTAATTAAAATATGAATCAAAGAAAAGAGTGTTGGTAAAAAAATAACACTCTTTTTTGATATTGTTGATGAGGAAGAGTGAACAAATATTTATTATTTCTTTATTTTTAAAATTTATTATGCTATAATTTTATCTGAGTTTATTTTATATAAAAGGGGGGAATTTTTATGAGGCTTATATTAGCAATTATACTTCCTTGGTTGCAGTTTTTCACCATTAAAAAGCCAATCTCTGGTGTGATTTGTCTTGTTTTACAACTTACTTTAATTGGGTGGATTCCAGCTGCCATTTGGTCTGTTTATTCACTTAGCCAGTATGAAACTGATCAAAAAATCAAGAAAGCTAACAAATAATCATTGGTTATTTGGACTATTAATATTAACATGACAAAAATAAAAAATAAGTGTTAGTTTTTATAATCTAACACTTATTTTTTATTTTTGTTTATTATCTCATAAAAACAATTAATATGTCTTATTTTCAAAGATTAATTTGGTTATTTTGCATAATCCACAGCTCTGGTTTCCCTTAAGATTGTAACCTTGATTTGTCCTGGATACTGCATTGTTTCTTCAATTTTTTTGGCAACTCCTCTAGCCATTTGAACAGATTGAGCATCTGAAATATCTTCTGGATTGATTACAATCCTTATTTCTCTTCCTGCTTGAATAGCGTAAGTTGATTCTACACCTTTAAATGAATTTGCAATTTCTTCAAGACTTTCTAATCTCTTCAGATAGGCAGTAAGAGTCTCTCTTCTTGCTCCAGGTCTTGAGGCAGATACAGCATCTGCTGCTTGAACTAAAATAGCCTCTATAGTTCCAAATTCTACTTCATTATGATGAGCCATTACAGCATTGATAACATCAGGTTTTTCTCCAAATTTTTTCAAATACTCTCCACCAATAATAGCATGAGAAGATTCAATATCGCTTTCCAAGACTTTTCCTATATCATGTAATAACCCAGCTCTTTTCGCCAATTTAACCTTGCCACCGATTTCACTGGCTAGAGTACTAGCTAGTTTAGCTACTTCTATTGAATGAGTAAGGACATTTTGACCATAGCTAGTTCTGTATTTGAGACGTCCGAGGACTTTGATTATTTCAGGATGAATTCCTGGGATTCCAACTTCAAGGACAGCTTCTTCACCAGCATTAATTATTTCTTTGTCCACCTCTCTTTGAGCCTTATGGACAATTTCTTCTATCTTGCCAGGGTGAATTCTGCCATCAGTGATAAGCCTTTCTATTGCAATACGAGCCACTTCTCTTCTTACACCATCAAAGCTGGATAATACCACAGCTTCTGGGGTATCATCAATGATTATGTCTACACCTGTCAAAGCTTCAATAGTACGAATATTTCGGCCTTCACGACCAATGATACGACCTTTCATATCATCATTAGGAAGAGTAACTACAGACACAGTGGCATCAACCACATATTCTGATGCTGCTTTTCCAATAGCTGTGGATAAAATTCTCTTGGAAATTTTTTCCTTTTCACTTTCAAGATTACTTTCGTATTCTTTAATAACACCAGCAGTTTCATGAACCAAATCATCCTTTAACTTAGCTATTAGGATTTCCTTGGCCTCTTCTCTAGAGAGTCCAGAGACTCTTTCTAATTCCTTTTCTTGATCTTCTCTGATTGATTCAACCTCGGCTTTTTTCTTTTCTAAATGATCAAAGGCATTCTCCAACTCGTGACTTTTTTCCTCTAGTTTTTCTATTTTGGTCTCTAGAGCCTCTTCTTTTTTCAATAATCTTGATTCTTTTTGTAACAATTCGTTTTTAGATATCTTGATTTCTTTATCAGCCTCTTCTTTTAAGGCGTATACCTCTTCTTTTGCTTTTAGTTCAATTTCTTTTTGTCTTGCTTTCCCATCTTGTTCAGCTTTAGTAATTATTTCTTTTGCTTTTATTTTAGATTTTGTAACCTCGTCTTCCAAGTCATTTAATTTTTGAATATCCTTATTAATTTTGACTGTCTTTAATATTGCAAAAAAGATAATACTAACAGCTAAGCAAAAAATTGCACCTGTTAACACATAATTCATACCTATCATTTCTCCATATTTTTATTCTCCTCATTGATTTACAACTATAACTAATGATAAACAAATATAGTCTATAAACATTGGAAGTTTATTTGAAGCTCTCAATAGCTTCTTCTTCTGACTCATATATTTCAAAAATTTCGTCTAACCCGATCATTTCAAATATTCCCATTATATGGTCATTAAGTTTAATTAATTTAATGTTTCCTGAGTTTTCTTTTACAGTTTTCAATTTGCCTCTTAAAATACCCATAGCCAGACTATTAATATGTTCTAATTCTTCAAAATCAATTATAAATTTCTTAGTGTCTTCTTCAGTTAGTTTTGTAATTTTTTCTTTTAACTTTGGGGCAACTAATGCATCTAATTCTCCTATTACCTTTAGAATTTTTATATCTTCGGCATTTTTTTCAATTATTTCAAAACCTGTATGCACTATACAACCTCCTTAATTTTTTTTTCTAATCTAAATAAAGTACCATTGATTTTTTTTTCAATTTTAAAACTGTCTGCCACTTTTCTTGCGATTTGAAGTCCAAGCCCTCCTTCGTCTTTGCTGAGTTTATTGTCATCAAATCCCACACCATCATCTTCTACTACTATACATATAAAACTATCTCTTTTTTTTAGCTTTATATTTATATTTCCTGAGTTATATTTATAACCATGTTCTACAACATTGGTTGAAAGCTCATCTATGACAGCCATTAGAAGAAAGGCGTCACTTTCACAGATTTTTTCATACTCAAAATAAGCTTTCACCATCGTTCTAATGAGAGAAAGATTTTTTAGTGAAGAAGGGACAGATAGAGAAATTTCACTCCTCTTCATTAATAACCACCTTTCTTCTTCATTTTTCTTATTCATTTTTTTTCTTCCAATCTAACAATTTTCCATTCTGAATTTTTTAGAGCATAAGAAACATCTAAATATAGAGTGTTTACCCCCTCATTCAAACCAATAATATTAGTAGCTGTTTCTTTATGAAAATAAGGGTCTCCACTAAAGACATTTATATTATGAAAGGATATATTTTGTAGCTCCCTTCTTACTATATTATTTCGTCTAGAAACATCCAAAGCGCTCTCTAGTGTGGCGAGTTCTCCATTTTGTAATTCATTATTGATAGTTGCTAGTAAATTATCAAGCTGTTCTTTTTGAAAAGTTCTCTCCCAAAGAAGATTTTCATACATTTCGATTACTGAATTGGTATTATATCTCTCCTTGTCTGAAGCTAATTCTTTTTCCAGTTCCGTTAGGTTCCAAAGATCATACAAATTCTTATATTTTCTTGCTAAAATGCTTTCGTTTGCTTGAGAAGAGGTAGTGTATCCTATATTGCTTCCTCTCTTAAGATTCGAGCATCCCCCTATAAATAAACCAAACAAAAGAATGATTAAATATTTCTCCATATAACTCCTTTTAAAGCCTCATTACAAATAGTACCATATACAACGATAATTATCAAGTGATTATCTTTTCTAATTGAGAATTTTTTTTTATTTTTGACAAAATATCTACCACAATAAAGTCTTCATTATTTTGAGAGAAGTCGTACCAAAAATATTTAGAATCATTTTTAAACCAAGTTAATTGCCTCTTAGCGTATCTCCTAGAATTAAGCTTAATATTATCTATGGCTTTTTCAAGAGAGAAATTTTTTTCAAGATAATCAATTATTTCATTGTAACCAATAATATTTAACTTTTTCAAATATTGACCATATTGATTATAGAGATTAGTAACTTCATCTACAAGGCCTCTTTCAACCATAATATCCACTCTTTGGTTTATTCTTTGATAAAGAATTTCACGAGGGAAGGAAAGTGCAATTTTCAAAAAGTTATAATTATTTTTTTTGATATTTTTTCTTGATAGAGTGGAAAATTTTTGACCAGTAAGAAGAAAAATTTCCAAAGCACGCTCTATACGAACTCTGTTATTTATGTGAATACTTTGGGCAGATTCCATATCTACATCCATCAATCTTTGGAACAATTCTTCATTTGGAATAGAAGAAAAACTTTCCCTTATATTTTTATCAACCTGGGGTAAATTTGAAAACCCTTCAGTAATTGAATTAATGTAAAGGCCAGTGCCCCCCGCAATTAAAACAGGAGTATTTTTTTTTTCCAATTGGGTCAGAATATTATTGACTTTCCTTTGATATTGGCCTACATTATATTTCTGTGAGGGTTCTACAATATCTATCATATGATGGGTAATTCCCATTGTTTCTTCTGTGGCGATTTTGGCAGTGCCAATATCCAAACCCTTATAAATTTGAGCAGAATCAGCTGAAATTATTTCTCCACTGAGGATTTTGGCCAAAGTGAGAGAAAGATTTGTTTTCCCCACTCCAGTGGGACCACCTATTACAAGACCTCTTAACATTTTTTGCTCCATTAATTATTCCACATACTCAAATTCAACTTCAGCAATTCGAACAGTATCTCCATTTTTGATGCCCATTTCTTTCATAGCTTCTTCCATGCCAAGATTCTTCATCATATGAAGAAAATTAATTATAGAATCTTCAGTCATATTTATCACATATTTATCCAAAACTTCTTGTACAATACGTCCATCTATTTCATAAGTACCGTTATCATCTTGAGTTATTTCAAAATCTTCCTTTGTTATTTTGATTTCTTTTAAGACATCCATAACATCAGTTTCAGCTTCCAGAGGTTCTCTTTCGATGATCTGTAACATTTCATTGCTTTTGTATAAAACTTCTTTGAGTCCATCATTTAAAATTACAGAAACAGGAAAAACTAAATTATCACTTTTTTCTACATGACTTTTGAAGCATTCGTATTTTTCCATGTCATAAAGTAGATCCATTTTGTTAGCCAAAACTAACTGCTTTTTTTGTGCTAGTTTGGCACTAAAGGCCTTTAATTCATTATTGATAGCCTCATAATCTTTTATTGCATCCCGTCCTTCACTTTCAGAGACATCCACAATATGATAAATCATTTTGCATCTTTCAATATGTCTTAAAAATTTGTCGCCTAGTCCAACACCTTGATGGGCTCCCTCAATAAGACCAGGAATATCAGCAATTACAAAGGATTTTCCTTCTTCCAATCTGACTACTCCCAATTTAGGTTCGAGGGTGGTAAAATGATAATTTCCAACTTTGGATTTTGTGGCAGAAACTTTGTTGATGAGGCTGGATTTACCCACAGATGGATATCCCACAAGGGCAATATCAGCCAATAATTTTAATTCTAATTTAATTTTGATTTCTGCTCCATCTTTTCCCCGTCTGGCAAGTTTTGGAGTCCTGTTGGTGGCAGTTTTAAAATTGACATTGCCCATTCCGCCAATTCCACCCTTTAAAAAAACTTTTTGCATATTTTCATCTTTCATATCCAAAAGAAGTTTACCTGTTTCCACATCTCTAATTTGAGTTCCAACAGGAATTTTTATGATTAAATCTTCACCTTTTTTTCCAAAACGATTTTTGTGGGCACCATTTTCACCATTGGTAGCCTTGAAAACCTTTTTAAATCTGAAGTCCACAAGAGTGTTGAGGTTATTATCTGTCTGGAAGACGATACTTCCTCCATTTCCACCATCACCACCATCAGGACCACCAAACTGAATATATTTTTCTCGCCTAAAAGAGGCAGCTCCATCTCCACCGTCTCCAGCTTTAACAGTTATTACAACTTCATCAATAAACATTTTTGATTTGCTCCTAAAAAACTTTTATTTTACACTGCTTTATATTTTACTATATTTAATGGATTTTTACAATTAAAAATATATATTTGGTATGGTAATAATGAAAAAAACATAAGGATTATTAATTAGAATCCACATATACGCACCAAAATCTCAATTTTTCTGAATTTATTTTCCACTTTATTTTTTTATTATTTTAAATTATTTTTTCCTTTACAAATCCTAGAAAAAAGAGTATAATTAGACCAAGTAAAAAAGAAATACTTTAAATTAATATCCCGCTAAATTCAACAATAAATAATTAAATACTTTATTTTTTCAACTACTAGAATTTCTGGTAGTTTTATTGCTATAATAACTAGAACTTAAAGAAAGATTAAAGCTAAATGGCATAGATACATATTTTTAAAAATGTTGTGG
>JGI994J12354_10000378_pt1 | contig 44134 bp, 40 predicted proteins | sample IntmicLarv3ML3BL_FD_12354 | JGI IMG/M metagenome (IMG submission 12354) | reverse complement strand
TGGAGAAGTTAAAAATTGTGCAGCTACAGACTTTTTTGAAATCCCATAATCTAATCTGCTTGTCCAATAAACAACACCACTCGCTTCTCCTTGGCGGTTTAATATCGTTCTATATAAAATATTAACATAATCCTGATTTGACATCGGTTTTGCTTGAAATTCTGGACTCTCTATAAACATCATCGCTACATGTGCGCCGGTTCCTGTTTGTCCAACTAAAACTTTAGTCCAATAATCTATTCCAGTAGCATCACCTGCCCTATTTAATATGTTTGTATAGAGCAATGTCACAAAATTTCTCACTCTTGTTTCTTGTACACTCATTGTTACAGGTGCTGCAAATATCGCTGCTGCCATTACTGGTGATTCTGTTTCTGAAATTTCCGTTTCTGAAGTTATCACTTCTGTTTCTGATACTGGTTCTGCACTTAATTCTAAGCCATAATACTGCACTAACACATCCACATAAGCCAAATAACTATCTCCTACTATCGGAAACTCATTATACTTATGCAAAGTAATCACTGGAATGGCTATAAAATCATCTTTATAGATTACAGAAAAGATACTATCATAACCTAATCCTATTGTTTCTGTTACTTCCCCAAATTTTGCACTAAAACTCAAATATATATGTGCTTCTTCTTTCTGTACATACTCTTTATCTTGTACTTTTTCTTCTTCTAAAATATGTATTTTTACATTTTCATATGCCTCAAGTTCTGATTTCAACAGATTCGCCCACTCTACACTTTCTGCTAAAGTGTAATCCGGTACAATTATTGCCACAAATTCTGTATTTTCATCATATGTTTTTACTTTAATTTCTAATTCTTGAACTGAACTTTCTGCTTTTTCTATAAATTCTGCAAAAGAATCCAAGGTAAATTCTAACTCTGTTTCTACCACTTCTGCCTCTAAGAAACTCTCCATTTCCTCTGGTGTTTCACTTGTAAATATTTCTGTCTGCTGTTCTTCTGCCGATACCGCAACACCTTGAGAAGTGGCCAGCATTGCCCCTATTATAAATAATGACAATAACCTTTTTAATTTGTTCATGTTTCGTTCTCCTTTTTCTTTTTATAATCCCATAAAACTAACTTCTGCGCTTCTGGAAAAACCATCTCTTAACATTTCACGCTAAAAGAATTTAATTCTTATTGGAAATTTGAAAATTCAACAAGCAAAATCGGTTCATTTCCATTGTCCGCATGATTCAAACTTATATAAAAATACCTTGTTATGTTATTTTCATCTATAAAGGATATCCCTCTGTGCGGCATTGTTCCTAACTCTAACCATGTTACAACCAGTGGCTCTTCTGGTGATAGTTCATCCAGTGAATATAATTCTGTTGTTTCATAAAAATTAGCATGCTGATTTCCCTCTCTCCATGCGATTGCTAAAAACTTAAAATCCTTTGCCGCCACATTTGTACTAAACATAATTTTTCGAGGTTCTGGTTCATATCCATCATAATATTCATCCTCAAAAAGATCATATCCATTTGAAGCTTCATCCGACGCAAAACTAACACTTATCAAAACTTCTCCCACTGCCGATAATATTTTTGCTTCCGTTTCTTGTGCCAATGTTTCACTTTGTACCACTGTTTCATTTTGTATCGCTGTTTCACTTTGTATTGCTGTTTTACTTTGTATCGCTATTTCACTTTGTATTGCTGTTTTACTTTGTATCGCCGTTTCACTTTGTATTGCTGCTTTACTTTGTATTGCTGTTTTACTTTGTATTGCTGTTTCATTTTGCACTAGAGGTTCCGCTTTCTCCTCTAACATATTGCCAGCTACAAACATACCACTCATCATAACCAATGATATAACTGTACCTAACATAATAACACTTCTTTTTTTACGCTTTGTATCCATAATGGAAAATACTCTCTTCTTCATACTAACTTCCTCCTTTTAAGACATCTGTCTTTTTTCTTATAATACAACTGTCTTAAATGAATGTCAAGGGGGTAAATTATTTTTTTAATTTTCTGATATGATACCCCTAAAGTAGACAAGGCAAATAAACAAAATCTACTTTGGAGGTATTTTTATGTCTAAATATCGGAAATATTCACCAGAAGAAAAAAACCATGTAGTAGAGGATTATCTTTCAGGAATTCAAGTTGATGGTAGTCGAAGAATATCTTGATGGGAAAGGCTCTCTTGAAGATTTAATAATGAAATATTATATTTCATCAGAAACTATTGCAGAAGATATATTGCATCGTGAATTTGAAGCCACAAAACCAAATGAGAAATGGACAACAGATGTAACCGAATTTAAAATACCAAAGACTAATAAAAAAGTATATCTAAGTGCCCAAGTAATTCAGTATCCTATTGCTGAGAATAAGCATATAAAGGCGTATAAGGCTGAATGAGAGGCGAATAAACATATACAAACAGCATAAGATAATGCGACCAACTAAGTGGTCGCAACACCTTATACATTTTTAGTTATTTCACCTGTCTACTTGACAGAGGTCATATCATATTCCGGTACCAACTTCTGTCCTTGGAGCATCATAATAATACACTGGAAAAGAAAAATCAAAGTGATCCGATGCTGGGGGAATCCCATTTACAGTCACAAGCACTGCATCCGCATTGTAAAAATTAACCAAAAATGTATTACATAACGAAGATTGAACATGAGCCGCACCAGAAGAACCATATTGATTGATATTTGTTGTAAAGGCTTCATTAAAATCTAGTCTAATAACATTCTCTCCATTGATTTCTTCCACGCTGAAATCATTTAGAATCGTGTCGCTGCTTAAAACATTTTCTTGTATAAGTGTCTTGATAATGTTTTCAGGTGTTCTTTCCTCACCATAAATAACCTTTTCATACATTTCACTGGTATTGGCATCCATAAGAGATATGATTAGATGGTCTGCATAATTTAAAAATTCAACAAGAAGAAGCGGCTCAGATCCATTATTCGCATGATTCATACTTATATAAAAATATCTTGTTATGTTATTTTCATCTACAAAGGATATCCCTCTATGCGGCATTGATCCTAGTTCTAGCCACGTTGCCACAAATGGTTTTTTGGGTGATAATTCATCTAACGAATGCAATACTGTCGTTTCATATAAATTACTAGCCATATTATTTGCATCTGCCCATGAACTTCCTGGTGCCAGTGTAACATGCGCTTTCCATGCGATTTCTATAAACTTAAAATCCTTTACTGCTACATTCGCACTAAACATAATTTTTTGAGGTTCATGTGTCGAGCCAAGATAATATTCATCCTGAAAGAAATCATGTTCATCTGTAATTTCATCAGGCGCAAAATCAGCGCTTATCAAAACTTCCTCTACCTGAGGTGTTGATGAAGATGCTTCTGTTTCATTTTTCTGCGTTGATGTTTCACTTTGCACTGGCGTTTCCTCTTGCTCTTTCATGGTATTACAGGCCACAAGCAGACCACTGACCATGACTGATAAAATAACGCCCCCTAACATAATAATGCTTCTCTTTTTACGTGTTGTATCCATAATGGAAACCCTTCTCTTCTTCATGTCTTTCTTACCTCCATAATAATTTGTTGAAAAAACTGTCTTCAGTTTTGATTGATATCTAATTACACCAATCATTGTTTCACTATATTGCTTGCGTGTGTAAGAACCTTTCGTTCTCACTACCTCCGCATCACATGATAATTCACACTGTATATCAATCGTTTTTGCCATAAGATAAATAATCGGATTAAACCAATGAATCGCTGTTGCAACCAAGACCAAGCTTTTATACCGTGACGGGCAAGAACAATCATCATTCCGACTAACCATATAGTCACTATCATTTGCCACCACGAAATGTAAAAGCTTGACACCGAAGTTATCGGCGACGGCGGTGTCGCATTCTGGTTTAGAGCAATCGGGGTAATTGTGTCAATCACTGGTGTATTGACCACTGGTTCATTTCGTATCCAGTTAATTGGTGCTGACATTTCAGCTGGCACGTCCACCGTAATCACAGTACGATTGAACGTCGGACGAAAAGGAATCACCAATCCGATTACAATAACAAGCCATGCGAATAACGCGATTCTACTTGATAGCGTTTTGACAAAAGGGGCGTGACTACCATATATACAAGTGCCATAATCGACATGGTAAGAGAACAAGTTAAAATTGTAATCATAAACTTCTGCATATTAATCCCTCCTTAAGACACTTGTCTTCCCTCTTATAATACACTTGTCTTAAATGAATGTCAAGTATTAAAATCATTTTTTTAATTTTTAAATAAAAAAAGGCTCAATATAGTGATATACTATATTGAAACCTATCTCATTCCCAATTTTTACATTCTCTCTGGCGAAGAAAATCCCAACATCTCAATACTTTCCTCCAAAATTCTCTTAGCTAAAACAAGCAATGCTATCCAACCTTTTTGTTTCTTAGCATTTTCTTCCACTATTATTTTTGTATCATTATAAAAGCGATTAAAAGCATTCGATAAATCATAAATATAAGAACAAACTTTATGCGGAGCTAATTCTTCAAAGCTACTTTCGATTATCATATTAAACTTCGTTAATTCCAACATTAATGATTTTTCAATTTCACTTTCTGGCGACTTTATCGCAAGCGTTTCTATCTGCCCTTTCATTTCTTTATATTTATTCAAAATAGAATTCATTCTTACAATCGTATATAAAATATAAGGCCCTGTATTCCCCTCACTTGAAGTAAAACGTTCCATATCAAAGACATAATCTTTTGCCGCTTGATTTGACAAATCACCATATTTAAGTGCCGCCAAAGCGACCATTTCTGCTGTTCGTTTTGCCTCTTCTTCACTTGTGGCATTTCCATCGGTCATTCTTTCAAACATATTCCCATATATTTGGTTTAAAAGACTTTCCAGTCGCATAACACCACCATCACGCGTTTTAAAAGGTTTTCCATCTTTCCCATTCATCGTACCAAAGCCTAAATGCTTAAGTTTTGTTGTATCCTTTACCAGACCTGTTTTTCTGGCACAACGAAATACCTGTTCGAAATGTAACCCTTGTCGCTTATCAGTGAGATAAATAATTTCATCTGGATTATACAATTTCATTCTTTCAACAATCGTTGCCAAATCCGTTGTACTATATAAAGACGCACCGTCTGACTTCAATATAATACATGGTGGAATCTCCTTCGTATCCGTTTCCTCTTTCACATCAACAATCAAAGCCCCTGTTTCTATATACGCATGTCCCTTTTCCTTTAAATAATCCACCATCTCTGGTATATAAGGCTGTGCGTCCGATTCCTTTTTCCATAAATCAAAGGTCACATGCAGCCTATCATAATTCGTCTTCAAATCCGCTATTGATACATTTAAAATATGATTCCATAACGCCATATATCCCTTATTTCCGTTTTGCAATAAATAGGTGGCTTTCATCGCCTCATCACGATAAACTTCATCTTCCTTTGAACGATTGCTCGCCACTGGATATATCTCTTCCAATTCCGCTATCGTAAACGGCGCCTCTTCTGGATATTCCCCCTGATAGCTTTCATCAAAATAAGCCAAATCTGGTTGTCTATTTCTCACTTCAGCAATAACCAATCCCATTTGCAGACCCCAGTCTCCTAAATGTGCATCACCAATCACTTCATGCCCTAATTTTCTTCCCAATCGCTTTATGCTCTCGCCAATAATTGCCGAACGTAAATGCCCGATATGCAACGGCTTCGCTATATTAGCCCCACCATAATCCACCATAATCATTCTCGGTGGTTCTGCCTGAACCAATGATAAATTCGTATCTTCCGCCATCTGATTCAAATACCCTGCCAAAAATTCGCCTGCTATCCTAATATTAATAAACCCTGGCATAATCGCCGTCACTTCTTGAAACCTTGAAACTTGCTGAAGTTTCTTAGTCACAGCATTTGCAATTTGAATTGGAGCCACCTTATAATTCTTCGCCGCCGCCATAGCCCCATTACATTGATAATCACATAAATCCGGTCGATTTGAAAAAACCACTTTCGCATATGATTTCTCATAACCACAAGCCACAAATGCCTGTTCCAATTCCTGTGTAATTATATCAAGTATCTTTTTCATATATTTCTTCCCCTCATTTACTCATTCTCCTCTAAAAAACGAAACTTTCCAACGCATCTTCATCCATATCCCGTAAAATATAATCTTCTCTCTCATTTTCCGAACTAATATTAATAAGCTCCACCTTTTCCGGATTTTCTTCTTTCGCCCACAAAGCCTGTAAATATTTTGCTACCTTTTGTGTATCTCTTTCTTTCCCCACAAATTCTCGCACCTTCTTATTATAGCTTAAAATCTGTCTGCCAAAAATATTACTCACCATAATCGTATTCTCATCTGTTGCATATTCATAAATAAAATTTGCAATATTTTTCTCTGTATTCTCCAAATAATAAACAAGCTGTCCGTCCAGAGACTGAATATATACTCTCACCAATTCTTCCATAATATTCCTCCTTTGTTGCACTCTATTAGACATTATAACATTTGTTTTCAATTCTGCAAACACATTCCTCTTTAAAATATAATCCTTAAAATATAATCTTTCATTCTTCCGTTCGCCAGCCCCTAACCACCAAAGCGAAACTTCATAAGGTAAAATAGCTGCCGGACATATTATATCAAATTAAGCCGGGTTAGCGTAGCGCTTAGGCGTATTTTATATAATATGTCCGGCAGCCTTCACCCCCGTAAAGTTTCGCCCCTCTTTCTACCTATCGAGCCATCTCTCGGGTTTCTCCACCTTTTATTTTAATTTCATGTCCTTCTATGACAGCACTTATTTCTTTAAAATCAGAAGCCGGCATATCGCCCGGTATAGTATTCTTTACCGCACTCATCGCATTTCCAAACTCCACCGCTTTTTGGAAATCATCATAATAAATCATTCCAAATAACATTCCACCTACATAAGCATCACCACTGCCAATTCTATCCACGACTTCGATATTTTCATATGGTGGCTGTGAATAATATTTATCTTCTTTGGCACTATAAATCTTTGATCCAAATACATGTTTACGCGGACTAATAATTTTTCGTTCTGTTGTGGCAACCACTTTCACTCCAAATTCATCACAAAAACTCTTCATCATCTCCTCTAGGGTTCCTGTCTTTTGAAACATTTTATAACAAGTTTCCTCGGAGGCAAAGAAAATATCCACATAGGGGAGTATTTCTTCCATACATATGCGAGCTTCTGGTTCTGTCCAAAGATTAGCCCGAAAATTAACATCAATAGAAATCAAGGTTCCATGTTCTTTAAACCTCTTAATCATTTCAATCGCTATTCTTTTAGTGTCCTCTGTCAATCCAAGAGTAATGCCGCTGGTATGAAAAACTTTTGTGGAACTGTATATTTCTTCTGGAATCTCCTCCAACTTAAGATTTGAAAACGCTGAATTTAATCTATCATATACCACTGCCGGTTTTCGTGGATGGGAAGCACTTTCATAATAGTAAATCCCGACACGAGAATTTTTATCTGAATCATATACCAAGAAATCATCTGACACACCGCTAAATCTAATTTTATTTTTAATATAAGTTCCTAGCTGATTTTCCGGTAATTTGGATACTACACCTGCCCGCAGCCCTAACATCGCTGCTCCACAGGCTACATTTACCTCTGAACCTCCGGCATGTTTTTCAAACGCATCACTTCTTGCCAATCTCTCATTGCTCGGCGGGGACAGGCGCAGCATAATTTCCCCTAAGGTAATTAAGTCAAATTTCTTCTCCATAGTTAAGTTCCTCCCTTGTTTAATTCTCTTTTTTACTCATGACGCAGAGCATCTATCGGGCTTAATTTTGCCGCTTTATAGGATGGCAGCAAGCCAAATACCACTCCTATTACAGTTGAAAATATTACCGCTAAAAATATCGCTGGAAGATAGATGGAAATTGGTCTCGCCCATAATCTCGCCATCATATAAGACAGCCCAATACCGATACCCACTCCTAAAACACCTCCCAAACTGGTCAGTACCGCTGATTCTGTTAAAAATTGAATCAATATTTTTCTTTTCTTTGCTCCAAGAGCTTTCTTTAAGCCTATTTCTCGCGTTCTTTCAGTCACTGATACCAACATGATATTCATAACACCGATACCGCCTACAAAAAGCGAAATCGCCGCAATACCTAAAAATTGTTGATTTGTTGTTGCATTTAATTCCTGTAATCTTCTTGCTTGTTCTAAAAGGTCAGTCGCCTTATATTGAATTGTATCATCCATGCTGGTGATATTTTCATTCAACAAATCCCTCACCTTACTTCCAGCTCTACTCATATCTTCTGTGCTTGTCGCTTTTATCATCACATTTTGCGGTTCATCATAATTATATACTATTGGCCATGTATTCATTGGCATAAATAGCACTCCGCTGGAATTCCCCATATACGTGTAATAATCTTCCATTGAATTTATAACCGGTTGAAACTGTCCTACTTTTTCGGCAACACCAATAACAACAAAAGGCTCTGTTCCAATCTCAATGGTTTGACCGATGGGATTTTCTTCAACAAATAAAGAAGACGCTGCATCTGCATCAAGAATTACCACTTTTTTGAATGACTGATACTCTTCTGCCGTAAAATTACGACCGGTTTTCATCGCATATCCTCCAGTTTCCAGATAAGCCTCATCAATTCCTAATATTCTTCCACCTGACAATTCATTATTTTTATAAAAGACACCATTCATATATCTGGATACATAGGTGGATACCGCTTCTATTTCTTCGTTATTTAAGATATTTTCTAATACGGATTCCGTTATCAAGGGAACCCCTGTAGGGATTCCGTAATACTCTATTTCATAATCATAATCTCCCTGTGAGAGCTTAATTTCTATTGTATTATCACCAGAACCCACCAAATTTCTTTTTATTTGCTCATCCGTTCCCCTTAACAATGACACAATGGCTATTAATGAGGCAATCCCAATAATAATTCCAAGCATCGTCAGAAATGAACGCATTTTATGAGACCATATCCCGCGAAAAGCTAATCTTATATTCTCTAACAATGGTTCACCCCCCTAGTAATAAAAAGAACTTGTGTCTGTTATAACAGTTTTCGTTCCTTCTTTTACATTCTTCCCATATGGAAATGCTATATTATCCTCAAGAGTTAGACCTGATTTTATTTCAACTGCATATCCATATAAACTTCTACCTGTAACAACTACCTGCTTTTTCAGGCGACCATCTTCGCCCTCTATGTACACATAACTTTGACCATCTTCTTTTCTTATATAACTATTATCCAAATAAATACCCGCACTATTTTGTTCCCCATCATCCGCCAATATTAATTGAACCCATTCATTGTTGTATAAACTTCCCGGATTATCTATGTAAGCAATAAATGGATAGTAAGAAGCATTGTGATTGCCGCCTTGGTAATAAGATGAAGTTTCTGGATATGGCGAAATTTCTTTTATCTCTGCCTGAAACATTGAACCGCTTTCATATGATATTCCCTGCAAAAAAACACCCTCTTTTATATGCCCCAAATCCAACTCATTTAATGTGCCCTTTACATATATTCCATCTTCACTATTCACGATTAAAAATGCACTTCCATCGACATTTGCTCCGACTTCTGGATCTCCGACTTTCTTCACTATTCCGTTAATTGAACTTGTCACCGTCAATTTAGCTAATGCTCTTTCCATATTTTCAGTTTTTAAAATTGATTCCTCTTTGTCCAATTCCATTTGTTTTATATCTTTTTCTTTATTAAAAATCAATTTACTCAGTTGATCTTTGGTATATCCTTCTGGGAAATAATAACCGCCATCACCACCGTCAATAATGTCAATGCCCGGAAACTCTTCGCTCTCTGGTCCATCTGGATTTGCAATAATACTCTCTACCAATTCACGAAGTTCACGCCAAGTGATTTCATATTTCGCATCATAAGCATCTAAAACTTCACCCTTAATCGCTATACTTCTAGTCGTTTCATACCCATCCTTGCTATTCGTCACCTCAAGCACAAAAGAGTAACCTTTTTCTGTCTCCCGCTTGCTTCCATCTTCACTATAACCGCCCATTTTGTTAAAAAATGTTCCTTTGATTATCGTTTCTTCTGTGCAAATAAAGATAAAAGGATCTTCATTCGTGCCTTTTCCGCTATGTGCTACGGTCTTATAATCAAGCTCTTCATAAGGCTCTTTTTCTGGTTCTTGAGGTTTTTCATCCGGCTTTGTTGTATCACTTTCACTTTGAGGCTCTGTCTCGCTTTCTGGTTCTGTTTCACTTTCACTTTCATTTTCACTTTCCAATTCACTCTCCGAGTCATCTTCAAGTGGTGTTGCCACCCAAACAACCCCTGTATTCTCATTCATTCTCGCATAATAATCGGGAATCGGTGTTTCTTTTTGTAACTCACTCAATTCTTTTCTTGCCACTTCTAATTTTACATCCAGCATACTCTGATTTAACTTTTCCATTTCCAGTTCAAGTGAGTTTAATGTGCTATCATAAATCATCAACTGATCACCTATCTTTACACGGTCGCCCTCTTTTACCAAAACTTTATCCACGGATTGCTGCGCTAACAAATAAATCTCTTGGCTTATATCGGTAGTCACAATGCCTGATAAATAGGTCTCTCTTCCAAACCACATATTATTTATACTGGAAACAGGTATTACATCAACGGTTTTCTTTTGATCATTTTGCTCCTTTAAAATTACACCTGCTACTATAACACCCAGGAGAATCAATATGGATACAAAACTGATTATAATTTTCTTCATAATTTCCCTCCTACTGCTCTGATATTTCCCCATCGCGGATTAATATAGTTCTTCTTGCATACGACGCAATTTCAGGGTCGTGAGTAATCATTAAAATGGTTACTCCTTCTTCATTTAGCTTCTGAAATAACTCCATTATTTGCTTGCCTGACTTGCTATCCAAGGCTCCTGTCGGTTCATCTGCTAATAATAATTTCGGACTATTTACTAAGGCTCGCGCGATTGCTACACGCTGCTTTTGCCCTCCTGATAATTGGGTTGGATTAAAAGAAAGTCGATCCCCTAGCCCCACTCGTTCCAGCGCTTCTGTCGCTCGCTCTTTTCTCTGCTTTTTACCCAGCTTTGCATAGCTGAGCGGCAACGCCACATTCTCAAGGGCAGACTGTCGCGGCAACAAATTGAAACTTTGAAATACAAAGCCAATACTACTCAACCGTATCTCTGCCATCGCATTATCTTTACATTTTAAAATATCCTCTCCAGCTAACAAAAAATTACCCGACGTCGGTTTATCCAAACAGCCAATTATATTCATCAATGTGGTTTTTCCTGAGCCTGATGGCCCCATGACCGCCACATATTCTCCCTCGGCCACTTTTAAATTCACATTTTTTAAAACTGGAACTATAATTTTGCCTTGGGTATAATCTTTATAAATCTCATTTAGCTCTAAGATCATCTGGCATCCTCCATCTTAATTTCCACTTCTCCACCTTCTATTATTATATCCCCTTGCTCCACTTCAAAACCATCTTCCGGCCATTCAAATTCCATCATTTCCATTGTTCCCATCATTCCCATTTCCCCGATTTCGGTTTTCATTCCCTCTTCTAAATATTCATCCGGCATGGCAATGTTGTCTTCCAAACTCAATCCTGCTACCACTTCATACTCATACATATTCTCATCATAAGCACCTAGAGTGATTATTCTCTTTTCTAATTTTCCGTCCGTATTTCTCGCCCAAACATAAGGAGTTTCTTCGTCCCAAGCGATATAAAATTCATTCAGCCAAAGACCCTCTTTGACTTCCCCTTGCCCATAATCCATCTCTATATACACATGCTGTCCCATATTTAACCCTGCTGAAGAATCTAATGTGATATAAAAAGGATATGTGGTAGAGCTTTGTCCACCGCCACCACCATAATACATATTCGAATCATTCATATTCGGATTATCCGTATCCAACTTATGAATTACTCCCCTCCAAACACTGTCATCTACTCGCGAATGAAGCAATACTGGCATGCCTATCATAATTCCACTTAGATTTTGCTCATTTACACTTCCTTTTATTTGTAAATCCCCACTCGCTAATATTGATATATAGGGTTCTAATTGACCGCTATTATTATAAGAACCAGTTGTATTTATTGATTTTACCACCCCTGCTAATTGAGAATATACTGTTGCATTTTCGATGGATTGCTGAATATTTTGAATCGTTACTTCCTTGCTCACTTTTTCATATTCTGTCTGTTTGATCTGCATCTCAGTAGATTGTATCTGCATTGTATAATCAAATTGCTCGTCCTCTTTTGCCTTGAGTTTTTCCGCTTCTAATTGCTCTTTTTGCTTTGTCAAATTGAATATATTGGTATCAATTCTCTCCATATCCAAATTTGCCTGACTTAAATCAGCTCGAAAACTTTCCACATCATATATAAATAATGCTGTACCCACTTCTACATGCTGCCCTCTTTCTACTAATAGTTCTTTCACCGTTCTGTCTTGATTCAACTGAATATCCCAAGTCTCCTGCGCTTCCACAACCCCTGAAAAGCGGTTTTGCATTCCGCTATTCACGCCGGTAAGTGTCGCAACTGATGTTACATATGCCACATTTGTATCGTTTGCTTCCTCCGCTCGTGTTAAAATTCTATTTCCAGCATATATCAAACCTGCACATGCTAAAACCGCTACGATTGCTATTATTATCTTTTTTGCCATTCTCTTACTCCCTCCTTACACTGCTTTTATCATGATATCATTTTCAATTTATATCAATGGATATTTATCCGTTAATTGTTTTACCAATGCTCTCGCTTTTTCCTTGCCGTCTTCTTGCTCTCCCAGCGCTAAAGATATCGCTTCGGCTATCATATCCATATCTTCTATCCCCATGCCTCTTGTTGTAACTGCCGGTGTGCCAAGTCTAATTCCACTCGTTACAAATGGTGACTGCGGATCATTGGGAATGGTATTTTTATTACTGGTAATATTTACTAAATCCAATATTTTTTCCGCTTCTTTTCCTGTTTTTCCAGTACTTATTAAATCAACAAGCATTAAATGGTTATCCGTACCGTTTGATACAACTTTTATATTACGTTTCATCAACGCTTCACTTAAAGCCTTGGCATTTTCCACCACTTTTTTCTGGTATTCCTTAAATTCTGGTGTCAATGCCTCTTTAAAGCATACCGCTTTTGCAGCAATCACGTGCATGAGAGGACCGCCTTGGATACCGGGAAAAATCGCTTTGTTGAAGTTAAACTTTTTTTGTTTCTCTTCACTTGCTAAAATCAATCCACCTCTTGGCCCTCTTAACGTTTTATGAGTGGTGGTGGTAACCACATCAGCATAAGGAATTGGATCCGGATGAAGCCCTGCTGCTACAAGTCCCGCAATATGCGCCATATCCACCATTAAGTAAGCCCCAACTTCGTCCGCTATTTCTCTAAAACGTTTAAAATCAATAATTCTGGCATAAGCACTCGCTCCGGCAACAATCATTTTCGGTTTTTCTTTTAAGGCGATATCCCTTAATTCATCATAATCTATAAAACCTTTATCATTTACCCCATAAGGCACTGCCTGAAAGTATTTACCTGACATATTCGCCTTACTTCCGTGAGTTAGATGTCCGCCGTGATCCAAATTCATTCCTAAAATCTTATCTCCCGGTTCTAGCATCGCAAAAAATACTGCCATATTGGCCTGCGCACCTGAATGCGGTTGTACATTGGCATAAGTACAGCCAAATAGCTCTTTTGCCCGCTCAATCGCCAAGTTCTCCACTACATCTACACACTCACAACCGCCATAATATCTTTTTGCGGGATATCCCTCTGCATATTTATTCGTTAATACAGACCCCATTGTTGCCATCACCGCTTTACTCACCCAATTTTCAGACGCAATCAATTCTATATGGCTATTTTGTCTTTTTTCTTCATTTATAATCTGCTCTGCAATTTGAGGATCTACTTTGTTAATCTCATCTAATGAATACATCGTCTTATTACCTCCTTGATTTTTTATAATTATAGCATTTTTTTGCCGTTTCTTGCAAGTAATCCATCAACTGTTTTCTTTATGATTTTCTTATGACTTCCTTAATAATTGACAGAACCCTTTATATAAGATAAAATGTACTTTATTACTAGCTTATTAAAATATTAAAGGAGTGATTGTATATGGAACCAATCATTGGGTATCTCGTCATACTAAATGTTGTTGGTCTTTTTTCTATGTGGCTAGATAAAAGGAAAGCTATTCAGCAAAAATGGCGCATAAAAGAAGCTACCCTTTTGACAATCGCGCTCCTAGGCGGCAGCATTGGCTCTTGGATTGGTATGAGAGTTTTCCGCCATAAAACGAAACATATGTCCTTTCTTTTAGGTATCCCAGTTATATTATTTTTACAGATAGCGGGAGTGATTGCTTTCTATCATTTTTTCACCTAAAGATTGAGGAACACAAGAGAGGAAGTGTCTTTATAAAAAAGAAATCAGAAATTCGCTCCGTAGTAATTATGCTCTGTATTCTCATTGTAGGTATCTGCTCTATTTCCATTTTGAGACTGCTTCCTACCCCTGCTGAAAGTGCTGTTATGAAGAACTTAAACAGCTTGAAAAATTTGGATACAGAAACTATTAAATACTACTTAACCAATGAATTGTTTGAAGATTTAACCGATAATAATCCGGAAATCGTCGCTTTACCAGATGAGTCCATTGAAGTATTCAAACATTTCGCTAGCTATATTGACTTCAAAATCTTAAACTCTACCCATAGTGATACCAAAGCAGCTGTTAAAATACAACTCACAACAATTAATTCTGAAGTCTTATTAAAAGATTTTTACAAAGCGGCACTCACCCATAATATTTCTCAAATAATTATCGGAAATGAAGCCCCTAAAAATACCGCTACTACTTACTTTACTCTTTTAAAGAATCTTTTAGAACAAAATACCTATGAAACTTCGGTACAAACCACTACAATTTTACTGACTAAAATAAACGGGGAATGGATGATTAATCCTACTCGCGAGTTAGAAGATAATTTAATGGGGAATTTTAACACGAATGCTGCCATTAGACATCCGCTCACTCCTGAGGAAACTTTAGAGGCTTACTTGGACGTGATTAAAGAAATGACGCCTGACGATTTAATGAATTCTTTTGGGCTTCAACACCTATTTTTCCAAAACTCGAATTCCTCTGGCCAAATTGACCTTGCTTTAGCGGAACAAATTTCCAACTGTTTTGACTATCAAGTTCTTGAGTCCACAATTAACGGTACACACGCTACTGTAACGGTTGAATTCACCACGTTTCATTTAGAAAATATTCTCGCTGCCTATAATCAAAAATTATTTGATTATTCGCAAACAAGTGATGCCATTACAGATACCTTTGCACAAAAGGGGGAAAGAATTCCTGCTTATTTTTTGGATATCCTCCAGAATAATACCGAAACATATACTACCACCGCCACTATAACCTTAGAAAACTCAGGAAGTATGTGGTATTGGGAATATACCAGTGATTTTATTGGAATATTAACTGGCGATTTAAACGCTGCTGCAAATGCTTTTTTGCAGCCTATGATATATGCAGAATAAAAAAGAGGGGGGCGTGCTTCCAATATCCGAAACACGCCCCCTCTTTTTTATTTTCTTTTTTTAGCTTTCTTTTTCTTGCTGCGCAATTTTTAATTGCAATTCATCTAGTTGTTTTTCCTCTACTATTCCTGGTGCTTCGGTCATCAAGCAAGAAGCATCTTTTATCTTTGGAAATGCCATCACATCACGAATGCTTTCTTCGCCCGTCATCAACATCATCAAACGATCTAACCCCAATGCCAGACCTGCATGCGGCGGTACGCCAAACTTAAACGCCTCTAACAGGAAGCCAAATCTTTCCTCAGCTTCCGCTTTGGTAAAGCCTAAAAGTTCAAACATTTTTTCCTGAATATCATTCTGCGAAATCCTGACACTACCGCCACCTATCTCGGTTCCATTTAAGACAATATCATAAGCTATTGCCCGTACCGCAGCCGGTTCGCTTTCCATTTTTGCCATATCCTCTTCCATTGGCATTGTAAATGGATGATGCTTTGCCACAAAACGCTCTTGCTCTTCGCTCCATTCCAGCAATGGAAATTCAGTAACCCAAAGGAAGTTAAACTCTTTTTCATTCAACAATCCCAGTGTTCCTGCGATTTCTAATCTTAAATTACCTAAAACATCCCATACAATTTCATTTTTATCCGCTGCAAACAGGAGCAAATCTCCTGCTTCTCCGTCCATCGCCAACACTAACTGCTCTAATTCTTCCTCTTTCATAAACTTTGCAAAAGAAGATTTATAAGTGCCGTCTTCATTCACCGCCAGATAAGCCAAGCCTTTGGCTCTAAATCCCTTCGCAAATTCCACTAAAGCATCTATTTTTTTTCTTGGCATTCCCGCTTGCCCTTTGGCATTAATTCCTCTCACCGAACCGCCATTTTCAAGGGCACCTTTAAATACCACAAACTCACAATCTTTTACCACTTCTGATACATCTTTTAATTCCATTCCAAAACGTAAATCCGGCTTATCCAAACCAAATCTATCCATCGCTTCTTGATAGGTCATACGAGGAAGCGGCAACGCTATTTCCACCCCGATTACATCTTTAAAAATTTTCTGTAAAAGCCTTTCGTTTATTGCTATCACATCATCCATATTCACAAAAGATAATTCCATATCAATTTGAGTGAATTCCGGTTGTCTATCCGCTCTTAAATCCTCATCTCTAAAACATTTTGCAATCTGAAAATAACGGTCGTATCCAGAACACATCAACAACTGTTTATATATCTGAGGAGACTGCGGCAATGCGTAAAAATTCCCCGGATGCACACGGCTCGGCACTAAGTAATCTCTTGCCCCCTCCGGTGTACTCTTTACCAAAATAGGTGTTTCAATCTCCAAAAATCCCTCCTCTGCCAAAAAGGTTCTTATTCCGGTTGTCACCTTGCTTCTAAGCATTAAGTTTCTTTGCAAATTCGGTTTTCTAAGATCTAAGTAACGATATTTTAAGCGCAGTTCATCTTTTGTCTGAACATTCTCATCTATCGGAAATGGTGGTGTCTCCGCTTCTGATAACACGCGTAATTCCAATGCTCTAATTTCAATCTCACCGGTCGCAAGATTTTCATTCACCGCTCCTGAACGCTTTTCCACCTTGCCGGTTACAGCTATTACAAATTCACTTCTTAAAGTACCCGCTTTTTCAAATCCAGCCACTCCGATATCATCTGTATCAAAGATGATTTGCAACAATCCGGAACGATCCCTTAAATCAATAAAAATAAGACTTCCTAAATTTCTTCTCTTTTGCACCCAACCCATTACGGTAATCACTTCACCAATATTACCATTGGACACCTCTGTACATCTATGGGTTCTCTTTAATCCACACATAGTTTCTGCCACACTCTTCTCCTCCTTATAGTAAACTGCCTATTTCTTTTAAACTAATTTGGGTGTTTTCGCCGGTTTCCATATCCTTGACAGATACTAACTGCGTTTCCAACTCATTTTCACCGATAATAACCGTCTTTTTAGCCCCAATTTTATTGGCGTATTTCATCTGTGCCTTTATACTTTTTTCCATATAATCTGTTTCTATTATATATCCTTGATTTCGCAAGTCATTCACTATTTTATATGCTTTGGATACTGCTCGTTTCCCTAGAATACCAATATATAAATCTATTGCTTGCTCTTTTTCTAATTCTATATTTTCTTGTTCCAAAAAGTACAGAATCCGCTCAATTCCCATACCAAATCCCACTGATGGAATATCTTGTTTTTCATCAATCTCGTGTATTAATCCATCATAACGGCCACCGCCGCATAAAGTGAAACCCTCTTTGTTCACAAACTCAAATACCGTCTTCGTATAATAATCTAGCCCTCTTACAATTCCTGTATCTATTGTAAAGGGGATATTTAATTCAACTAACAAATCCTGTAATTCCTGAAAATGCTGCTGACATTCTTCATCTAAATATTCTATCGTTCTCGGCGCTTCTTTCACAATCTCATGGCAGAGCTTTTCTTTACAATCCAGCACTCTTAAAGGATTTTTTTTCATTCTCTCCTTACATGTTTTGCACAGTTTTCCTATGCAAGAAGTGCTTCATTGTAGATTTTTCTACAAGTTTTACAACCGATGCTATTAATATGCAAACTCACATCTTTTAGCCCTAATTCCTTAATCAAACTCGCCGCTAATGTTATTACTTCCACCTCAGCCAGCGGACTATGACTACCGATAAACTCCACCCCAAACTGATGATGTTGCCTTAACCTACCATGTTGTGGTTGCTCATAACGAAAAGCAGGTGTTACATAAAATAATTTGGTTGGTCCCGAATTTGCATACATACCATGCTCTAAATATGCCCTTATTACACCAGCAGTTCCCTCCGGCTTTAGGGTTATACTTCTTTCACTTTTGACTGAAAACGTATACATTTCTTTTTGTACCACGTCTGTTGTCTCGCCTACTCCTCTTTGAAATAAAATGGTGTGTTCAAAAATGGGCGTGATTATCTCTGACATATGATATGTCTTTGCAATCTTTCTGGCTATTTTCTCAACCGCTGTTCTTTTATGCATTCGTTCTCCATACCAGTCTTCCACACCTTTTGGGGATTGTGTAATCATTGTACTCATATCTTCTCTCCTCTTTTATATGACTTTCATCTCGGCTATTAGTTGTTCATCATGAATCACTCTTTGAAAAACAATAAATATTTTCACATCAAAATTCTTTACTTCTTCAATCATCAATTCTAGGGCCGTCCCTTTATCAAATGCCCTTCTATAAGGCCTGTCAGATGTCAACGCCGCAAACACATCACTAATTCGCAATATACGGCTGCCTAGAGGAATTTCTTCACCTGATAAATTATCGGGATAACCTGTGCCATCATAATTTTCATGATGGTGTAATATACTTTCGGCAACGAGTTTTGAGTATTTATTTGCCAAAATTTCATATCCTAAGGTTGGGTGTTTTCTTATATATCTTAATGTATCTATGTTCAACTTTTCTTTTTCTTCATAAAGATAATGAGATAATTTTAATTTTCCAATATCGTGCAGCATTCCCGCTATCGCCATTTGATAACTTTCTTCTTCTGATAAATTCAATTCACGGCTAATCCAATAGGCTAAATTACTAACACGGATTCCATGCTCTATTTCGGTAGAAATATTAAAATCAACCGCTTTTTCGGTAATTATATTCTTGTTATTATCACTCATCGTTCTGCCCTCATACAATCACTGTTTTCTATCTATCGCATTTCTTTTCCTTAAAATCATTTCATCTATGCGTTCTATATAATTGCTGACATCTTTTACATTTTCTATTCGCTCTATCTCTTTATTCTTTACCAGCTTTGTCGCAGCGCCTGCTCCCATCGCAATAATCGTTTGTTTTTCTTCCATAATCAAAATATTATAGATTCCTGCTTTGCCAGCTTTTGCATACCCTACATTTTCAAAATTCCCTGTCATATTCTTCTGTCGATATAAATAATACGGATGCATTCCCATTTTACGTGTATATTCGGCCACCATATCCATGATTTTTTGACTATTTGTAAATGTCATCTCTTTATATTCGTCTTTAAATATATTTAACCTCGCTGCTCTTTTGACCGCCAAAGAATGAACTGTTATACTATCCGGAGCCAACTCTAACAATTCCTCCATAGTAAACCTTACATCTTCTTCCTCTTCCCCTGGCAACCCCACAATAATATCCATATTGATATTATCAAAACCTTGCTCGCGCGCCATATAAAACGCTTCTTTTACTTGCCTAACCGTGTGATGTCTGCCAATTATTGCGAGCGTCTTTTGATTCATCGTTTGAGGATTTATCGAAATGCGTGACACCTTATGCTTTCTTAATACTTGTAGCTTCTCTTTGGTAACACTATCTGGCCGTCCTGCTTCCACGGTATATTCTCGCAAATAGTTCAAATCAAAACATTTGGCGATTTTCATTAATAATCTATCCATTTGCTCTTCTGATAAGGTTGTCGGCGTTCCACCACCAATATATATTGTACTTATCTTCTTCTCTTTCATCTTGTCTGCAATAAAAGTAATCTCCTTAAATAACGCATCCAAATACAGGTCTACTTTTTTCTCCCAAACCTGTAAAGGCCATGCACTAAAAGAGCAATACAAACAAATACTCGGACAAAAAGGGATTCCGATATAAATACTATACCCCTCTTGATAGTTCATATCCTTTAAAATATGCACCTCTTGATTGGCTATCGCCACACTCAAAGAAACCTTTTCATCACTCAATAAATAAGTCTCTCGTAAATGCTTGGCAATCTCCACATTTGACATTTTGCTTTCAATTAATCCCACGGCAATCTTCATCGGTCTTATCCCTGTCAAAGTTCCCCAAGACAGTACGGTTTTGCTATACTCCGATAACGCCATATATAATAATCTTTTTAGATAGTTCTTCGTTTCTTTTCTATTTTGATAAAAATCAATTTCTACGCTATCTTGTATCACCACTCGTTTTTTTTCTGACAGTACAAGAGCTATCTCATGTATTTCATAATTAATTTTTATATGTAAACCCGCTATTTCTTCCTGCGGCTCTTCCCAAATAACTGATACAGTCTCTTGAGGATAAAATGCTCTGGTAAGAGAGTGTACATCATATTCAAAATCTTTCTTGTTCAACTGTATGACTATCATAGAATTGGATTCCACTGTTTTTCTTGTCCTATCTGGGTCAGCCCCTCATGACCAGGATAAACTCTTGTTTCATCAGGCAAAGTAAATAATTTATTCTCAATCGACTTTTTCAATGTCGCCATATCTCCTGTCGGAAAATCCGTTCTGCCGTAGGATCTTAAAAACAATGTATCACCACTAATCAAAACTTCTTCTGCCGCTATATGATAACAAACACTCCCTGATGTATGTCCCGGAGTTGCAAGCACTTCTATCTGAAATCCAGCTAAGACAAGCACATCACCATCCCGCACTAGGATATCCGCTTTTGTTTCAAAAGGCATGCCAAAAAGTGTGGATACGTTCAAGTTTTTATCTGCCAACATTTCCTGTTCCATTTCATGTGCATAGACCTTAATCTTATATAAATTTCGCAAATCATCTGCTGCCTGAATATGGTCAAAATGTCCATGCGTGAGCAATATCGCCACTGGCTTCCACTGCTGTTTCGTAATATAGGCTTCGATTTTTGAACCAGTACTGGCTGGATCAATAATAATAACCTCGTTCGTATTCTCATTGTTAAGAAAATAGCAATTTGTATTGGCTGCTCCCAGCACTAATTTCTCGATTCGCATATATGCCTCCATAACATTTCTCTAAAATTCTTTCAAGTGGTTTAACCCGTTGTTCTTTCAATATCAATAATGCTCTCAATTTGACGTAACTTATCTATCACTTGCTTTAATTCTTCTGTTCCATGTGTTTCAAACTGAGCCGTTATCGTTCCTGTTCCCTGCTTATTCATTCGCGAATTCATCGCCAAAACATCTATTTTCTTTTCTGCAAAAATTCTGGAAATATCATTTAGCAGACCCATTCGATTATAATAAAAAATTCTTATATTCGCCAAATATAGACTATTATCTTTGGTTGTTTCTCCTGCTTCCCATTCCGCTTCAATTAATCTATCTTTATCTTCCGGCTCAATATTAATAATGTTCACACAATCTGTACGATGAATTGAAACTCCTCTGCCTCTTGTGATAAACCCTGTTATCTCATCACCCGGAACCGGACTGCAACACTTTGAAAAACGTGCTGATACGCCATGAATCCCTTCTATAACAATGCCGCTGGTGGACTTGGCTTTATGCGTTTTTTCTTTTGAAGCATTAATCGTCTCCAATATACTCTCATCGGTAATCGTTTTTCTCTGATCTCTCTTATAATATTCTAAAAGTTTATTGATAACCTGCCCCTCTTTTAGACCACTATGACCCACGGCCGCCAAAACAGATTCCCAATCACGAAAACCGTATTTTCTAAGCACTGCATTCACATATTCTGGTTTTGTTAATTCACTTAAAATAAGGGCTTTCGCCTTACAATACTGCTGTATCAACTCTTTTCCTCGGTGAATATTATCATCTTTTAACTCATTTTTAAACCATTGCGTGATTTTACTTTTCGCCTGAGGACTTTTTACAATGCTTAACCAATCTCTGCTTGGTCCTCTTGAATTTTGTGAAGTAACAATTTCAATCTGATCACCATTGCTGATTTGATAGGTAATTGGAACCATCTTGCCATTTACTTTTGCACCGACCATTTTATTACCGACAGCACTATGAATGCTGTATGCAAAATCAATCGGATTTGAACCGCCGGGCAAGTTAATCACATCACCCGCTGGGGTAAAGCAATGGACATCTTTCTTAAATAAGTCCAAATCACTTTTTACCAAGCTCATAAATTCTTTATTATCTGACATATCTTTTTGCCATTCCAAAATTTGACGAAGCCAGCTTAATTTTTCCTCTTCTTTTGCATCAACCACATTTTTATCATCAGATGATTCTTTGTATTTCCAATGGGCGGCAATACCATATTCTGCTGTTTTATGCATTTCAAATGTTCTGATTTGTATTTCAAACGGCTGTCCTTTAGGCCCGATTAAAGTGCTATGAAGTGATTGATACATATTCTCTTTTGGCATCGCAATATAATCTTTGAAACGCCCCGGAACTGGTTTATACATCTCGTGGATAATTCCCAATGCACCATAACAATCTTTTACATTTTCGACAATGATACGCACCGCAAACAAATCATATATCTGATCCAGCGTCTTCTCCTGATTCACCATCTTTTTATAGATGCTGAAAAAATGCTTCACTCTTCCGTCCACTTGTGCTTTTATTCCCGCATGCTCTATATGATTTCTTACATCATCAACAATCTGTCCCACTAAAAGTTCACGATCTTTTTTTCTGGAATTGATTTTTTCTACCAAATCATAATATACTTCTTCTTCTAAATATTTTAAAGACAAGTCGTCTAATTCAATTTTTAATTTGGAAATACCAAGTCTTTGTGCAATCGGAGCATAGATATCCATTGTCTCGCGCGCTATTTCTCTTTGCTTTTCCAACTTCATATATTGCAAGGTTCTCATATTATGAAGACGATCTGCCAACTTAATCAAAATAACTCGAATATCATTTGCCATAGCTAAAAACATTTTTCTTAAGTTTTCCGCCTGCACTTCTAATTTATCCGATTTTAAAGGGAGCTGTCCAAGCTTGGTAACACCATCTACTAAAGCCGCTACTTCACTGCCAAATTCATTTGTTAAATCCTCCAAAGACATTACGGTGTCTTCTACTACATCATGAAGAAGTCCCGCCACTATACTTTCTTTGTCTAATTCCAAATCTGCTAGAATAATCGCCACACAGAGCGGATGAATGATATATGGCTCTCCTGATTTTCTATATTGTCCCTCATGAGCTCCATTAGCAATATGAAATGCTTTTTCAATTTTTGAAATATCTGTGGACGGATGATAACGTTTTACGCTATTAATAAGTTCAGCATAAAGAGCGTCAGGGCTGGTAAAATGATTCATCTTTTTTACACTTGCCTCCACTCTTTTTATCATATCCATTTTATTTTCCATTTTCTCTGTCGCCATATGCATCACCGCTTCTTTTCTATCTTGTATTCTTAAATTTTATTTTCCTTTAATAACAAATAACAGACTCCACATCGTAACCTGCTAACTGCTCACGCCCGTCTAAATCTGTCAGTTCCATTAAAAACACTATTTTTTCTACATTCCCGCCCAGTTCTTCCACCAGCTTTATACAAGCCTTTGTCGTTCCACCGGTCGCAATCAAATCATCAACAATAACCACTCTTTGTCCCGGCTTAATGGCATCTTTGTGTACCTCAACAACCGCATTCCCATATTCCAAGCTATACTCCATTGCCAAAACTTCACCCGGCAGCTTTCCTTGTTTTCTAATCGGAACGAATGGTTTATGCAAATTATATGCGATTGGAACACCAAAAATAAAACCTCGTGATTCAGTCCCAACAATAACATCCACTTTCGTAGAATTAATATAAGCCTGCATGGAATTAATCGCCAAACGCAAGCCCTCGGCATCTTGTAAGATACTTGTGATATCTCTAAATATAATACCCTCTTTCGGAAAATCTGGTATACTTCTGATATAGTCTTCTATTTTCTTCATTCTTAAACTCCTATCAATCTATCTTCATATCTCATATTTTTTCTTAACAGATGAGGATTAGTATAACATTTTTCGGCATATTTATCAACTTTTATAAAATTTCCAGTCAGATATTTTTACTGGAAATTTTGAACAACAATCTGTAAACTATTTTTTCCCCCATAGCTATTGATAGTTGGATAATAAGTCAGTGATAAAACCACCTTATTCTCTCTGCTCATATACAAAGCCTCCAACTGTTCTGCTCCAAATTTTTCCGCTATATACTGTTCAAACAACTCCACACTGCCAAAATACATCGCTTCCATGCAAAAGCCCTGTTTATTTAGCACCTGCATTTTGATTACATTTTTATTTTTCCCTAGAATTTTGGCACCAATAATTTTTATTTCTTTTTCGGCAAAAACCGGTTTGTTATTTCCTTTTCCAAACGGCTCTAACACCGAAAGTTCAGTAATTAAATTCTCGGTAATATAATCAAGAGGCATCGGGGTATCTATCAATATTTTAGCTATAAAATCTTCTTCTGTCAGTGTTGTTGACTGATTTAACCGCTCTTTTAGCTCTTCTATTTTTTCTTCCGGTAAGGATAAACCTGCTGCCATCGGATGCCCACCAAATTTGGTGAAAATATCCCTGCATTTGGTCATTTCTTCAAACATATTATAACTTTCAATAGAGCGTCCAGAGCCTTTTACCCCGTCTTCCCCTTGGGTCAGCACAAATACCGGTTTGTTGTAGCTCTCTCTTATACGCCCAGCAATGATTCCCGCTAAACTTTCATGACAATCCGGAAGATAGATAACAAGTATCTTGTCCTCTTTTAATGCGGTCATCTCCACTTGTTGAATAGCTGTTTCCACTCCTTTTAAAGTCAATGCCTTGCGACTATCATTTAACGCTTTCAAATCACCAGCAATGCGATTGGCTTCATTGATATCTTCCGTACACAAAAGCTCCAATGCCCTCTTAGCGGTGTCCAATCTGCCGCTCGCATTGATACAAGGACCAATAACAAAGCCAATGTGATAAGAACTAAGATTGTCAGGTTCAATTCCATTCGCTTGTATCAATGCATTTAAGCCTGGATTTTTCATGTGCTTTAGTCTTTTTAAACCCTCTTTTACAATAATTCTATTCTCATTTTTCAAGTCCATCACATCACCGATGGTAGCGATTGCAGCGTATACTATCAGCTTATGTAACTCTACCATCGAAACTGCATATTCCTCGTATAGACATTCTATAAATTTATATGCAACCGTCGCCCCACAAATATCCTCAAAGGAATACTTGCACTCCTCTTGTTTCGGATTTATGATTGCATCGGCATTAGATTGCAGATATCTTTTCACCCCATCTTCTTCGATGAAAGGAACATCATGATGATCAGTTACCACTACCGTCATACCTAATTCTTTTGCATAATTAATCTGTGTGATTGCGGCAATACCATTATCACAGGTTATAATCGTGTCAATTCCCTCATCATATGCTCTTTGTATGATATTCTCATTGATACCATATCCATCTTTAATCCTATCGGGAATATCATAATCCACCTCTGCACCACAACGCCTTAATCCCTCAAGCAAAATATATGTAGCATTCACACCATCAATATCATAATCTCCAATAATTCTGATTTTCTGTTTTGCAACTATTTTTTCCTTTACTATCTGCACTGCCTTTTGCATATCTTTCATGCTCTTCGGATTATGCAAGTGATTGATATCCCCGTGTAAATAATGCCTAATTTCTTCCTCGGTTATTACATCTCGATTGCGAATCAGTCGTGCTGTAACTGGGTCTATTTTAAACTTTGCTGCAATTTGGTTGAAATCCGCCTTCTTCGCTTGTACAAACCATTTTTCCATTTTATCTTCCACCTCTTATCGGTTCTACTCTGCCAGTGCCGCTTGTATCATAATCGAACATTCCACACGTTTTTTTTGCAAATCACACCCTATGTCATAGGTGTCAGTTATACTGCCATGAAACTTGTGAGAATTTGCTGCGCAACCGCCACTGCAATAAAATTTCGCAAAACAATCTCGACACTTTTCTTTAGCATATACATTACAACACTTAAAATCATCTACCATATCCAGTCTTGTAATTCCCTTATATACATCTCCCATCAAAAATTCTTCTTCTCCTACAAATTGATGACAAGGATAAAAATCCCCCCAAGGTGTTACAGCAAGATACTCCGTTCCCGAACCACAGCCTGATAATCTTTTATACACACATGGCCCACCAGTTAAATCAATCATAAAATGAAAAAAATTAAAGCTCTTTCCCGCTTTTTTTCGCACTATGATTTCTTTTGCCAACTCGTCATATTCTTGATAAATCTTCGGTAAATCTTCTTCTTGTAACGCATACGGCTCACTTGGCAGACCTACCACCGGTTCCACTGATATTTGCTTAAAACCCAAATCTGCCATGTGCAGTACATCTTTTGAAAAATCTAAATTTTCTCTTGTAAACGTTCCTCGCACATAGTAGTTGTTCTGATTGCGGCTATCCGCAAATTTCTGATACTTCGGAACAATTCTCTCATAGCTTCCCTGACCACCTCGAAAAGGACGCATGTTATCATTCACTCCCTGCCGGCCATCAAGACTCAGCACCACATTGCTCATTTCTTTATTCGCAAATTCCATAATTTCATCATTCAATAAAACACCATTAGTAGTAAGAGTAAAACGAAACTTTTTATTATACGCTTCCTCTAACCCTCGTGCATATGCTACCAAATCTTTTACCACCTGCCAATTCATTAACGGTTCCCCGCCAAAAAAATCAATCTCCAGATTTTTTCTCTTTCCCGAATTTGCAACCAAATAATCAATCGCTCTCTTTCCCACATCAAAGGACATCAAGGCTCTTCTTCCATGATACTCGCCCTCTTCTGCAAAGCAGTATTTACATGCTAAGTTACAGTCATGAGCGATATGAAGGCACATTGCCTTTACCACGGTTGCCCTCTTTTTAAAATCGGTAATTGCTGTTTCATAAACATCTTCTGTAAATAAAGCTCCCGCTGCCGCAAGTTCTTTGCAATCTTCTATTGCCTCTTTTATTTCTTCCGCTTTATATTTTCCACCCAGCTTAGCTAGGATAATATTCTCTGCTAATTTTTCTTCCATCATTGGAATAACATCATATGCCACCTCCTCCACAATATGAATGGCACCACTATTTACATCTAATACGATGTTATACCCATTGCTTTTGTACTGATGAATCACGGTTATCTCCTCATTTCTCATATATATAATTATAGAGGATATCTTGAGACATCCTCTATGTTAATCTTCTTCATTCTTTAATTATTTATTGTTCTCACAGCTCTGATTTCCCACTGTACAAGATGTCTTACAAGCTGACTGACATGATGTTTGACATTCACCACAACCGCCTTTTTTCAACGTGCTTTGTAATGTTTCTGTATTCAATGTTTTGATACGTTTCATCATACTACCTCCTTATGTATACTAACTTCAATCATTATATCATATGGAAAGAATTTATTAAAGTTTTTTTTCATTTGCCAAAAGCTAGGAAAGCATACCGCCTAACATTCCACTTCCCACACACATAATCAATGTTGTTACAATATGTGCTGACTCGTTTTGAATTTCCTTATTGACCATCAGTGATATGAGGGTCAACACCAAAAAATAAACTGCTCCCAGTATAATTCCCCAGATAAATTTTTTAGTCTGGGTACTCTTCCCGATAATAAAACCGCCGGTAAAGCTGGAAAGAATATAGGTCGCTAAGATCCCGATATTCACTTTCCCCTCACTTAAATTCATTTTAAATAGGAGCATCGCTACAATTAATAATAAAAAACCAGTCACTATGTATGATGCCAATAAGGACTTCATTAATTTCATTCCATTTGCTTTGTTTTTCGCTGCTTTGTCCATTCAACCACCCCTCCTACCCTTAATATATGAGCATAGGCGAACGGCTATGACAACCAATCATTATTTCTTTTCATATCCCTCTATCTCTATTTCATCACCGGCCATTTTCAAAATATCCTTGATTTCTTCCACCGGCATTTCAAGATAGGTGGACACTTCCTCTAGTGTCACTTTCTTTTCTAAGTCCTCTTCCAAATTTTTGATTGCCGCACTTAAATAATTCACTTTTTCTTCTATTTGTTTGCCGGCAAATTGTAACAAATCCACTTCTTCGAGATAATTCTTCATCGCCATTTGGACATGTTTTTTGATAAAATCCTGATATTCCTTGATTTCCCCACTTAAAGGCAGTTGCTCCATACAGAGTATCAGACCAATATTTCCCTCTTGAATCAAATCGCTTAAGATAATTTCCTTTTGGGCATATTCTTCTGCTATCTGTCTTACTGTTTTTAAACATCGTTCTATCACCTGATGTTTAGCGAATGTATCACCTTTTGCTGCTCGCTCAAAAAGTTCTTTTTCCACTTTTGGTGATACCGTTTCTAACTTGGCCAACTCTTTTTCATAAAATATAAGTGCTTCATCTTTTAAAGAAGAAGTGCTTTTTTCTTCTTTATCCATCACTTCAGCGCCCTCTACTGCTTCTTTGGTTCGCTTTTCCCAGCCATCTATTTGTACTCGTTGGGTATGTAAGTAGTCAAGAACCATGTTAAATTGTTCTTCATCTAAATTTGCCTTTTCAAAAAACACCTTTATTTCCGCCAGTGTCAGCTTATTTTCTTGCTCCGCCGCCAGCTTTTTGATTTCGCTTAACATTTCTCGAAACACTAATTTTTGTTCCATTTTATTTCCCCTCAATACAAGACGCATACTGTTCTTCTAAATATGCTTTAGAAATACTGCAACGTTCTCGTGGTGCATCCTCTAGGGTAACATGCATAAAGGGCTTATGCTCTCTCACATATTCTAAAATGAGGGCATAATTCAAATCACCTAATCCTGCTGCTACAGAACGAATGTTGCCGTCTACTATTTTAAAATCCTTTGCATGTATCGCAATAATTTCTTTTCCATATAAGGCAAAGGCTTCTTTTATCACTTCATCTTGTCTTTCATAATTTTCCATCGACATTATATTAACCGGATCAAAAATAACTTGTAAATTAGGGGAGTCAATGCGGTCTAGCACCTCTCGTACTCTTTTATTGTTATGCACAATATGGTTCCATACTGGCTCAATGGCAAAGATAACCCCCATTTTTTCTGCATATTCCACTACTATTTTCAAATTTTTAATAAAGATATCCAATGCTTCTGCCGAAAAATTTGCTGGTTCAAATTTATATTCTGTATTCACCGCACCTGTTTCTGTTCCTACCACACCACAACCTAATAATGAGGCAAATCTTATGTGTGCTTTGTAAGTATCTATGATTTCTGCCAGTTGTACTGGATCTGGATTTGCCAAATTCTTATAACACCCTAAAATGGCGATATCTACATTGTTTTTTTGAAAAATTCTCTTCATGTAAAGAGCTAACCCCGGTGTCAATGCTCCATTATCTGTTGGAATATCAATAACTGCTTTGTATAAAGCAAAGTGTACACACTTAAACCCTAACTTACTAATCTGTTCTATCAACTCCTCAAATGGTAATTCTCCCATATCATGTGCTCGTATACCTAACTGCATATTGCCTCCATTCTGTGTTCTGGGAACACGCCTTTTCTATATCTTACCATAACCAGACATTTCTTGTCATTAATTAATATTCATCTAAAAAGTTATGAAACTTACCGCCTTTATGATATCCTAAAACCGTCTCCAAATTCACATTATGAGTGCTTCTAAAAATATTCATTTCAATGATTGAATCCACTTCTCGAAAACTATTTACCAACGCTTTCATTTCCGCTCGTTTTGACTTTCCAATGCCACCTTCTTCGGCACAAGTCTCCGTAAAACGACAGGCACACTGTAAAAAGTTTAATTCATTATAATCTTTCCACGCAATAATATCCGCTTCTTTGACCATATACAAAGGACGAATTAATTCCAGCCCTTCAAAATTCATACTATGAAGTTTTGGCATCATTGTCTTAATTTGCCCGCTGTATAACATGCTCATCAATGTTGTTTCAATGACATCATCAAAATGGTGTCCTAAGGCTATTTTATTACAGCCCAAATCCTGTGCATTTTTATATAAATGACCTCTTCTCATTCTCGCACACAGATAGCAAGGGGATTCTTCAATGGTGGAAACCGCCTCAAATATGCTTGATTCAAAAATAGTGATGGGGATATTTAATAATTTGGCATTTTCTAAGATTAACTGACGATTGGCTGGATTATATCCCGGATCCATTACTAAAAATTCTAATTCAAACGCCATCTTTCCATACCGTTGTATCTCCTGCATACATTTTGCTAAAAGCATGGAATCTTTTCCACCTGAGATACAAACTGCAATCTTATCCCCCTCTTCAATCAGTTGATACTCATTTATTCCAGTAATGAATTTAGACCAGATTGTCTTTCTAAATTTTTTGATAATGCTTCGCTCTATTTCTTGAAATTTTTCCATTTTCTAATTCCCTTTCAGACACAATCCTGTTGTTTTTTATTTATATTTTTGAATGCTATTTAAGAAAAGCTCTCCATATTTTTCAAACTTGAAAGCACCTACTCCGGAAATAACCATCATCTGTTCCCTGTTCTCAGGCTTGGTCTGAGCCATTTCTTTTAATGCTCTGTCATTGAATACAATATATGGCGGTATTTTCTGCTCTGCTGCTAATCTTCTACGCAACTCTCTAAGCTCTTCAAAGAGATTTTCATCATAATTTAAGACTTCTAAGCTATTGCTAGGCAGCTTTTCTGCCTTTGCCTGTTGCCTTTTCTGCTTTCTTTGATTTCTTTTCCTGCTCTTCTGCCACTTTCATAATCACTTCAACTTCTTCTCGCAATATTTCATGTGACTTGGAGGTGAGTCTTAGAATTGGATATTCTTCCTCTGTTAATAACAAATATTCATTTAATAATAGATGATTCAACACAAGCCTTAAAAAATAATCTTTATTGCCGCTTAAGCTACCATAGTGCGGATTTCTATCCAAGCCATATTGACGAACCTTTGCCGCCTTACTGCCGCGCAAGGTATCTAAAATGACATTGATCCCATATCTCTGACGAACAGAATTTACGCAGTCTAAAATCGCTTTCGCCTGTATGGTCACATTTTCCTGATTAAACTTTGTCAGACAATTACTGCAATTCCCGCAATAATTCTCACCGTATTCACCAAAATATCGCAAGGTATAATCCCTTAGACATTCATTCGTAAAACAATAAAATGTCATTTTTCGTAAACGTTCCCTATCTCGCTCTTGAATGAACATTCTGGTTTTATGATCTAATTCTTCATTTTCCTCATTATTATCTATAAAAAATTGATTGGTGACAACATCTTTTCCACCGTATAGCAAGATACATTTTGCCGGTTCGCCATCTCTTCCTGCTCTTCCTGCTTCTTGATAATAGCTTTCTAGGTCTTTTGGCATATTATAGTGAATAACATAGTTCACATTCGGCTTATCAATTCCCATCCCAAAAGCATTGGTAGCTACCATAATCGGGCGTCTATCATATATGAAATCATCTTGATTTTCAATTCGTTCTCTATCGGATAGGCCAGCATGATATCTGGTCACTAAGAAACCATCCGCTTCTAATTGTTCACATACTTCTTCAACATTCTTTCTGGTAAGACAATAGATTATTCCGCTTTTGCCCAAATTTTCTTCAACATATTCTCGCGTTTCTTTGTATTTGTCCTTAGGTTTTCGCACTTCAAAATATAGGTTACTGCGATTAAAGCCAGTAATCTGAATCATTGGGTTATATAATTCAAGCATATCCACGATGTTTTCAGTAACCTGATGGGTTGCAGTTGCGGTAAATGCACTGATGATTGGACGCTTTTTTAGATATTTAACAAATTCAATAACCTTTAAATAACTCGGCCTAAAATTCTGCCCCCATTGGGATATACAATGTGCCTCATCAATNCTTAACATCGAAATTTCTATTTCTTTCGCAAATGCTAAAAATTCTTCTGTTAATAGACGTTCTGGAGCCACATATATGATTTTATAACGGTACTCTTTTGCGTACCCCAAAGCCTTTTGATATTGCTGATATGATAAAGAACTGTTTAAATATGCAGCATGTACTCCCGCTTCATTTAACGCTCGCACTTGGTCTTTCATTAAGGATACTAAGGGTGATACTACAATCGTGATTCCACTCAGCATTAACGCCGGAACTTGGTAGCAGAGTGATTTACCAGCACCTGTTGGCATGATTGCTACGGTGTCTTGTCCTGATAGTATACTGTCCACGACTGGCAACTGTCCTGATCTGAAATTATCGTATCCAAAATATTGTTTTAATATTTGATATTTATCGGTTTTCTTATTTTCCATTTACCCTCTCTTCTGTATCATCTTCACTAATTCCTTTTGCTCTTTAATAATACTTCAATTTCTCTTAATTTTCAATGATTTCCTCTACATTATCACTGGGCTGATTGATTTAATATGACATTTTTTTCTATTATATGTAAAAAAATGTTGTTTTTCTTTGNCGGATAAGGTACCATATAGATAGTGGGCTTTTTGTGCATTCACGTATTATTCTACCTAAAGGAGGATTATAATCATTGGAAACATTATTTTATAAACTAATGGATGACAAGCTAATGAAACGAAGTATGAGAATTTTAGAAATTCTCTATAAAACAAAGCACACCATCACCATCAAGGAATTAGAAGAAGTATTTCAAATTTCAAGGAGTACTGTGTTATCTACTTTGAAGTTCATAAAATCATTATTGCCCGATACCCTCGCTTTAAATGTGACTGAAAAAAAGGTATCTCTTTGCAATTATACCAACCAGTCCATCGAAGTTGTTCTCATCGACATCGCTAAGCAAACCATACCTTTTCAGGTATTAGAACATGTTTTCTTTGATGGCAAATTAACTATTCGTGAATTAGCTGAAAAATTGTTCATTTCAGAATCAACATTACGCATTCGGATTGCTCATATGAATACTACCCTTGCTACTTTTAAGTGCAATCTCTCTTTCTACGATGTAAAGTTATTCGGTGATGAAACTAATATTCGCTATTTTTTCTATACATACTTTAGCGAATTTCAAGAATTATTCGTTTCTGTTAGTGAAGACAGATTACAGTATTGTTCTGACATTTATAACAATATGAAAAAATTATTAACACAGCATGGGAATAAATTATTAAACTACAGTTATCAACAGGTAGAAAGATGGCTGCTGATTACACGGGATAGAATGGAGATTGGAAAATTTGTNTCTATTAAACCATCTCTTGCGACACGAATACAAAAAAGAGCTTCTTATCAACATTTTAGAACTATTTATAAATCAGAAATCGTGCATCATTTAGGCGATTTTGAAATTCCTGAAGCAGAAGTAATTTGGGCTTACATAATTGGTTTTAATTGTATCATTTACTTAAATGATGATACCAGAGCATTGTATTTTGATGAGCCTGATAATATCCCTTATAAAGAAAAAATCATGGTTATTTTGAACAAGCTAGTGAATGTATTAGGTGTCTTGGATACAGATAAGGAAAACTTCTTTGCAATTCATACTGCTTATTTAATAAATTTATCTCTCCTAACTGAAATATCTCCTATTCTTCAACTTGGCTCTACTGCAATAAAAGACCATATCATCGCTTATTCAGAAAACCTTTTTACCACTTGGTATGATTACTTATCCAATTTACAAGCGGAGGACTTATTTCCTATTTCAAGTATCTATAGCATAACTGCACAATTAACAATGCTTTCCAGTCCNTTTATTTATAATCGAAATACAAATATAAAAAAGATATTATATTCCTTTGAAGGTGAAGCTGGATTTACAACGTTTTTAGACACATTGGCTAAATTACTACTTCCTTCAAATATTAAAAGCATCTTTATCTATAACGATCCTCTTACACCAGTCTTAATCCAGCAGATTCAGCCTGATCTCATTGTATCTAACCATAAAATACCAGAACATATCGGTATATTTAAAACCTTTCGAATGTCATATATCCCCCAAATTCAAGAATGGACTCTGTTAAAAGAGTTAATTATTCGCCCTGATATAAGTAAATAATCTTTGAGAATATTAAAATTGTTAATTTTTATTGTTTTTTAATTTTTTTATCTTTTTACAAATTTTTGAAATTAAGAGAAAATTTAACTAGAGTAAACACAACTTCTAATTTAAAGTTTGAATAGTAATGCAAACAATTAACACCATAAAAAAAGATGGTGATTAAAAAAGGAAGGAGGAAGATGTTGAAAAAGATAATTAAAAAAAGACAATTCTTATACATCTTTGTATTACTATTATTCTTTGTATCTATGATGAATACTACACTGACAATTAAAGCCGATACAAAAGATACTCCCTCAACAGGTGACTTTGTTCATTATAATGGAATAATTTTTGATTATTTTGAAGCACAGCAAGCTGATATTGAAGGAGCATTGGCTGTTGGCGGTGANGCTTGGTTTGGTACACGCGGGCAATTTGATATAGGTTCTGCAAACGGACAAACTGGCTCTTCAACCGTCTTAATTGGTCAATATCAGAACCCTAATGGATATCCAAGTCTATTGCTTAATAGTTTACCACAAGTTGGAAATGATATAGATAGTTATGTGAATGTTCGTGGCGGTGCCATTGCCATGAACGAAAAGTTTGAAGAAAGATATTGGAATCTGAATAATCACTTTTGGGGAGAAATATTTTTTTTGGAAGAAGCAATTATAGACAATGCTTTTTCTGATTTCAAAAGTTCTGCTCTTCATATTACACAAGTACTAAATGCATCCCAACAGCGTATAGAGGGTAGTATCCGCTTGAACCAATTTATTGGCTGGGAAGCCAGTGCTGCTATTCAAGCCCATCAAAATTTTATTCCCGATAATCTTAATCTCAANGATACCGGCATCGACAGTATTGTGGTTCTTAATATTATAGATGAAGGGCATATTACGATTAATACTCCACAGATCACAAGTGCTTATGAACAATACGATCTTATTGTCTTTAATTTTCCCAATGCGACTAGCGTAGAAATGACTGGTGGCTCAATACATGTAAACGGAAATCAAATTAATACTTCCGCTCCCGGCGGAGTTTGGCCAGATCAAAATGCCTTGTTGAAAAAATATGCTGAAAAAATCATATGGAATTTTCCTAAAGCAGATACACTCCACATTTATGCACATGGTGTAGTTGGTTCTATTATGGCTCCCCAAACGCGTGTTAGTACAAATGGCGGCTCTATTGACGGAATGCTAGTGGCGAACTCTTTTCTTCAAGCAAATGGACATGAGCTTCATGCTTTTTCCATGAGCCGTGCACCTTTAGGTTTTGAAAATCTAAAGGATGAAGACATCACTGAAGAATTGCCTATTATAGATCCTGTCATCCCAGATGAACCGGACGAGCCTAATGAACCCATTGAACCTGTTGAACCAAACGAACCGGATGTACCTACTGAACCTATTGAACCTGTTGAGCCAAATGAGCCGGATGAGCCAAATGAACCTATTGAACCTGTTGAGCCTAACGAGCCGGATGAGCCTACTGTGCCTATCGAACCTGTTGAACCTAACGAGCCGGATGAGCCTACTGAACCTATTGAACCTGTTGAGCCTAATGAACCGGATGTACCCACTGAGCCTATTGAGCCAGATGAGCCTACTGAACCTGTTGAGCCCAATGAGCCGGATAAGCCTACTGAACCTATTGAACCTGTTGAGCCTAATGAGCCGGATGAACCTGTTGAACCTAACGAGCCAGATGAGCTTATTGAACCTGTTGAGCCTAACGAGCCGGATGAGCCTACTGTGCCTATCGAACCTGTTGAACCTAACGAGCCGGATGAGCCTACTGAACCTGTTGAGCCTAACGAGCCGGATGAGCCTACTGTGCCTATCGAACCTGTTGAACCTAACGAGCCAGATGAGCCTACTGAACCTGTTGAGCCTAACGAGCCGGATGAGCCTACTGTGCCTATCGAACCTGTTGAACCTAACGAGCCGGATGAGCCTGTTGAACCTAACGAGCCAGATGAGCCTACTGAACCTGTTGAGCCTAACGAGCCGGATGAGCCTGTTGAACCTAACGAGCCAGATGAGCCTACTGAACCTGTTGAGCCTAACGAGCCGGATGAGCCTACTGTGCCTATCGAACCTGTTGAACCTAACGAGCCGGATGAGCCTACTGAACCTATTGAACCTGTTGAGCCTAATGAGCCGGATGTACCCACTGAACCTATTGAACCTGTTGAGCCGGATGAGCCTATTGAACCTGTTGAACCTAACGAGCCAGATGAGCCTACTGAACCTATTGAACCTGTTGAGCCTTACGAGCCGGATGAGCCTACTGTGCCTATCGAACCAGTTGAACCTAACGAGCCGGATGAGCCTATTGAACCTATTGAGCCTAACGAACCAGATGAACCTGTTGAGCCTAATGAGCCGGATGTACCTACTTTACCTATTGAACCTGTTGAGCCTAATGAACCGGATATACCTACTGAACCTGTTGAACCTAATGAGCCGGATGAGCCAAATGACCTTATCAAACCAGTTGAACCTAACGAGCCAGATGAGCCTACTGAACCTGTTGAGTCAAACGAGCCGAATGAGCCTACTGAATCTGTTGAGCCAAATGAACCGGATGTACCTACTGAACCTGTTGAGCCTAACGAGCTAGTTGAACCTACTGACCCTATCGAACCAGTTGAACCTAACGAGCCAGATGAACCACTTGTACCTATTGAACCAGTCGAACCAACTGATCCGGATGAACCAACTGTACCTAAGAAGCCAAACACTCTTTTTATACAAACGCCTAACACAGGCAATGCAACTAATTTATTTTTCTTCTATAATATTACCTTTCTTTCACTGAGTACCATAATTTTTATTATAAAGAAAAAACGATTATAAATTAAATACAGCCTCTATAAAATGAATAACTAAAAGATATGCAATATGCTTATAACGAAAGCAGATGCATATCTTTTTAATTATTAAACTTCCTTATTTTGAAATGATAAATTTTTAGATTTAACGGTATAAAAGATGTTGGAAACAATTACTCGCAAATTCTAAGAGCTATTAACTCCCCAAAAAACTATAAGCATTTCATCCTACATAGTCTCCTATACGAAAAATATTTACCATTCAGAGCAGTCTATTATACGATAACAAAAAAGGTGACGCTTTTAACGTACACCTGTTTATTATTTATAGAAATATGATAAATACTATTTTCACATCTATCAGTTGGTCAAAACTCTTATTTTTTATAAGAACTTTGTTTTCTTTGAAGCTTTTTTGATAATACTTGTTTTGCTTTTATCTTTCTCTCTTTTTTTACATTTTTCTTTTCTGCAATAAACACAAAATATCCATCAATTTCTTTAATTTGCACACCACCAAATACTGAAATCAGTTTATTTTTATACCATTCTTTACGTTTGGTTACCATATACATTCTGCCACCTATACTTAGTTTTTTATGGCTTTGTTCAATAAACTTTTTCGGCACAGAAAAATCCACATGATACGGAGGATTAGATAAAATGATTGTAAAATTTTCATCCATAATATTATCTAGTCCATCACTTCGCACGATATTCATCTCATCAACTTCATTTAGTCTTGCATTAATTTCCGTCAACCTAATGGCCTCTTTTGACACATCGCACATTGTAATGAACTTGCCGCCTACCGTTTTCCCTATGTAAATCCCTATAAATCCATAACCACATCCTAGATCTAAGATCTTATCCTCTTTTTTAAATTGAAGAACAGATAGCATTGCCAATGTTCCCTTATCAATATTTAAAGGTGAGAATACTGTATCACTTGTTTCAAACTGTAATTTAATATTATTTATTTCAAAGTTTATCATAATAGTCTTATTTCAAATATACTCCCTTTTTCTTAATTCACCCATCTTGTTACAGTTGCCTCTGGAAGATACCAACTGCAAGTTAATCCAAATAATATCCCTACTATAATAGTTGTTATTAAAAAGGTTATAAATAGAATATAAAGACTCTTATTCATCTCCTCTTTCCACTCTTCCTTTAATGCTGCTATCACAAAAAAGATCGCCAATACATTTCCAATTATCCAAAAAGGCAAACCTATCAGTGGATGAACCAAAAGAACGAAATGCCCAATTATAAGAAATGGTATCGTTGCGATTGCCCTCACTGAACTTATACATATAGTATTGTGGCAGCCGCCAATATTTAAACTTTTAAATATATCCAGTACACCCATGAAAATAATATGACCTGCTAACATTAAACCTAGTGTTAGAACAAATCCTCTCATTAATGGAAATTGTTCACTATATCCTGTCAGTAAAAATATCTCTGCAACCATACTCGTTATTAAATTCTTAGCATTTGCAAGTATTATCGTCACCAATGACGCACCTAATATTGCCTCGATAACAATAAGCAGTATGGCTTTTATCTTAGATCCCTCTTTTACATAAGCACTTAATGTATCACTGGGATTTTTATAACTATCTACTATAAATAGAAAAAATTCTCTTATCTTATTTAAGTAAGGAAGTATCACTGGCTTACTATTTTGGTTCATGATAACTTCACTACTATTATGAACATTTATCGGATCGGCTTTCTCTACTGCTTCTCTATATGCCTCCGGATCTGAAACCAAAGTCTCTTCCTCTAATGATAAATCTATCGCTACTTCTTCTGTTGGAAACTCTATTGGTTCTTCTGTTTGTATTTCCGGCTCTTCTAAGCGTTGTTCTTGTTTTTCTCTTCTGCTAACCCCACTAATTACAGGCGGAAATTCTTCTAATGGTATCGGTTCAAACACCATATTGGATATAATATTTTGTTCTTTTGGTAAATCCGCTGCGCGATTATTTTCTTCTGGACTTGTTTCTAGCTCTGTTTCTGTTTTTATTTCTAATTCTGTTTTCTGTTGTACTTCTATATCTTTTACCTCTTCTACACACTGAATATCTTCTTGTTCAATTTCAACCTGAATAGGACTGGAATTAGGAAGGCTTTTTAATCTACGTTCTGTAGCCTTCTTACATGTACACAATTCACCGTCTTGTAATTTTTTTCCACATTGATTGCAAAAATCGCCCATCCTTCTTACCTCCTTGCACATATTTTTCTCTCTAATATACTTTTCATTATAGCATTATAAGAAATAAATGAAAACATAAATTTGCCGAACTTTTAAATTTTGATATTCAATTCTCTCAACCTTTCATAAACTCTTAAGATTATATAGCTCCTATTTATATTTTCACTATGATGTAGCTTGCTGATATCATTATTTTCTATAAAACCCTTGCACTATATTCTTCTAATAAAGTAGTTAATGCACTGCCACTGCTGCTATGACTTCGCAATATTGTAGCATTACATTTTTTCGCCTCCGTAACTGTACTTAAAACCATTTTATGTGAAACCGTATTGGTGAAAAGTATCACTAAATCCGGACACCCCAACTGTTTCCTTAGGTCGCTTGGCATCTGTGTAAATACCTTTGCCTTACACTTATAATTTTTGCATATCTCTTTATATCTACAGGCCATCCTGTCATGGCCGCCTACAATTACTACATTACTACTGCCCATATTCATTTTCTCCTTTTCTATATTTTACTCTAGTTAGCTCCAACTAACCGTTATAGAATATTTTATCATAATTCTTTTTAAAGAGCAATGTTCTTCCTAGTGATTTTTCTCATGACAAAAACTTCTCAACTATTTTCATTTTCTATTCATCTAAAAAAGCGAAAAACTATGCTTCCATTCACAGTCTTTCGCCCCTCACCTTACTTGCTTAATTTTTCACATTCATTCTCTTTAAATTTTTCACATTCATTCATAAACCTTTTTATTCCATCATACACTTCTTCACTTATAATATGCTCCATTCTACAAGCATCCGCTTCTGCAACCGCTTCTGAAAGTCCTGTAATCTGCTGTAAAAACCGTGTCAAAAATTTATGACGCTCATATATTTGATATGCTTTTTCTTTTCCTAAATCGGTTAATTTTATCAAACCAGCCTTATCTATCACAATATATCCAGATTCTTTTAGAAGTCCCATTGCCCGACTCACACTAGGCTTGCTAAATTCCATCTCTCGTGCAATATCAATCGACCTAACATTACCGTTTCGTTGCCCCAGTACTAAAATAGTTTCCAAATAATTCTCACCAGATTCATACATTTGCTTTCGCCTCCATTCTACTTACTCTAATAATATCTGATTTGAATTCATTCGTCCAGTGTATATTTCTTAATTTTCTCTTTTAGCACTGCATTCTTTGGCACAACTACTACATCCGCAACCACAGCCAACATCTTCACCTTTTTTCGCTTTTATAACGCCTCTGACAATGATTGTAATCACCAAAGCCGTAACTATACCGCCAATTATAAAATCTATTATCATCTTGCCCTCCACTATTTAAAAGAAAACCTCCCACAAAAAGCAGGAGGCTCCTAAAGTCTTTTAAAATATAATGCTTCCAATCTGGAATATCAAAAGTGCTACTATATAGGCTGTCACCATTTGGAATAAAACTGCTTTCAATGCCCACTTCCATGAACCCATTTCTTTTTTCAATGCACCTACTGCGGCAAAGCATGGCATACATAATAGATTAAATGCCATATACGAAACCGCTGATATTTGTGAAAAGACCGCTGCCACTCCTGGAAGTGCCGCTTCCCCCTCCATCGCTAACTCGGCAATACCCTCACCTGCTTCAAATAACACACCAAAGGTCGCTACAATATTTTCTTTTGCAATAAAACCAGTTACAGTTCCCACAACCGGTCGCCAGTCATTTCCAAAACCAAGAGGTATGAATATAAACTGCAATCCTCTGCCAATCGCGGCTAATATGCTTCTTCCCATCTCTTCTTCCGGTAAATATTCAAATCCAAATGAGAAACTTGACAATAGCCATATTAGCACCGTTGAAGCAAAGATAACAGTACCTGCTCTGATCGCAAAGCCTTTTACTTTCTCCCAACCATGAATCAAAACACTTTTTATTGTTGGTATTCTGTATTGTGGTAATTCCATAATAAAGCTAGAGCTAATTCCTTTAAACATTGTTTTACTTAAAATAATTCCCGTAATAATAGCAACTGCCAAACCTAACATATAAATTCCAAAGATAATTCCAGTCTGGTTTGTTTCCGGAAACAAAGTAGCCGCAAACATCAGATATATCGGTAATTTTGCCCCGCATGACATAAATGGCGTAATCATCATCGTTAGCTTCCTATCTTTATCATTCTCCAAAGTTCTGGAAGCCATAATCGCTGGCACTGAACAACCAAATCCCATTAACAATGGAATAAAAGATTTTCCTGTCAAACCAAATTTACGAAAAACTCTATCCATAACAAATGCAACTCTCGCCATATATCCGCTATCTTCTAAGAAAGATAGCAATAAGAATAGAATTAGTATCTGTGGTAAGAATGAAATCACGCCGCCAAGACCAGCTAAAATACCGCCACCGACAAGTGACAAGGTCCATTCGGCCGCACCAAAACCTTCTAATCCCCCCATAATAAAATCAGTTAAAGAGCCATCCCAAAAATCTACTACCGCCTCTTGTAACCAAACACCGGGACCGGGTATAACCTTAAAAATAGTTTCTCCAAATGTAATGGAAAAAATACAATACATAATAAATGCGAAAATCGGAAGTGCTAAAATTCTATTTGTCAAAACTTTATCTACTTTATCTGAAAATGTCTCAACATGCTGTTTCCTATTTTTTACCGATTTTTTTACGATAGCAGCAATATACTGGTAACGATAATCGGCGATTTTCGCTTCCACATCACCCTCTTCTTTTTCCACTGCTGCAATAATTTCATCAATTTTATTTTTTATTACACCCTCAAACTCTCTATGTACAATTTCATCGCCCTCTATTAATTTGATGGATTTCCATTTACCCTCATCTGCATCCACATCATTGATAATTTCACGAATACTATCAATGGCTTTTTTAATTCCTACGGAATAGATATTTTGCTCACTTCTTTTATTTTTTGCTGTTGCCTCTGCAACTGCCGCCTCCATAATTTCCTTAATACCTTTTCCATTTCTAGCAGTAATCGGCAACACCAGTACTCCTAAACGTTCTGATAGTTGTTTGCAATCTATCTTCTCGCCACGAGCCTCCACTTCATCCATCATATTAACTGCAATTACCATCGGAATCCCTGTTTCCATAATTTGAAGCGTTAAATATAGGTTTCTTTCAATACTTGTACCATCAACAATATTAATTAAAACGTCTGGTTTTTCTTTTACTATATAATCTCTCGCAACGATTTCTTCTGCTGAATATGGAGATAGTGAATAAATACCAGGTAAGTCAAGTATTGATACCTCTTTATTCTTCTTATAAATCCCCTCTTTTTTATCAACAGTTACTCCCGGCCAGTTTCCTACATGCTGCCTTGAGCCTGTTAGTTCATTGAACAAAGTTGTTTTTCCACTGTTGGGATTTCCTGCTAATGCTATTTTAATTTTCATATTCCCTCCTATTGGTTAGTGATTACTAACCCACGTTTTAAAATATAGCAACACCGCATAGTTTTTTTATTTCATCACTATTTGTGCTGCTTCATCTTTTCGAAGACTTAATTCATAGCCTCTAACATTGACCTCAATAGGATCACCTAACGGTGCAACTTTAATAACTTTAATTGCTATACCCGGAGTTACTCCCATATCCATAATCCGACGCTTCAATGGACCACTAACACCGATTGAATCCACGATACCTTCTTGACCCGGTTTCAAATCTCTTAATGTCATAATCTCTTCTCCTTTAACTTACCATAATCTTTGACGCTAACCCTCTATTCAGTGCCATTCGTACGCCCTTAACAATCAAAATAAGACCACTGTCATTTTCCGTCACTACTTTTACTTCTTCTCCCACTGTAAAACCCAAATTTTGTAAGTGTCTTTTTATATCTTCCTTACCTTGAAAAGAAGAAATCACCTTAGTTTCACCTATTTTTGCAAATATTAACGGCATTTTCATCGCTCCTTTTATTAATGATTATTAATCTCATTTATATGGTACTCCTGCAATATTAAAAAGTCAATAGTATTCTACATGAATCCTAAATTTTCTACCTTATTCTACTGCCAGTGCTTTTCCAAGCATCTCACACTTCTCAAGTGCTTCTTCATCAGGGGCATCCACACAAGTAACGCCCTCACCTAATACAATACTCGCTCCTGCTTTTTGTAAACGTTCTTCCCAATCCCGCATCCATTCACAGTTTCCCCATCCATAGGAACCAAACAATCCTACTTTCTTGCCACTCATCTGTGACTGCAGAGCTTCTACAAAAGGCTCCATGAACTCTTCCTCTAATACCTCATCTCCCATAGAGGAACAGCCCAAAGCGTATACCATATCCTCTGTCAAATCGACAGCAGAAATCGTCGATACCTCTATCACCTGAGCCTCTGCTCCCGCTGCTTCTACGCCCTTTGCTACTGCATTTGCCATCGCCTCTGTATTGCCTGTTCCACTCCAATATACAATTTTAATCATTTTTCCGCCTCCTATAATTTTTTGTTTTTGTTAGCTCGCGCTAACTTCATGAGATTAAAATAACATATTCTCTAAAATAATTCAACC
>JGI994J12354_10000377_pt1 | contig 44208 bp, 40 predicted proteins | sample IntmicLarv3ML3BL_FD_12354 | JGI IMG/M metagenome (IMG submission 12354) | reverse complement strand
TCACAGACATTTTCTCACTGTCTTGGTGGAGATAAGCGGGATCGAACCGCTGACCTCTTGACTGCCAGTCAAGCGCTCTCCCAGCTGAGCTATACCCCCAAATATTGAAAATACAGTCAGAAAATGTGAAGTGGGTTATTCAGTTGTCTACATTGCCGCCGTCACTAACTCGTAACAGCTTATTTATAGTACACGAACCCGAAAAAAATGTCAAGACCTTTTAACAAAAAAATACGCTTTATCTGCTGGATTTTTAATCTGGTTTTTATGGAAAACCGTCCGGATATGTGTTATAGTGAATCCAAAGAGGTGATGCAAATGAGCCCGTTCGGATTTGGCTTTAGTATGTTTTCCATCATGGATGTGATTTTCCCTATTATCTTCTTTGCTGTTTTCGTTTTCATCATATTTGTAGCCATCAAAGGCCTCAAGGGATGGTCGCACAACAACGCTCAACCCCGAATTCCCGCCGAGGCGCTGATTGTCGCCAAGCGAGGGCACCGCAGCACCAATCACCGCAACGGCCATCATCATACTAGCGAGAGCTACTACGTCACCTTCCAATTCCGCAGCGGCGATCGCACAGAGATTCAGATTTCGCCGAGAGAATACGGCATGCTGGCCGAGGGCGATGAGGGCGTGGTTACCTTGCAAGGCACTCGTTTCATCCGCTTTGATCGCCGCTTCAACCCCGTCGACTCCTAGCGTAGCGACATATGCAATCGCCCGCCTCAGCCTAACAATGACGACAAGAAAGACCGCAACTACGGACAAGAACAACGGCATTAAATATAAACTAAGCAGCCACCCAAGCGGGTGGCTGCTTAGTTTATATTTACCTTGCCCGATTCCACGCTTTCCGGTTTAAAAACACCAGATAGGGGAAAATCTCCAGCCGCCCCAGCAACATACACGCTGCCAGCACCACCTTGGACAGGGGAGAGAAACCTGCATAATTGGCTCTTACACCCACCATTTCTCCCAGCGCAGGCCCCATGTTGCTTGTGCAGGAAATCACAGCAGAGAAAGTGCTTTCAAAAGAAAAATTATCGAGTGACACCAATAGCGTCGCCCCCAGCAGAATCATCACATGGCAGACTGCGTAGAGAAACACGCCGTCCACCACCGCTTCATCCACCGGTTTGCCGTTGAGTCGCACCAGCTTCACTGTTCGAGGCCGCAGTAGCTTTTGCAGACTGCGTCGCAAATCTTTCAGCAAAATGAGACACCGACTCACTTTCATGCCGCCGCCGGTTGAGCCGGCAGAAGCGCCCACCAGCATGAGCAACAAAAGCACCATCTTTGAAAAGCTGGGCCAGAGGTTAAAGTCCACCGTAACAAAAGCGGTGCTGCTCATAATCGCAGCCACGGTGAAGCTGCTGTGCAGCAGCGCCTGCCCGAGGGATTCAAACAAGTGCATCACGTTGAAGCACACAGCAGCGGCGGAAACCAGCATCATACCCAGATAGACCCGCAGCTCTTCATCCTTAAAGGCTGTTTTCCAGTGGCCGGTAAAGCTGAGCAGATGGAGGTTAAAATTCACGCCGAACAAAATCATAAACACCATGACCGCCAGCTGCACTGCCGCACTATAATCCATCATGCTGCTGTTTCGCACACCAAAACCGCCGGTGCCTGCGGTAGATAAGGCAATATTCACCGCATCAAAAACCGGCGTGCGCAGCAACAGCAAAATCACCAGCAGTGCCGCTGAAAGCCCCAGATAGACAGCGTAGAGGGTCTGCGCATGACTGTGCATGCGGGGTACCACTTTTTCCACCGACGGCCCCGGGCTTTCCGCCCGTAACACGTGGAGGGTGTGTCCTCGCCCCTTGCGCTCCTTAGCGACCGCCAACAGCAACACCAGAATGCCCATGCCTCCCAGCCAGTTGGTCAAACTGCGCCAGAGGAGAAGCCCCCGACTCACTTGAGATAAATCACTCAAAACCGTCAGTCCTGTGGTGGTAAAGCCGGACACAGCTTCAAAAAAAGCATTGAGAAAACTTGGAATCTGGCCGGAAAAATAAAAAGGCAGTGCGCCGGCGATACTCATTAAAATCCACGCCGAGCCTACCAGGAAGTATCCCTCCCGCGCATAAAACCGGTTATCGCTCCCCTTGGAGCATAGTCGCAGCAGTAAGCTCGCCACTAACAAAATGCACATCGATAGCAAAAACGCCTGTGCTGTGACCATATCCCTGTCATAGAGACTCAACAGTAGCGGCGGCGAAAAAAAGGCGCACTCCACCAGAGCCAGATTGCTTAAAAACCGCACGATCATCTTCGTATTCATGCGCTCACCTATTCGTCAAAAAGTTCGTTGAGGGCAGAAATCGGATTCTCTGATGCGGTGACCACAATCACGCTGTCTCCCGCAAAAATCACATCATCACCTTTGGGAATAATGGCTCGTCCCCGACGGAGGATGCAGGCCACCAGCATGTCCTTGCGTAGAGGCATGTGCATCAGCGGCGTGTTCAGATAGCGTGTATCGCTGGATGCCAAAAATTCCAGTGCCTCTACCTTATCCTCGATGAGCTCGTGTAGCGTGAGTACGCCGCCGATGCCGGCATTCGACATGCTGCGTACATAGCGCACCACGTCGGTGGCAACCAGTAGGCGAGGAGAAATCACGCTATCAATACTCATAGTTTCAAGCAGTCCTGCGTACTCCATTCGGCTCACTTTTGTCACAGTTTTTGGAATGCCAATAAAACTGCCGTAAAGAGAGAGGAAAATATTTTCTTCGTCCATGTCGGTCAGGGTGACCAGCGCATCAACTTCCTCGATGCCTTCTTCCAGCAGCAGGCTCTGTTCGCTGCCGTCCCCCAGAATGATGCTGGCATCGGGTAGCAGTTCCGCCAGCTCCCGACAACGCTTTGCGTCCTTCTCAATGATTTTTACGCTTACACCCGCACCCATCAGACTGCGGGAGAGATAGTAGGCAATCCGGCTGCCTCCTACGATCATTACCGATTCGATTTTCTCCGTCTCGATGTTCAAATCCTTCACCAGTCGCACCAAATCTGTCGCCACGGACGTCACATGGATGCGATCGCCCTTGCGCAACACAAAGTCACCTCGGGGGATGAACGCCTCGCCCTGTCGTTCCACGGCGCAGACTAACACCTTCACCGCAGCGATTTTGTATAGTTCCATCAGCGGAATGTCCCGCAACTTGGAGTGTTCTCCGATTTTCAGCTCCACAATCTCAACCTTACCATTGGAAAAGGTATCTCGGGCCAGAAAGGAGGGAAACTGAAGCACGCTAAAAATTTCCTTGGCTGCCGCTTGCTCCGGGTTAATCACAAGGCTCAAGCCCAGTTCCTCCCGCAAGTCGGCCAGCTGTTCGGTGTACTCCGGATTGCGCACCCGTGCGATGGTGTGAGCCACTCCCAGCTTACGCGCAAAAATACAAGTGAGCAAATTTATCTCGTCCAGACTCGTGGCCGCAATGAGCAAGTCCGCTTCTCCTGCCTTGGCTTCAGTGAGGGTGGCCATAGAAGCGCCGTTGCCCTGCACCACCATCACGTCATATTCCTCGGCGTGGCGGTGCAGTGCTGCTGGATTGTTATCTACCAAAACAAGGTCATGTCCTTCTCGCGACAGTTGATCCAGCACGGCCATGCTTACCTTTCCACCGCCCACGATGACAATTTTCATGGAGTCCATCCCCTCGAAAGTTTTAATTCGAATTTATACGCTAAAGTTTACCATAATTATTTTAGCAATGCAATGTGAAGATGTAAAATATCCCATCAGACCACAATATGTTGTGGTCTGATTATTTATTTCGCACAAAAATCAATCGAACAAATGTATAGAATGCGAAAGAAGAAGAAAATTGTAACATTATAAGATAGTTTCTATGAAAAAAATAGAAACTTTTTCTTGCAATTTACATAATTACAAGGTATACTGAAAACAATGAGTGGGGGAAGATGGAGCATAAACCCACGATATCACATCAGAGTGGGGAGGAATTGCGGTGACCGGACGATATGACCATAATATCGATGCCAAGGGTCGACTGTTTGTTCCTGCCCGCATTCGGGACGAGCTTACCAGCGCATTCCACCTCGCTCCCGGCAGCGGAACCTGCTTGACGATTTACTCCCAGCGAGCCTGGAACCGGCTTGTGGAACGGTACGAAGCCCTTCCTTATGCAGAGGGCAAGGGGCTGCGCTCCTTTTTCGCTAACACGGCGCGGTGCGAGCTGGATGCCCAGGGGCGCATCGTTCTGCCGAAAAACTTAATTCAATACGCCCGGCTTGAAAAAGAAGCAGTGATTATCGGTGTGGAAGATCGGGCGGAGATTTGGGACAAGGCTCTATGGGAGAAGGAAGAAGGCCTAGCACTCACGCCGGAGAGAGTTGAGGCGCTGATGGGAGATATAGGTCTATGAGCCATATTCCCGTGCTTCTGCAAGCATGTCTCGATGGTCTCGCCATTAAGTCCGACGGAATTTACTTGGACGGTACCCTTGGCCGCGGCGGCCACAGTGCAGAAATCGCCAAGCGGCTCACCACCGGCAAACTCATCTGCATTGACCGGGACGAAACCGCCTTTGCTGGTGCGCAGGACAAGCTTGCACCTTATATGGATTGTATTCACTTTGCACATAGTAATTTTTCCGAGTTTGACACCGTGTTGCAAACACTCGGTTATGATGCCATTGACGGCATGCTCTTCGACCTAGGCGTATCCAGCCCTCAGTTGGATGAGGCAGATCGGGGCTTTTCCTATATGCACGATGCCCCGCTTGATATGCGCATGAACCGGCAGGACAACCTCACCGCTCACGGCATTGTTAACAACTATGCCCACGGTGAGCTGGCTCGCATTTTCCGGGTCTTTGGGGAGGAACGCTTTGCGTCTCCTGTTGCTTCTGCTATTCTGCGGGCGAGAGAAAAACAGGAAATCGTCACAACCCTTGAGTTGGTTGAAATAATAAAATCCGCCATGCCCACCAGCGCCCTGCGGGAGAAACAGCATCCTGCCAAGCGCTGCTTTCAGGCTTTGCGCATGGCAGTGAACGACGAATTAGCGGCGGTGGAATCCGTGATGCGAAAAGCCCCTCGACACCTAAACAGCGGCGGCAGACTCTGCGTTATATCCTTCCATTCTCTCGAAGACAGAATTGTTAAAAACGGATTTACTGAGGCGGCGAGAGGCTGCACCTGCCCCAGCGATTTTCCGGTCTGTGTATGCGGTAATACGCCGCTAATGACTCTGGTGCGGAAAAAACCAATCACCGCAAGTATAGAAGAATTGGAACTTAATCCCCGTTCCCGCAGCGCAAAGCTTCGGGTAGGAGAGCGCCGATAGAAAAAGGAGAATGAGACATGGCCGCAAACACCGCCAGAAAGAGACCCCAATACCTCAATGGGCGTGCCAGTAAATATGCCACAGGCGGTAGTGTTGCCTATGATGTGGGTTACGCCGGCTCGGCAGTACCCCGCACCCGTGAGCGTGGCGAGCACGTTCCCCGCACGTTGCCTCGTGAGCGGGTTATGGTGCGTCCTCGCGCAGCTGTGCGGGCCAAGGGCGAAGTGTCCCTGTTTTCTGCCGTGGGCGTGATTGCGATAGCTATTGTGGCCGTGATGCTGCTCATTAGCTATATGGATTTGCTGGCAGTTTCCGAGGAAGTAGTTGTTTTGCGCAGCGAAGCGTCCACCCTCCAGACCGAACAAGCTCGCCTGTTGGCTGAATACGAAGTTAGCGTTGACTTGAAGGCTATCGAAGCCGCTGTTACCGCAGACGGTCGCATGGTCAGACCCCAAAGCGAGCAGATTATCTACATCGACACCTACGAGCCTGATGGTGCCACGTTCTACGCTGACGAATCTGCTGTCACCGGCGCACAAGGCATGTTTGAAAGTCTTGGCCGTATTTGGGATAACATTCGGGCATACTTTTAACTGCGCCGCATAAAATGAATGAACCAGTGACGGGGGCGCTGCTCGGGTAGCGCCCCTTTACATATACACTGCAAGGAGGTGGGAACGATGGCAAGAAAGCGCATTACAAACGAAACCAAGGCGCGGGCAAATACCCGCACCATGCGGCGCATCGGCAGCCTCATGATTGCCCTTGGCTTTGTGATTTTTATACCTCTGTTTGTTACTTTATATGATTTACAAATTCGTCAGCATGACGAGCTGGAAAAGCGGGCTATTGACCAGCAGACCAAGGATGTTGAGATATCCGCCAGTCGGGGAACCATTTACGACCGCAATGGCGATATTCTAGCCATCTCTGCTTCGGTGCACAACGTAATTCTTTCCCCTCGGGACATTGCAGCAAACGAACTGGATAAGGATAAGCTTGCCAACGGTCTCGCCGCCATTCTGGGCAGTGATCCGGCGGACATCCTCGCCCGCATGGAACGCACAAACTCAGCCTATGAGCTCATTGCCCGCAAGGTAGAGGAAGACGTGGCCAATCAGGTGCGGCAATTGGTGGCCGATTACAACGCTGACGTAGCGGCCTACAACGCCACTGTTTCCCGCAGCGAGCGACGCATCAACTGCAACAGCGGCCTCTACCTCACGCCGGACACCAAGCGCTACTACCCGAAAAATGAGCTGGCGGCACAGGTCATCGGCTTTGTCAATGCAGAAAACGTCGGCGCCTACGGTATGGAGGCTCTCTACGAGTCCCAACTGCAGGGGCGCAGCGGTCGTGTGGTCACTGCCCGTAGCGGCGGCGGCACGGAGCTGCCTTTCCGCTATGAGGACATGTTCGATCCGGAGAGCGGCAACAACCTCAATCTGACGCTGGACGCAACCATCCAGATGTTTGCGGAAAAAACTCTGGCCGAAGGCATTGAAGAATTCGAGGTACAGCGGGGCGGTACGTGTATTATTATGAACCCGAAAACCGGTGCAATCCTTGGCTTTGCCAATTCGCCGCACTATGATTTGAATACGCCTCACCTCATTGCAGACGAATCTCTGCGTGCGTACATTGAAACCCTAGAGGGAGACGAAAGACAGGAGGCGCTGGCTGCCGCTCAGTACGCCCAGTGGCGCAACAAAGGTCTTTCCGACACCTACGAGCCCGGCTCTACCTTTAAAACTATGGTGCTGGCCGCAGGACTGGAGGAGGGCGTAGTCAATGAAAATAGCACCTTCTATTGCTCGGGTCAGGTCACCGTGGCGGGGTACGACATCAAGTGCCACTACCATGCAGGGCACGGCACCCAAACCCTTTATCAGGCGATCGAAAACTCCTGCAATCCGGCATTAATTTCCATTGGTCAGAAAATTGGCGCAGAAAAATTTTACGACTATCTGGAAGACTATGGCTTTCTCAATCTGACTAACGTAGACCTGCAAGGCGAGGCGGGTTCAATTTTCTGGAGTCGGGCGGAGTTCACCAGTGCCAACGGTTTAGCCTCGCTGGCGGCGGCTTCCTTTGGGCAGACCTTTAAGGTTTCTCCTATGCAGCTCATTGCCGCTGCGGCGGCCAGCGTCAACGGTGGCCACTTGATGCAGCCTTACGTGCTCGACTCCATTACCGACAGCAATGGAGCTGTAATCTACCAGACCCAGCCCGTTGAGGTGCGCCAGGTTATTTCTGAGGAAACCAGTGCAGAGGTGCGCACCATTTTAGAGGGCGTGGTCGGCAACAAAGGCGGCACCGGAAAAAACGCCTATGTGGCGGGTTACCGCATCGGCGGCAAAACTGGCACCAGTCAGAAGCGAGACGAAGAGAGCCAGACTGTGGCCGTTTCCTTCCTCGGCTTTGCCCCCGCCAACGACCCGGAAATCATTATGCTGCTCATCTACGATGCGCCCAAGCAGGTGCAATTTGGCGGCAACTACACGTCCCGGGGCTGGTACATTTCCGGCGGTAATATGCCTGCGCTTAAGTCGGGGCCGCTCATGGCCAATATTCTAGACTACATGGGCATTGAAAAGCAGTACTCCGCCGTTGAGCTCGGCACAGTGGACACTCTCGTGCCCAGTGTTATCGGCCAGACGGCTGAGAGTGCTCGCGATATTCTCAACACCAAGGGCTTTGAGGTTCGCATGGTGGGCGACGGAAATACTGTGGTTGCTCAAGTGCCTGCCGCAGGAGCTGCCATTCCCGGCAAGAGCCGTGTGATTATCTACTTCGGCGAAGCCCGCCCACAGGAGACGGTTACCGTCCCCAGCGTCATTGGCTATGGCCCTGAATACGCCCGGCAGGTCATCATCAACGCCGGACTTTATATGCGCACCACCGGCATCACCGACACTTATAGTGCCGCCACCGTGGCCTCCGGCCAGTCTATCGGGGTGGGCACCGAGGTTAAACCGGGCACAGTCATTGAAGTCAATTTCAGTGACCGCTCCCTCACAGACTAGCTCCCGCTTCTAAACCGCCTGACATCTTCATACACTCCCCATGAGGTGGTATGAAGATGAAATTACAGCAGGTACTCTCCGGCGTGGCCGCCATGGGCGGATGGAGCGGAAACCCAGAGCTGACAGGAATTTCCTGTGATAGCCGCAGCACCAAGCCCGGCGAGCTTTTTATCGCCATCCCCGGCCTCGAGAGCGACGGGCACGACTATATCCGTCAGGCTGCTCTCAAAGGCGCAGCCGCCATCGTCTGCCGTTGCGCCCCGCGCCTGACTGTTCCAGTCATCGAGGTAGCCAACCCTCGTCAGGCGCTGGCTCAAATTGCCGCCAATTTCTACAATCAACCCGCCCGTCAACTTACCCTGTTGGGCGTGACCGGCACCAATGGGAAAACTACCACGGCCTACCTTCTGAAAACCGTGCTGGAAACCCTCCTTGGCACCAGCGTAGGCATCATCGGTACCAATTCCCACCAGCGCACCACCCCCGATGCGCTGGACCTGCACCGCATTTTTCGCACCATGGTCGATGAGGGCTGCACCCATGTAGTCATGGAGGTTTCCAGCCATGCGCTGGCCTTAGATCGGGTTCACGGTCTTCATTTCCACACTGGTATTTTCACGAACCTAACCCAAGACCATTTAGATTTTCATGGCACGATGGAGGCCTACGCTTCCGCAAAGGCAAAGCTCTTTTTCCAGTGCACCCACGGGGTATTCAATAGCGGCGACGCATACGGTTGTAATCTCTCTAAAGTCGTCACCTGCCGCACAAAAACCTTCTCTGCCCGCAGCGACGAGGCCGACTACATGGCGCAGAACGTGAGTCTGCGCACCAACGGCGTGGATTTCTTTGTCACTTGCGGCGACGAGCGCTGCCTGGTGGAGCTGCCCATTCCCGGGGGCTTCAGCGTGGAAAACGCCCTCGGTGTTATTGCTGCTGCCTGCACGACGGGCCTACCTTTTCCAGCTGTCTGCGCTGCGCTTAAATATTGTGCTGCTGTGAAAGGCCGCCTCGAGCTTGTGGACTGGACAGGGGAGGGCACCGTGCTCATTGATTACGCCCACACGCCGGATGCACTGGAAAATGTTCTCTCCGGTTTGCGCCCTTTTACCAACGGCCGACTGCTGTGCCTGTTCGGCTGCGGCGGCGACCGGGATCGAAGCAAACGCCCTCTTATGGGTGCAATCGCCAGCCGCTACGCTGACCTGCTGTTTCTCACTTCGGATAATCCTCGCAGCGAGGAACCCATGGACATCATCTGCGACATCCTTGCCGGCATGCCGGACTTTGATGCCCCGGTAATTGTGGAAGCCGACCGTCATCAGGCCATTGGGATTGCCCTCTCCGAACTTCGTGCAGGAGACACCCTCCTTCTCGCCGGAAAAGGACACGAAACCTACCAAGAGCGAAATGGCCAGCGCCTGCCCTTCGATGAGCGAGAGCTGGTGCGCAGTTACCGATTTACATAAACGCAAAAAAAGATAGCCTTCTCCACAGAAATGTGCTAAAATATTCAACGCAAAAACTCCTTCAGGAGGAAAAAAGATGTTAAAACTCGTATTCGCCTGTCTCATTGGTTTTGCCTTGGCTGCTGCGACAGGAAAGCCGCTGATTCGTGTGCTTGCCGCCTTAAAAGCGGGTCAGCCCATCAAGGACATCGGCCCCACATGGCACAGCAGCAAGGGCGGAACCCCCACAATGGGCGGAATTATTTTTATTATGGCAGCTATCGTTGCCGTACTCATTGCTGGATTTCAGGATTTGCAGGCAGGTCGTTTTGGCGCCCTGTTCGTGCTTTTGTTCGGTCTGGTTTTCGCCTGCATTGGTTTTGTAGATGATTATCTAAAAGTCAAGAAAAAGCACAACGACGGCCTGTCCAGTGGTCAGAAATTCTTCCTGCAAGTGGCGGTGAGCATTTTTTTCACCATTCTGCTGCGCAACTTCGGCTATCTGAGCTTTGGCCTCTACATTCCCTTCGTGAATCTGACGATTAACTTGCCCCCCTGGCTCTACATGGCCTTTGCTGCCTTTGTTATGGTGGCCACGGTTAATGCCGTGAACATCACTGATGGCCTTGACGGCCTCTCCAGCGGTGTGACTTTGCCGGTGATGCTCCTGTTTGTCACTCTGTCTGTCTACTGGGGCAAAAGTGAGGTTGGTGTGTTCGCTGCCGCCCTCTTCGGTGCTCTCATGGGTTTTCTAATCTATAACTTTTATCCTGCCAAGGTATTTATGGGCGACACCGGCGCACTTTTCATGGGTGGTGCAGTCTGCGGTTTGGCATTTGCGCTGGACGTGCCCATGATTATCCCTCTCTGCGGCTTGATTTATGTGCTAGAGACCCTCTCTGACATCATTCAGGTGAGCTACTTCAAAGCCACCCGGGGCAAACGCATTTTCCGCATGGCTCCCCTCCATCATCATTTTGAAATGGGTGGCTGGAGCGAGATCAAGGTTTTCATCGTGTTCACTCTCATAACCATTGTTATGTGCGTAGTTAGCTTTTTCGGTATTATGAACCGTTTCCCGAACTAAAAAATCAGCCGCAGGAAAGGAGGCCTTGCCATGCCTCGCGCCCATCGCGATCAAACCATGTCTGAGCAGCTTGCCCGCGGGCCTGTGGATTTGCCCTTCCTGCTGCTCACCGTTCTACTGACGGTTATCGGTCTGATTATGGTGCTCTCCGCCTCCTCGCCCAGCGCCTACTATGACACCAAGGGTACTGGCAGCAATCCGGCCTATTACTTCATCCGACAGGGCATTTTTGCTGCTGCTGGCATTGTGGCCATGTATATTATCTCTAAAATGAACTACCAGACCTTTCGCTGGATTTCTATTTTCGTCCTTGGCGCATCGATTATCCTATTGCTTCTGGTGTTTGTGCCCGGCATTGGTGTGGTGCGCAACAGTGCTCGCCGCTGGATTGAGCTTGGCCCCATTCAGTTCCAGCCCTCAGAAACCGCCAAGGTGGGCATCGTGCTCTACTTTGCATCCCGCCTTTCCAAGCGAGACGGCTACGTATTCAAACCCAAAGCGGAAACCGGCGTTCTGGAGCGCACTTACAACTGGCTTGGTCGTATCGGTTTCCTTGAGCTGGTGCCTTACGGCGTTGTTCTTGTTATGGTTTGCGGGCTCATGGCCAGACAGCCGCACCTGTCCGGTATCATCATCATCATGGTCATTGCTGCTTCGATTTTGTTTTCCGGCGGCATCAAGTGGCGCTGGTTTCTTCTTGTGGGTGCACTGGCGGGTGTAGTGCTGGCACTGTACATCCTTTCCCATCCCTATATGATGGAGCGCATTGTTTCCTCCAGCGATCCGTGGGAGGATCCAAGAGGCACTGGTTATCAGTTGACTCAAAGCCTTATGGCCATTGGTTCCGGCGGTCTTACCGGCGTAGGCTTGGGCAAAAGCCGCCAGAAATTCATGTTCCTGCCCGAGGAGCACAATGACTTCATTTTCTCCATCATCTGCGAAGAGCTCGGCCTTGTCGGTGCCTGCGTGATTATTATTCTCTTTATGCTCTTGTTTTTGCGGGGATACTGGATTGCTCTCCACGCCAGAGACCGCTTCGGCTCTCTGCTGGTGGTCGGCGTTATTTCTCAGCTTGCCATGCAGGTGTTTTTCAACATCGGTGTGGTCACCGGCCTGCTGCCTACCACCGGCATCTCCCTGCCGCTATTTAGTTACGGCGGTACGGCGCTCATGGTGCAGCTGGCGGAAATGGGCATCATTTTGTCGGTGTCCCGACAAGTTCCGCCCCGGCGTAATGCCGAATAAGCAGATGGAGGCTTGCATGTTATGAAAATACTATTTGCCTGCGGCGGCACCGCCGGGCACGTAAATCCGGCGGTGGCTCTCGCTGCCTTTTTGCGTCAGCGCCATCCTGACTGCGAAATCCTCTTCATCGGTGCAGACGGCGGCATGGAGGAAAAACTGGTGAAGCAGGCAGGTTATCCCATCGAAACGGTTACCATTACTAACTTCCGCCGTTCCTTCTCCCCGAAAGCCATCGGCCACAATTTCGGCACGTTGCGTAATCTAAATCTGGCCAAAAAGCAGAGCGAGGCTATTTTGGACAGTTTTCAGCCCAATCTGGTCATGGGAACTGGCGGCTATGCGAGCTATTCCATTGTCAACACCGCTGCCCGTCGGGGCATTCCCACGGTGATTCACGAGAGCAACGCAATTCCGGGTTTAACCACCAAGCAACTGGCCAAAGTGGTGGACAAGGTGCTTGTTGGTTTCGAAGCCAGCCGCAGCTTCTACGAAAAGACGGAAAAGGTCATCGCAACCGGCACGCCGGTGCGAGGCGAATTCTTCCTCCACAGTCAGGCGGAGGCTCGCAAGCGCATTGGCGCACAGGAAAGGCAGCCTGTACTCCTGTCCTACTTTGGCTCTCTTGGTGCAGAAGTAATGAATAATCGCATGGTTGAATTTTTCCTGACAGAAAAACGTGCAGGCGCACTTTGGCGGCATGCCCACGGAACAGGCCGTAACTATGCCAGCATGTGCGCCGCCCTTAGCGAGCAGCAACTGGATTTGGACGATTATCCTGCCTTCAGTCTTCACGAATACATTTACGACATGTCTCTCTACATGGTGGCTGCCGATGTTGTCATCTGCCGGGCAGGAGCCTCCACAATCAGCGAACTCACTGCGCTGGGTAAACCTGCCATCCTCATTCCCAGCCCTAATGTCACGGCCAATCATCAGGAGAAAAACGCCCGCATCCTTGCCGATGCAGGGGCAGCCGTCCTTCTCACAGAGGACAGGGCGGACAGTAAAAGCCTCTACGAGGCCGCCGCCAAGCTTCTCGCTGATGAGAGCTGCCGCAAAGAGATGAGCGCCAAGCTCATTGCCCTGCAAAATGGCGATCCGGCGGAAAGGATTTATCAAATCTTAATGACAATAATGAAATAAGGAAAACCCTCCAGCCAGATGGCTGGAGGGTTTTTTCTTGCAGAGGGTATGAAAAAAGCACCTGCCCGATGGGCAGATGCTCCTCACGTTGCATGAATCAACCGGAAATCGCATCAACTGGGCAAGAGCCAAGGCAAGAACCGCAGTCAATGCAAGCGTTCTCGTCGATAACGAACTGGCTGTCGCCGGCAGCAATGCAGCCCACAGGGCAAGAACCCTCGCAAGCGCCGCAGCTAATGCATGCGTCAGTAATTGTGTATGCCATAATAAAGCACCTCCAACATTGTGTGTTTCGATTCATTGTACCACTGAATAATACAAAAATCAAGTGAAAAATGTATCGATGTAGAAGAAATCTTCGATAAAAGTAAGATATGTCTAACAAAATGCATATCTATTATTTTGCACGCGAATAAATAAGGACGAAATTTGTCTTATAAATTACATTATGAAGGGGGTAAAAGCTGGCAACACTAGCTCTATAAGGAGTTGTTGCCCAGTGAACGAAAAGCAAAAGAACAAAAGGTTAGAGAGCGCCGGCAGCCTTACGCCAAACTTAGAGGGGGCTCCACGCACGGCGAGCCACCTGCGCCATACACCACCGCCTGCCAAAACCATACCGATAGAAAAGAGAGAAACGCCATGAGTAACAGCCACTTTAGCGACCGGGCTCAGCTTGCGCTGCGGCTCGCACAGGACAGCGCCCTGCGGCTGCACCACGGCTTTGTGGGCACCGAGCATTTATTGTTGGGTCTCATGCTGGAGGGCAGTGGCTTGGCTCACCGCACCCTGCGGCAGGCTGGCCTCACAGTAGAGGCGGTGGAGGCAGCGCTGCTGCGCCAGCATCTTCCTCTGCGAGAGCGGGAGAAAAAAAAGAACCTACAAAGGCTCACGCCTCGACTCAAGCAGGCCATCGAGTGTGCGCAGGAGGAGGCTATGGCCGCCGGACAGCGTTATATTGCCACGGAGCATCTACTGTTGGGCATTTTGCGCACCGGCGTAGGCATGGCGCTGCGCATTCTCAGAGAAGCTCGCATTGAGCAGGAGAGTCTGACATATCAGCTGGGCATCATTTCCCGCCCTGCGTCCCAAAACCGCCCCACTGTGCAAAAAGAGCAGCGACCGGACAATCGTAAATTGCTGGAGCGGTTTTCCTGTGACTTGACCACCATGGCTGCCTGCGGTCGCCTGGATCCGGTCATTGGACGGGAAGAGGAGATTGCCCGTCTGATTCAAATCCTAGTGCGTCGTACGAAAAACAATCCTGCACTGGTGGGAGAGCCAGGGGTGGGGAAAACCGCCGTGGTAGAGGGCTTGGCTCAACGCATTGCGGCCGGAAAAGTGCCGCTGGAGCTAAAAGGTAAACGATTGCTGTCACTGGATTTAAGCTGTGTGGTAGCAGGCACCAAGTATCGGGGCGAGTTTGAGGAACGCATTGGCAACATTCTTCGTGAGGTGCAGGCGCAGGGCGACGTGATGCTCTTCATCGACGAGCTGCACAATCTGGTTGGCACCGGTGCAGCGGAGGGAGCGATTGATGCAGCTAACATCTTCAAGCCTGCGCTGGGCAGAGGCGAGATACAACTCATCGGCGCAACCACCATCGAGGAGTATGGTCGTCACATTGAAAAAGATGCGGCGCTGGAGCGCCGATTTCAGCCGGTGGAGGTGAATGAGCCGAGCGAGGAGACTGCGCAGAAAATTCTCCGGGGTTTGCGCCCCCGCTATGAAGCCCACCATCGAGTGAAATTCAGTGACGATGCGCTGGCGGCAGCGGTAGAGCTCTCTGTCCGTTATTTGCCTGACCGTCGCTTGCCGGACAAGGCCATCGACCTGATGGATGAAGCCGCCGCTTGCTTGCGCATGGGGCATGGCGGAGCAGAGATAGTAGAACGGGAGGACATCGCCGCCCTGCTCGCTCTTTGGACCGGTGTGCCGGTGCAGAGCTTGCAACAGGACGAGCGAGAACAGCTGCTGGGGCTGGAAAGTCACCTTCACCGCAGCATCATTGGGCAGGAGGAGGCAGTGCGGGTGATGAGCTGCGCTGTCCGTCGGGGACGGGCTGGCCTCAAAGAGCCTGAACGACCTGCGGGCTGTTTCCTTTTCCTCGGCCCCACCGGCGTGGGAAAAACCGCCCTCTGCCGCGCGTTGGCAAAAAACCTCTTCGGCAGCGAGAAAAATTTACTCCGCTTCGACATGAGTGAGTACAGTGAGGGACACAGCACCTCCCGCCTCGTGGGTGCACCGCCGGGCTATATCGGTCACGACAGCGGTGGTCAGCTCACGCAGGCTGTGCGCCGCAAGCCTTACAGCGTAGTCCTTTTCGATGAAATTGAAAAGGCTCATCCTGAGGTGTGGAACTTGCTGCTGCAAATCATGGAAGACGGCCTACTCAGTGACAAGCAGGGGCGCCGTGCCAGCTTCGCCAACACGCTCGTGATAATGACCAGCAACGTCGGTGCGCAGCGCATCGCCGGGAAAAGCAGTTCGGTAGGGTTTCGCACAATAGCGCAGGAAAACGGCAGGGAAGTGTCGCAACAGACGCTGCGGGAACAGGTGATGGAAGATGTGCGGCGGGTATTTCCGCCGGAATTCCTCAACCGCATTGACGAGAGCATCGTATTCACCCAATTGGGCGCAGAGCACATGGAGCGTATCACCCGCAACATGCTGGAAGAGCTGCGGCAGCGAATGGAGGGGCTTGGAGTCGTCCTTGACTTGAGCGAGGAGGCGGTGAAGCTACTCAGCCGCAAAGGGTTCGATCCGAAAAATGGAGCCCGCCCGTTGAGACGGGCGATACGGGAGCATGTGGAAAATCCTGCCGCCGAGCTGATTTTGGCGGAGGGTGCGGCAGGGCAGCGCTTTCGCTTGCAAGCCAAGGGCGAAACTCTGGAGCTGACGCTATAATAGTATTTTTTTGCAGCACCAAAAAAAGAATCCGTCCTCCAGATGGAATAAGTGAAAAGCAGCTAATGCAAAAGCCTGCATTAGCTGCTTTTTTCTGTTTTCATTGCCACGCAGCAATTGATGGGAAGTCCTTCGCTGTGAAACTTCTCCTCATAGTCTGTCATGATACCGCAAATTTCCTGCCCGTGCAAATCCCGCGTGACTTCCTTTAGAACAAAGCCCTCTTTCGGGAACTGGAAAAGGGAGTACTCAAATAAATCCTGATTGTCGGTTTTGAAGTGAATCTCGCCGCCGGGTTTTAATAATTGCCAATAGATAGAAAGAAAACCAACGTGGGTCAGCCGCCGTCTGGCGTGCTTGTTTGAGGGCCACGGGTCGCAGAAGTTGATGTAAATCCGGTCTATTTCCCGCAGAGAGAAGAGATCGGAGAGACGGGAGGCATCTTCGTCGAGGAAGAAGAGGGAGGTTAATTCTCGGGCCCGAGCCCGTTCCATGGCAATGACCATGGCATCTGCGACCCGCTCAATGGCAATATAGAGCGCATCGGGCGCAGCCGCAGCTGTGTCCACTGTGAAGCGACCTTTACCGCAACCGATTTCCAGATAGAGGGGGCAGTCGGTGCGTTGCACCATCAGCTCCCGCCAGCGGCCTTTGTGATCCTCCGGTGCCTGCACCAGCCAGGGGGAGCAGTGGGCCATTCTGGTATCTAAATTTTTTTTCTTTCGCATGCGCAATTCATCATCACTCCACTGAAAAGAGTAGAAAAAAACATCACCGTCTCTGCCGCAAAAGTGGCGAAGAAAGAGGTGAACAAAGTTTTTGTTCTTTGGGAAATTCATTCTACCACATTTTTGCGCTGAGGAAAAGTGGGAAATGAAAATTTTCTACAAAAAAAGTGGCGCTGCGACAAATTCTTAAAAAGCGCAGTGGAATTTTAATAAACCTTTTAATATCCTTGCCTGATTTTCTTAATAATTTTCCGCTATAATAAAATATAAGAAGGCGCAAGAAAAATTGAAAACAGGAGGAATAACACATGCTGCAATTCATATTATTTCCCTTCCAGCTCATTTGGGGATTCATTGGTTTTATTTTCGGTCTGCTCGGCGCACTGTTGTCCATCGTGATTGGATTTGTGACTCTTCTCATCGGTGTTGTACTTACCATCAGTATGATTGGCGCAGTTTTGGGTATTCCTCTTATGATAATCGGTGTGCTCATGGTGATTCGAGCTATATTAAAATAGCATGGAAAGCAACAAGTGCCGTTTCCTAAGCTCTGCTTAGGAAACGGCACTTTATTTTGCTTTAGCTATTCAGCGGATGAAGTTGGTGCTCACCCGCTCCTCCTGATAAGGGCGAGGGATGCCGGCTGCTGTGCCGGCTTCGATGCACTTGAGCATCCATGCCATGTTGCGACCCAGCGTGCGCATGGTCTGCATGCCCTCCAAATCCTGCTGCACCTCCTCCGGCGAATGACCGTGGACAGCGTTCCAGTACTGGCTGGACACGACCGGCATCTGACAGATGGTGAAGTACTTGTTAATTTGCTCAAAGGTGGCGGTACTTCCGCTCCGGCGACAGGAAACAACGCCAGCTGCGGGCTTGAGCGCCAAGGCTTTGCCAGCTGTGTAGAAAAGCCGATCCATAAAAGTTGTCAGCGTGCCGCTGGCGGCAGCGTAGTGGACGGGCGTGCCGAAAATAAAGCCGTCTGCTTCGGCGCACTGCATCGCCGCTTCATTGACAATATCGTCAAAGACACATGCCTTCGTCGTGGCGCAGCTCCGGCAGGCAATGCAGCTTTGCATCGGCTTTGTCCCCAGCCAGACAATCTCAGTTTTGATGCCTTCCAAGGCAATGGTTTTGGCCACTTCAGACAGTGCCGTGTAGGTACAGCCCTTTTCATGAGGACTGCCGTTAAACAATAGTACCTTCATGTTGCACCTCGATTTCGTTTAATTTTACACAGAGAGTATAGCACCGGAAGGAAGAAAAAGCAAGAGAAAGCAGGGGGACGAAACAAGAGCAGACATATGAATTTTGACATAGCAGTATCAGAAACTCATGTATTCTATATTTTTGGGGAACTGTTATACTATAATTATCATAACAGGGAAAAGGAGACAACGCATGAAGCAAGGAAAATGGACACAGGACGTGAACGTCCGGGATTTTATCGTAAAGAATTACACACCCTATGACGGAGACGAGACCTTCCTCGCCCCCCCCAGCGGACGCACGACGAAGCTGTGGGAAAAGGTACTGCTGCTCATGGAGCAGGAGCGCAAAGCTGGCGGCGTGCTTGCCATCGACGCCAAAACCATCGGCACCATTGATAGTCACGAAGCCGGTTATGTTGACAAGGATTTAGAGCTGATTGTGGGCTTTCAAACCGACGAGCCGCTCAAGCGGGCAATTATGCCTTTCGGCGGCATTCGAGTAGTGGAGAGCAGTCTGCGGGCTTACGGCATGGAGATGGATCCGGAGAGCCGCAAGGTGTTCGATTACCGGAAAACCCATAACGACGGCGTGTTTGACGTGTACTCCGATGAGATGATTCATGCTCGCAACAGCGGCATCATCACCGGCCTGCCTGATGCTTATGGACGGGGACGCATCATCGGGGATTATCGTCGGGTAGCTCTATACGGCATTGATTTTCTTAAGCAAAAGAAGCTGGAGGCCAAGCAGGAAATCGGCCGCTATACCTTCGATGAGGATACTATCCGCACCTTTGAGGAAATGAGTGAGCAGATTTGCGCACTGGATGAAATTAAGTCCATGGCTGCCAAGTACGGTCTGGATATTGGCCGTCCGGCGCAGGATGTGAAAGAAGCCATTCAGTGGACCTACTTTGGCTATCTGGCTGCGGTGAAGGATCAAAACGGCGCTGCGATGAGCCTTGGCCGCGTGTCTACCTTCCTCGATATTTACGCCGAGGAGGATTTGAAGAGCGGCAAGTACAGCGAAGAAGAGGTGCAGGAATTCTTCGACCAGTTTATTATGAAGCTGCGTATGGTTCGCTTCCTGCGCACCAAGAGCTACGATTCTCTTTTCTCTGGTGATCCGGTTTGGATTACCGAGGCGTTGGCCGGTATGTGTATGGATGGCCGCCACATGGTCACAAAGAGCACCTATCGTTTCCTCCACTCCTTAACCAATCTGGGTCCGGCGCCGGAGCCCAACATGACCGTGTTGTGGAGCCCCCGCCTGCCAGTGCCCTTTAAGAAGTACTGCGCAAAAATGTCCTGCGAGACCTCTGCTATCCAGTATGAAAACGACGACATTATGGCGGAAAAGTGCGGCGATGACTACGGTATTGCCTGCTGCGTGTCTGCCATGCGCATCGGCAAGCAGATGCAATTTTTCGGCGCACGGGCGAACCTAGCCAAAGCGCTGTTGTATGCCATTAACGGCGGTCGGGACGAAATCACCGGCGAGCAAATCGGCCCGACAATTCACCCCATCACCGACGAGATTCTGGACTACACTGTGGTGCGCGAGCGGTATGGTCACATCTGCGACTGGCTGGCAAATCTGTATGTGAACGCTCTCAACGTGATTCACTATATGCACGATAAGTACTGCTACGAGAAGCTGGAAATGGCGCTTCATGATGAAGAAGTGTTGCGCACCATGGCTTGCGGCATCGCCGGTTTGAGCGTGGTGGCCGACAGTCTTTGCGCCATTAAGTATGCTAAAGTTAGGCCCATTCGCAATGAAGAGGGGCTGGCGGTTGACTTTGAAATCGAAGGCGATTTTCCCTGCTTTGGCAACAATGATGCCCGGGCCGACGAGATGGCCGAGAGCATTGTGCGCAAGTTTATGACCCGCATTCGCCGTCAGAAGACTTATCGCCATGCCAAGCCCACCCAAAGTGTTTTGACCATCACCTCCAACGTGGTTTATGGTAAAAAGACGGGTACCACTCCTGATGGACGCAAGAAGGGCGAGCCTTTTGCTCCCGGTGCAAATCCCATGCACGGACGTGACAAGAACGGCCCTGTCGCCTCTATGGCCTCCGTTGCCTCCCTGCCTTACGATTACAGCGAAGACGGCATTTCCTATACCTTCTCCATCGTGCCTGAGGCATTGGGTAAGACTGAAGAGGAGCGCAAAACCAACCTGATGAATCTGATGGATGGTTACTTCTCCGAGCAGGGTCACCATGTTAATGTCAACGTCATTCGCAAAGAAGTTTTGCTGGATGCTATGGAGCGTCCAGAACTATATCCCCAGCTGACTATTCGGGTGTCCGGCTACGCAGTGAACTTCATTAAGCTCACCCGTGAGCAGCAGATGGACGTCATGAGCCGCACCTTCCACACCATGATGTAATCCAGCAATAAAAATATGCAGCCAAGTATCACCGTCAGGCCAAGGGTTTGGCGGTGATGCGCTGCTATCAGCGCATGAGAGCGAGGAGGTGCCTGTATGCTGCAAGGCAGAATTCACAGCAGAGAGACCTTTGGCACGGTAGACGGGCCGGGGATTCGCTACGTGCTTTTTTTGCAGGGCTGTCCGTTGCGCTGCCTATTTTGCCACAATCCGGACAGCCAGTGCGGACCGGGGCAGGATACGCTCACCGTGGACGAGGCAGTAGCGGAAATCGTCCGCTACAAGTCCTTTATCAAGTCCGGCGGAGTGACGTTTTCCGGCGGTGAACCGCTGTCGCAGGCGGCGTTTGTCTGTGAGGTGAGCCGTCGTCTCCGTGAGCAGGGATTCCATGTGGCCATCGATACTTCCGGCGGCGAAGCGCCCACCGGCGTGGTGCAGGCGGCGATTGACGAGGCAGACATGCTACTGCTGGATATCAAGGCGGCTAACGATGCAACCGCATTGGCTCTCACCGGGCAGAACATGGTAAACACATTTGCTACGCTGGATTACTGTCAGGCAGCGGGCAAGCCAGTCTGGATTCGTCATGTACTGCTGCGAGGCTATACGTTGGAAGCGGAAAAACTGATGGCGCTAGCGGAAAAGCTCAAGCCATACACCTGTATTGAGCGGATGGATCTGCTTCCTTTCCATAAAATGGGGGAGGAAAAGTGGAAAACCCTAGGTCGGGAATATACTCTCTATGACACAGCCGCCACCAGCAAAGAGGAAACACAGCAGGCTAAGGCTTTTTTTGCTGACTGCGGGTTTGAAGTAGTGGGCTAGGAGAATTTTTCTTCAACTCTGATATGAAGTATGGTACAATAACCACAATGTGGTTATTGTACCATTTTCTTTTTTGGGTCGGATAAGCAGCAAAAGAAAAAAGAGGAAAAGGCACAGGAGAACCAGCAGATAGGAAAAGCACAATCCACAACGAAAGGAAGCCAAACCATGGAAAAAATGTCAACTGTTCTGACCATTGTGTTACCGGTGCTCTCTGCGCTGGCCTTGGGTTGGTTTTCTCGACGCAGGAAGCTGCTGGATGAATCGGCGGTGGAAGGTAAGACGCTGGTGATGCGTTTCATGTTGCCTGCCGTGCTGCTGCAGGCCTTTTATCAGATTGAATTTTCCGCTAATTTGCTGCTCATTGCGGCATGCATGTTTTTATGTTGCATGGCGGGGCTGGGGCTGGGTGCGATATTAAGCAGGATTTATAAGGGCGACGGTAGACTGCTGCCCTTTCTCACCTGTGGCTTTGAAGCGGGGATGATGGGCTATGGGCTGTATGCCATGCTCTTCCCGCCAATCCAAACTTACAATTTTGCCATGGTGGATTTGGGTCAGGTGCTGTTTGTGTTCACGGTTTATTCGGCTCTGCTCAACCGGCAAAAGAGCATCAGTGGCAGGCAGACTCTGCGGCTGATGGTTACCTCGCCGGTATTTCTGGCCATCGCCGTCGGAATCGTCCTTTCGGCCAGCGGTCTAGGCAGGCTGCTGCAAGAAAGTGGAGCAGGAGTGCCTTTTGATAGCGCACTAAGATATATTGGTGCACCCACTGGCATGCTGATGATTTTTGTGGTGGGATATCAGCTGGTGTGGAGCCGCCCCAGCCTGAAGGCGGCTTTGCTCACTGTGGCGCTGCGGACGGTGATTATGGGAGTATTATGTGTGAGCGTCCTTTTGGTTCTGAGGATTTTACTTCCGATGGAGCCGCCTTTGTTTTGGGCGGTGGTACTCATGTTCACTCTGCCAGCCCCCTTTGTGCTGCCGATTTTCTCCGGCGACGAGGCGCAAAAGGGCTATGTGGCGACCACGTTATCGGTTGGGACGCTGCTTTCTATCGGGCTGTTTGCAGTGATTTCGATGCTGCAGTAAGAGAGCGGGGTTTGGTGCCCGAGGCATATGTGGAGGCCAGCGCTCAGTACAGAAGAATTTGAGAGCATGATAGTAATAAAACCCTCGGAGCGGTAACACCGCTCCGAGGGTTTTGTCATTTCAACTTTGCTGCTTTTAGCGTATTTTCCAGCAGCCGTACCCTTGTCATAGGCCCTACGCCGCCGGGGACTGGCGTGATGAAGCTGGCCTTCTCCGCCACCTCATCGAAGGCTACATCGCCGCAGAGCTTGCCTTCTTCATTGCGGTTCATGGCCACGTCGATAACCACTGCGCCTTCTTTCACCATGTCGGCGGTAATCAGCTCCGCTTTTCCCACGGCGGCAACTAGAATATCCGCCCGGCGACAGACGGCCGCCAAATCCTTTGTACGACTGTGGCAAATGGTCACAGTGGCGTTGCGGTGGAGCAGCAGCATGGCCTGGGGCTTTCCCACGATGTTGGAGCGACCAACGACTACGCACTCTTTGCCCTCTGGATTGATGCCGTATGCGTCGAGCATGTCCATCACGCCGGCAGGGGTGCAGGGAAGAAAGATAGCTTCGCCCTGCATAATGCGCCCTACATTATAAGGGTGGAAGGCATCTACATCCTTGGACGGGTCAATGGCACAGATAACCTTGTCTTCGTCCAGATGCTTTGGCAAAGGCAGCTGCACAAGGATACCGTGAATGTTCTCCCGCCTGTTGAGCAGAGCAATGAGCTCCAGCAGCTCCGATTCCTTAACGGCTTCGGGCAGGGTGTACTCTTCGCTATAAATGCCGCACTCGGCGCAGTCTTTTTCTTTATGGTTTACATAAATCCGTGAAGCCGGATTCTCTCCCACCAAAATCACTGCCAGCCCCGGGCGCTGAGGCAGTGCTGCCACTTGGGCTGCGATTTCTGCCTTGCGCTTGGCGGCAAGAGCTTTTCCATCAATGATGATTGCCATCTTCAGCCTCCTTTTCTGTCTCCATTTTTGCAGTGGTCTTTGCTTTTATTCTCTCCCGATACATGGGCACAGGCTTCGCCTTGTAACGACGGTACAGGGCAGTCAGCACCGCTGCCGCTACCAGCGCAGACAGCGCAGCGAAGGCTTGGGAGACTGGAATGTTGGTATTGAACAAGTAAAGGGTAAAATAGTCCGGGCGCAGTGCCTCAAGCCAGAAGCGACCAAGGCCATACCAGACGAAATAGAGGCAGCAGGTGATGCCGTCGAATTTGTGGAAACGACGCAAAATCAGTGCCAACACGACAATGCCCAGCAGATTCCATGCGAATTCATAGAAAAAGGTGGGATGCACCTCGACATAAATACCATTCATACGGTCTAAAATACCCATACGCCACGGCAGAGTGGTTTCCCGGCCATAAACCTCGATGTTGACGAAGTTTCCCCAGCGACCGATGGCCTGCCCGAGGAGCAGACCGAACACCATGAGGTCGGCAAAGGCAAAAAAGCTGATGCCTTTGATGCGGCAAAACAAAACAAGGGCAATGACGCAGAGGATAACAGCACCGTAAATGGCGAGGCCGCCGTCTTGAATGCGTGTCATTTCAAGCCAGTCGAGGCTGCCGTCCCCACGGCGGAATCGCTCGAGATAAAACAGTATGTAATACCCTCGGGCCCCGAGGATACCGGCGGGAATCGCAAAGAGCATATAGTCGAAAACATTCTCCTCCGTGATGCCGAATCGTGCGCTGTTGCAGCTGAGCAGGAACATGGCCAGTATGACGGCAGCGGCGATAATCACGCCGTACCACTTGACATGCAGCGAACCGATAGACAGCGCTGTGGCATTCAGCTCAAAGTGCAAGCCGCCAAGACCGGGGAAGGAGACGGTATTCCAGGTGATGGCCTCCGTCATTTTAGGCTCCCTCCTTCGCTGTGACCACGGTGAGGGCGCAGCAGTCCGCCGTGAGGAAGCGAGCGATGGCCGCCTCCACTTCCGCCTTGGTCAGAGTCTTGAACACCTGGGGGAAACGAAGGTAGTCGTAGCCATACATGTGACCGGCAGAGAGGTTGCGGCAGACGCTCTCGAGACCGTTGAGTCCTCGCACATAGCTGCCGTACTCTGCTTTCAAAAGCCGAGCCCAGCGCTCTAACTCAATGCCTTCGTCGGCAATGCGTGCGGCCTCATGGAGGATAGCTTCCCGTACCCGCCGGGGGTCGCCTCCTTCACCCATGAGCAGAAGCATGGCATAATCGGGTAACACTTCATGCTCGAAGGCGAAACTTGCGTTGATGGCACCTTCTTCGTAGAGCATAGTATATAGGGGAGAGGATTTGCCGAACACGGCCTCGCTCATGAGTCCGGCGATAAGCAGTTTTTTCAGCAGCGCATCACCGTCACCGCCGCCCTCTAATTTTACGCCCATGAGAAAGAGCGGAGTGGATACGTCCATGTGCACGGCGGCATCTTGTCGCACGACGTGGGGGGGCTCCGGCTCGCCGTAGTCCCGCACGGGTGGTGGACTGCCATCGGCTTGGACGATTTCAGCGGCGATAGCCGCCACCATCTCGGGGGCGATATTACCCGCCACGCACAGGCACATGTTGGCCGGATTATAGAAAGCGGCATGGCATTCATAGAGGGTTTCAGCTGTGATTTCTCCAATGGTTTCCACTGTGCCGATGATGCTGGTTTTGATGGGATGATTGTGGTAGAGGCTGGCTAACAACTCGTAGTAAGCTATCCAGAAAGGGTCATCTTCGCCCATGCGAATCTCCTGCCCGATGATACCCTGCTCCTTGTCAACGCTCTCCTGCAAGAAATAGGGGGTGGAGACAAAGGAAAGCAAGGTCTTCAAATTTTCTTCAAAGTGGTCGGTGCACTCGAAGTGATAGGCCGTCACGTCGCCGCTGGTGTAGGCGTTGGGGGAGGCGCCGTTGGCGGAAAGATTTTGCAGAGCATTGCCCTCGGGCATGTCAAACATCTTATGCTCGAGGAAGTGGGCGACGCCGGTGGGAGTGAGCTGCTGCCTGCCCTCATGGGTAAAGCTCACGTCTTTTCCGCCGTAATTGGAGGCGAAAAAGGCATACTTCTTCGTAAATTCCGGCCGCACATCCACGTAAATGTGCAAACCGTTGGGTAAAACGCCGTGGAAAACGGTTTCATCCAGCTTGTCATATCGCTTCTGTTCCATGCTCAAACCGCCTTTCCGTTCAAGAAGTAAATGGTGTCCGGCTGCACTGCTCTGGCGGCGGCAATAATCTGCTCGACAGTGACCGCTTTCAGCTGCTCCGCCAGCTCTTCTGGTGAGCAGTCGCTGCCGTCCAGCGCCTGTCCCAGCCAGTACGTTTCAAGGCTGTGCTGGTTGTCAGCATAGCTGTGCAGCGCACCAATGAGGGAGGCCCGTGCGCCCTCGAGCTCGCTTGCATCGAAAGCGCCGTTTTGCAGCAGAGTCAACTGGGCGAAAATCGCATCTCTCGCTTGCTCAAAATTTTCAAACTCAATGCCGGAGTGGACCAGAATTACCTGCTTGCGCCGGTCGTACTGGCTAGAGGCGTAGTAGCACAGGGACAGTTCCTCCCGCACGTGCATAAAGAGCTTGGAAGTGACGCTGCCGCCGAACATGCCATTGAGCAGCATCATGGCGGCGGCATCGTCATAAGCGGCACGGAAACCTATGCCCAGCTTGCCTTGAATTACGTCAAGACTTTCTGTGATTATGTTTATCTGCGCTGGGGCTGCTGCTAAAACCGGGGCAGGAAGCGGGGCCACGTTGCGCTGGGGGAGTTTTGCGGCATAGCTCCTTGCGGCGGGCAGAAGCGCCTCTAGCGGGGTGCTGCCGCTATAAAAAATCTCAATCTGAGCGCTTTGCAGCAGGGCTTTGTAGCGCTCATAGAGACGCTCGGGTGTGATGGAATCCACTGCCCCCAGTTCACCGAGTGGGTTCACGCCATAGGGCTCGCTCTTGCACATGGCACGTAGCAGCTGCTTGCCGGCGTAGCTGCGCTTGTCATTGCGTTCGCTGCGGATGCTATCCTTCAGGTTTTCCTTCTCGCTGTTCACGTAAGCCGCAGAGAACACGCCGTTTTCCGTCACCGGTTGGAGCAGCAGGTCAAACAGCAGCTCCAGCGCCGAAGCGGCAACGGCGGAACCGTCAAGGGTGAAGGCATCGCCTGTGACTTTGGCAAACAGGCCGATACACTGGGTTTCTCCGAAACGGCGTGTTGGCGCATGTATTGTGCCGCCGTAGAGCGTATCCAGTCGCTGGGAGATGGCCTGCATGGTGGGGTAGGCCTGGCAGCCCCGATTGAGCACAGGCCCCAGCAGTGCATGGAGCGCAGCAGTTTCTTCGGCTAGCGGTGCCAGCAGAGAGAGTGAAATGAGGCTGGTTTTGAACTGGCCGGCGGGGGCATGGGTGAGATGTACGCCGTCGCTCAAACAGTGGCGGGTTATTTTGGGCATAGTAGAGACCGTCCTTTCAGGGGGGTAATGGTGATGGTGCTATACCATAGGTGCGAATACTTGCACGTCAATTCTTTGCGAGATTCATGAGGTTATTATACCATGATTTCGTTCCGCATCGGCGGAATGAGCGGCGATAGCCGCAAAGGCGCAGCCTAAATCAGTCGTCAATGTTCTCCGAAGCTCTTTGGAGCTCTGCTCCACAAGAGCTTCGTGAGGTTATTATACCATATATTTAAGGAAATATATACTGAAAAAAGCGAGCGCTTTGAGCGGCAAAAATTTGTGCAAAATTTTGTAAAAAAAGCATGGAAAACCTCTTGCAGAGGGCGGAAAATGGGAGTATCATGAGTGCATCATATTTCATACGAACAAAAGACAAAGGGAAGAAGGAATTGACCAATGCAATGGGAGACTTTGGAGGCTATTTCCGGCGGTGCACTGAAATCGGTGCATGAGGCGGAGGCAACGCCGCTGCGCTATTTGATGCGGGCGCTCATCGGCGGGATGCTGTTGTTCATCGGCGTGTTTTTATCCATTATGACCAGTGCTCTGATTCAGGATTTGAACCCTGGGCTGGGCAAGGTGCTGGGCGCATTCGTGTTTCCGATTGGCTTGATTTTGATTCTCATGTTCGGCGCACAGCTCTATACCAGTACCTGCCTCTACCAGCCCATGGGCGTGCTCACAGGAAAGGTGAAAATTTCGCAGGGTGTCAAGGTGATGGTGCTGTGCTTCATCGGCAATATGATTGGCCTTGCTCTTCTGTGCGAACTTTTGGCGGGCGGCGGCGAGCAGCGGGAGATTTTGGCCGGCTATCTTCACCATTTGGTGGAGGGACGGCTGGCGGTTGCGCCAATGCAAACCTTCCTGCGGGCGATTCTGTGTAACTTTTACATCTGCGTGTCCAGCTTTGTAGGATATAAGATGACCAGTGAAACAGGAAAAATCACGGTGATTTTCTTCGTCATTGCCGGTTTTGTTCTCTCGGGCACAGACCATTCCATCGCCAATGGCGCATATTTCATGCTTTACAAAATGCTGGAGCCTACGGCAGAGGGTGGCCTCGCTATGCTTGCTAACGTGGTCATTGCCACGGTGGGAAATTTCATCGGCGGGGCGGTTCTGGTGGCGCTACCGACCTGGTATATAGGAAACGAAAAAAAGTGATAAAACCACGGCACAAAACCGCTTTGCGTTCGTCTATTCAGAGGCAGGGCGGCTTTTCAGCTCTGTGCCATTGAATTGAAGTGAGGTGCGCCATGTTATTTTCATCTATCACATTTTTATATTATTTCCTGCCGTTGGTGCTGGCGCTGTACTTCGTCGTGCCTTTCCGGCTGAAAAACGTGGTTTTGCTGGCCTTTAGCCTGCTGTTTTACGCATGGGGCGAGCCGGTTTATGTGCTGCTCATGGCGGCGACGATTGTGTCTCAGTGGTTCTTTGGTCTGCTGATTGACCGCTTTCGAGGGAGCAAATGGTCGAGAATCTGGCTGATTTTATCCCTCGCAGTGGGACTGGGCTCACTGGGAGTGTTCAAGTACTCTGACTTCTTTCTCGAGACAATGCGGGTCATTAGCGGCCAGCCCATTAAACTGCTGGGCATCGCCCTACCCATCGGCATTTCTTTTTACACCTTCCAGATTTTAAGTTACACCATCGACCTCTATCGAGGTGAGGCCAAGGTGCAGCGCAGCGTGCTCAAGCTGGCTACCTATGTGACCCTGTTTCCCCAGCTTATTGCAGGCCCCATTGTTCGCTACACCACTGTAGCCGAGGAGCTGGACGAGCGCCACCACAGCTGGGAGAACTTCTCCGCCGGCACGCGCCGTTTTACAGTGGGTCTGGGGAAAAAAGTGCTCATTGCCAACCTGATGGGTCAGCTGGCTCAAACCTATAAGGACGGGGGAGAGAACACGGTGCTCTTCGCCTGGGTTTACGCTGTGGCTTTCTCCCTCCAGCTCTATTTCGATTTTTCCGGCTATAGTGACATGGCCATCGGTCTTGGCCACATGTTTGGTTTCCATTTTTTAGAAAATTTCAACTATCCTTACATTTCCCAAAGCATCACTGAGTTTTGGCGGCGGTGGCACATGAGTTTGGGTACCTGGTTTCGGGACTATGTGTATATTCCACTCGGCGGCAACCGGCAGAACTTTCTGCGCAATATGGTAAACCTGCTTATCGTCTGGTTTCTCACTGGCTTCTGGCATGGAGCAGGCTGGAATTTCATTGCCTGGGGGCTTTACTTTGCGGTGTTGCTCATGATTGAAAAGCCTCTGCGCAAGCGGGTAAACATCCCGAAGGCACTGGGCCATATGTACACGATTTTTGCGGTGATTATCTGCTTTATCCTCTTTGATGCAGAGAGCCTGAGTCAGGCGCTTGTGCGCATTGGTGCACTGTTTGGTGTGGGCACAGAGGCAGTGATGGGGATGCAGAGCCTCTATTACCTGCGCTCCTATGCTGTACCTTTGCTGGTGGGCATCGTTGGGGCAACTCCGTGGCCAAAACGGGCTTTCGAGCGGCTGTGCAAGCCTTTGGGTGAGGCGGGAGTAATTGGGCTGCAAACAGTTGGGACAGCGGCGCTGCTGGTGCTGGTGACCGCTTATCTGATTGATGGCTCATTTAATCCCTTTATCTATTTTCGGTTTTAGGAGGTAGCGTAATGAAGAAGATGGTCAATGGCATCGCATTTTTGGTTGTGCTACTGGGATTAGCCGTGGCGAATTTGCTTTACCAACCGCCGCTGGTGTCCCAAAGTGAACGCCGCACTTTAAAAACTATGCCTACATTTAATCTTGAAACTCTGGTCAGCGGGAAATTCATGCGGGAATTTGAAGCTTTTGCATTGGATAATTTTGTGGTGCGGGACGATTTCCGTGCGATCAAGGCTGGGATGCTCTTTTACGGCTACCGCCAGAAGGACAACAATGGCATTTATCTGGCCGGCGGCCATGCAGCAAAGCTGGAGCAGGAGAATCTGTTTGCGGTGGCACAGGCGGCGAATAAGTTTAATGCTATGGCGGCGTTTTTGCCCGATTCGGTGCGGCTGTTTTACGGTATTATTCCGGAAAAGGGTTATTTTCTGGCGGCGCAGAACGGCTATCCGGTGCTGGATTATGCTGAAATTGAAAAAATTCTAGCGGAGAAGCTGCCAGGCATGCAGGCTATTGATCTGAAGCAGGTGCTGACGCTAGATGACTATTACAGGACAGATTTGCACTGGAACCAGAAAAAACTGGTCGATGTGACTGCCCGTTTGGGCGCAGCGTTGGGCTTTTCCGTCGGTTGGGACTATCGGCAGACCAGTCACCCTTTTCTGGGAGTGTACGCCGGGCAGCTGGCACTGCCGCTACCTGCAGAGGAATTGACGATTTTAGAAAACGAGAGCACAGACGGTCTGCTGGTGTCTTACCTCAATCCAAAAACCGGCGGCATGGTGGCGGGAGAACTGTACCCACTGGCAGAGTTAGAGAGCATTGATCCGTACAACGTTTACTTGGGCGGCGCTCAACCTCTGATTATACTGGAAAACCCTGCGGCAGAGGGAGAACGAGAACTGGTGATTTTTCGGGACAGCTTCACAAGCGCCCTTGCACCGCTACTGGCGGAGGCCTACGGCCGTGTGGTTCTGGTAGATTTACGCTATATTTCTGGACGAATTTTGAGCGAGTATGTGACGATTTCCTCTGAGGCGGATGTGCTGTTTCTGTATGGTGTACAGGTGCTGAGCAACCCGGAAATATTGCTGATATAAGCCAAAAATGTCTCCGACTTGACCGGAGACATTCGCTTTTTTGCAAGGATAGAATTTTTGGGCAGGAATGGAAAAAAATATTGTTTACTACTTGCATGTGAAAGAAAGCTGTGGTACAATACTTCATGGACTTTGTTTAGTCCCTCTGTACCCCAAAGGCCGGCTCAGTGAGTGTCCTTTGGAGAGGAGAAGCAAGGAAACGCAGGTGAGCAATCGGAATTATCCGGTTGCGAACGAAGTGAACTTTGCTTCGACGACGCCGGTGTGATGGAATTGGTAGACGTAGTGGATTCAAAATCCACCGCTGGAGACAGTGTGCCGGTTCGAGTCCGGCCACCGGCACCAAGCCTATAAGCACTTCTCGCCTCATTGTGAGCAAAAGCAGGTTGTTTCTGCTCACAATGAGGCGAGAAGTGCTTAAGTGGCATTTGAGATATAGGAGTTGAAGTGTTATGCACGAGGATCTTAAACAAACAGGGAATAGTGTTGCAGCAAAGCGGTCTTTTGGTGGATTGCTTGGTTCCGCAGGTTTTTTTGCAATTGTGTTTTTTAACCTGTTCGGCATGGATGAAGCGGCGCTGGGCCGCTGGAAATGGATTTCACTGGCTATGTGTGCGTTTTTTGCAGTCGTTGTTATTAAAAATTGGGTGAACGCATCTAAGGGTGGCCCTATAGCAGGCATAGAAAAATTCTGCAAAGCTACGGATAATCCTGATGCAATGCTGCTGCGGATGGAAAAAACATGGCAAAATGGCGTTCGTGTGAAATCCACCCGCATGGATAAGGAATATGCGATATGCGTTATTAATATGAAGTCTATGGTTATCCCGTTTAACGATGTCTTTTGGGCATACAAATCTGTATCCAGAACCAATGGCATTGAATATTCGTGCTTGAAGGTTGTATTTAACAACGGCAAGGGGCAGGACTATACGCTGAATTCTGATCAAGCGCTTATTAATGCTATATTAAATCATATCGCAGAAAATTGCCCCCACATTATAACGGGTTACTCCGATGAAATGGGAAAACTTTATAGTAAGAGAGATATGGCGGGGCTTAAGGAATATGCTCGCATTCGAAAAATCGGCTTAGAGGTCTGAAAAAATCATTAAGCGTCGTTGACCTTCATAGGCAATAATCATCTCTTCGCAGCCGAAAAGCTTACCCTAATATAGGCCCGCAAAGGCGCCTCACTATGAGTATTTGTGCAAACGCAAAGCACTGAAAACATTATGTTTTCGGTGCTTTGTCATTTGCCAGGGTGTTCAATTCTTTCTTTTTCTATCGGTTCCTCTATAGAAAAGCCTTACGCCATTGTTGACGATCCGCCAAAATAGTTCTGCCCTTACAACTGATACCGTTGCCTGGACACCAGATAATTGTGATATACCTCAGCATCACTGAGGGCTCTGTTATAGACAAGATGCTCGTAAATTTCGCCGGTGAAGGCCCGGTCGTTTTCCGCTCGACAGCCGATGTACATAGTGGAAACTGGCATAGGGAAGAGCACTACGTTGGGTATACTGGCGGTGAGAATTCCGTTGTAAAACAGCTCCACATTGCCGCTGCCGCTAAATCTCATAGCTGCCTGCACAACCGTGCCCGGAACAGGAATGGTGCGAGGTTGGAAGTACGTGTCCATTCCCTGTCCGAAAAAGCTGTAAGCGTAGCTCTGATTGCTGTTGAGATACAGAGTGGGATAGGGGATTTCGCCAAAGATTCTTGGGTGTGCGCCTTGAAAAGCGGTGACCATGTGGGTGTTAAATATAGTGTATTGCTGCACGCTTTGACCCTGGTAAAATACCTTGGCTGCGATATTTGCAAACAGCACGCCAAAATTTTGCCAGTTCACACTTTCTAAGGTCGCCGCCACACCACTAACAAGATCAATCCACACATCGGAATCCGGATTATGTACGCCGTTGCCCACGTTATTGCGGCCATCGAAATGGTGCAGCAGTCCCTGCTGAATGATGTCTTGAAAAATCAGATCCTCGCCGATATATCGGCTCATTACATGCCTCTCTCCAATGTATCGGTCGATGACCATTTGCTCTCCAATCGCCCTCATGGCGTGTCCTCAATAATGTCATAGGCGGTGTTGGGATCCAGCTCGCCAAGCGCTCTTAGAATTTGGTATTGTTCCATTGTAACTACCTGGTTTATGCGTATTGTGCTGCTCAAAATCGCCTCGGATATGTTTGCGAGGTTCATGTAAAACTGGGCCTCTGTGCCCGTGTAGCCGCCCTGTTGTGCAGCTTCAAAGGCGGATTGACCGGCGGCGCCTGTGGGACCCTGTAGCCCGGTGGGGCCAGTGGGGCCTGCTGGGCCGGTTGCTCCGGTTGGCCCACAAGAAACGGGTGGGCAGAGGAGGGGGCTGCAGGGGCCGCAGGGCGAACAGCAATTGTTATGTCGATTCATAGTAATTCTCCTTGTGAAATATCTGAATTTGTCACCTACTTTACAATATGAAGGCACAAGGGGAAAGGTTCCCTCAGGCATTAAAAAAACAAAGAACAGCGCCCTTTGAAGCTGAGCTGACCATCTGGGCATATCTTGCCAGATAGCCTTTGGTCACCTTGGGCGGCGGACGCTTCCGAACTGATTTTCTGCGCTCCAGCTCCTCGTCGGACACATGGAGGTGGAGGGTCAATCACATCATCGCCTTCCACAAAGGCAATGGTTCCATCTACATGTGCCTCAGGGGAAACGTAACCCAATACAAGCGCCTTGGGTTACGCCGGAAAAACGTCCATCGATGATGAGAGGCATTCTGCCGAGTCCCGAGTCTTGCATCATGCCGATGAGAAGAGCCATTTGCTGCATACCAGGGCCACCCTGCGGACCTTCGTAGCGGATGACAACAACGTTTTCTTTGGCGATTTTGCCGTCAACTACAGCTTGGAAGGCCTCTTTTTCGCTGTTATACACTTGCGCAGTTGCGGAGGCAGCGAACATATCCGTTTCCACAGCGTTGGCTTTGATGACAGCACCCTCGGGAGCCAGATTGCCTTTTCGCCATTTTTCAAGTACGGATTGTCAAGAGGACGGATGACGTCGTTGTACGTCACCTGATTCCCTACATGTTCATCCTCCTCTAAAATAAGTATTGTGTTTTTCGTTTGGCGGGAGTTATAATACTTACGACGCTAATAATCTGCTTCTATCGTAGCAGGTATTTTGGGTGACATTGATAGTATGTCCATAAGGTACTTGATGACCTATTGAAAGGGGGGGCACCACTGCGTTGAAGGCGATGATGCCGCAGGCATTCACGCAGTGCAATGTGCGCTCGAACGGAGCATAAAAAAGACGCCAGTTAAAATTCCTGCGCCCGCATATTTTCCACGAGAGGAACATATGTATGGAATATCCTTGCTATCGGAAGAAAGCTGACGTATAATAAAAAACACAGTGCGAGAATCATATGATGAGGACAGCAGAGAGGAGAGCCCTATGAGAAAACCGATGATTGGCCTGACGTCCCACTGGGATTCCCAGCGGTGCGGCTATTGGATGCTGCCCTATTACTTTAAATGCGTGGAGGCGGCGGGGGGCATACCGGTTTTGCTGCCCTATCTCTCCGATGAAGAGATGCTGCGTCAGGCGGCGCAGGAACTGGATGGCGTTTTGCTCACTGGCGGCGTAGATGTAACGCCTGCTTTTTATGGTGAGGAAACCTTGGAAAGCTGCGGAGAAATCTGTGCTGAGCGGGACAGGATGGAAAAAGTCCTTTTTGAGGTAGCTCTGGCGGCCGACAAGCCTATGTTGGGCATCTGTCGAGGCATTCAGGTGATAAATGTTCTTCTGGGTGGCACGCTGTATCAGGACGTGCCCACCCAGATGCAAGCGGCGGAACAGGTATGCCATCGGGCAAATCCGCCCCACTATGACCACATCCACGAGGTGGAGATTTTACCGCAGACACCGCTGTATGAACTGTTGGGGGCGGAGCGTGTTCTGGTGAACAGCATGCACCATCAGGCGATTCGGGTGCTTGCGCCAGAGCTTGCGGCCATGGCCTATGCGCCAGACGGCGTGATTGAGGCTGTGTATATGCCCAAAGCGCACTATCTACGGGCTGTACAGTGGCATCCGGAGCGTCTGGAGGAAGATGAGGCAAGCCGTGCACTTTTTTCTGACTTTGTTTGCGCCTGCAAACCGCAAATTTCAAAATAAGGGGATGATATCATGCCTGCATGCGCAGGCATGATATTTTTTATTCTCGCAAGAAAAAGTGAAATCTGCAACAGAAAAGCGGCGCAAATTGCGGCGAAAAAAAGAGAGACGCTGAAAGACAGTTTTTACAAAATGCGCATATTTTTTTCTACCCAGCCGTAAAGGTTTCACGTTTGCATTGGATGGCAGGGCCGGGCAAAAAATGGGCAAATTTTTGGTTAAAATGTATACTTTTTTGAAAATTTTCAAAAAAAGCATTGCGCTTTACACAAACATTCTGTATAATCAGTCATTATACCATCGTACAGACGGTTTGAATGAGCCGCTCAAAACACCAAGTAATTCACAATATTACGGCGCAAACGAAAACGTACACAAACGAAAGAAACTACTATTTATCACTGATAAGTAGTTTATAATATACAAAAGATTGAGGATCAAGAAACGACGAAATTAGCGTTAGGAGTGAAGAGATTTTGAACTTGGATTTGATTTTAATTGGAACTGCATGTGTCAGCATACTTGCGCTTGTCACCGCATGGATACTCTCCAACTGGATAAAGAAGCAAAACCCGGGCGATGCCCGTATGCAGGAAATTACTTCTTACATCAAAGAGGGAGCTATGGCCTTTCTGTTGCGCGAATACCGTATCATCGCTATTTTTGCCACGGCAATGTTTGTTCTTTTGTTTGTGGCTATTGATTTGCTCACGGCAGTTGCTTTTCTGCTGGGGGCAATTTTGTCCTTATTGGCCGGTTATTGCGGGATGCAAGTTGCGACAAAAGCCAATGGCCGCACTGCCAGCGCTGCACAGACCGGCGGCATTGCCGCAGCATTGCGGGTGGCTTTTCGCGGTGGTGCTGTAATGGGTCTCTGCGTTGTAGGCTTCGGTGTGGTGGGCATCTCTGTTTTGATGCTGGCGCTGGGCATTACTCGCATTGATGTTTTGACCGGCTTTAGCCTGGGAGCTTCTTCCATTGCTCTCTTCGGACGGGTTGGTGGCGGTATTTACACCAAGGCTGCTGACATGGGTGCTGATTTAGTGGGTAAGGTTGAGGCCGGCATTCCGGAAGATGACCCCCGCAATCCTGCTGTTATCGCTGATAACGTGGGCGACAATGTGGGTGATGTGGCCGGCATGGGCAGCGATTTATTTGAGTCTTATGTGGGTGCCATCGTATCTTGCCTGATTCTGGCCGTGGCTACCACAGCTGGCGCAAGTCAAATGTCCGCCGTGATTTATCCCCTGCTGATTTCCGGTGTGGGCATTCTTGCCTCTATTCTAGGCGTGGTTCTCGTGGGCATGAGCAAGGGGAAAAACCCGGGCGCAGCCCTAAACATGGGAACATATTTTAGCAGCGCTATCGTGATTGTTGTAGCTTTGATTGCCAGCTTTGCGCTCTTTGACAGCATCAGCTACTTTATACCGGTGGGCGTAGGTCTGGTTGTGGGCGTTATCATCGGTGCCATCACAGAGCGATACACTTCGGATTCTTACAAGGCAGTGCAGAAAATCGCCTTGCAGGCAGAAACCGGCCCAGCTGTCGTTATTGTTGAGGGTTTCTCCGTGGGTATGATATCCACCCTCTGGCCTATTCTCCTCATCTGCGTTGCAATTCTGGCATCCTTCCACTTTGCAGGCCTGTACGGCATTGCACTAAGTGCAGTGGGCATGCTCTCTACCGTAGGCATTGTGGTTGCTGTGGATACCTATGGCCCTATTTCCGATAACGCCGGCGGCATTGCTCAAATGGCTGACCTGCCTGAGGATGTGCGGGAGATTACCGATAAGCTCGATAGCGTGGGCAACACCACAGCGGCCATTGGCAAAGGATTTGCCATCGGCAGCGCCGCCCTCACCGCCCTTGCGCTGTTTGCATCCTATTCTGAAGTGGCAAAGGTTTCGGCCATTGATTTGCTGATTTCTAACGTGGTCATTGGTCTGTTTATTGGCGCAACGCTTCCTTTCATCTTCTCTGCATTAACCATGAACTCGGTGGGCCGTGCAGCGTTTCAGATGATTGAAGAGGTGCGCCGTCAGTTCCGGGAGGAGCCGGGCATTATGAGAGGCGAAGCAAAACCTGACTACGCCCGCTGCGTGGACATTAGCACCCAAGCGGCTCTGCGGGAAATGATTGCTCCCAGTGTGCTGGCTGTAGTGGTTCCTTTGGCCGTGGGGCTGATTTTAGGTGTTGAGGCACTGGGCGGTCTGCTGGGCGGCTCCATTGTCACCGGCGTGCTGCTGGCGATTACCATGTCCAACGCAGGTGGCGCATGGGACAATGCAAAAAAGTATATCGAGGCGGGAAATCACGGCGGAAAAGGCAGCCCTGCCCACGCCGCAGCGGTCATCGGCGATACAGTTGGAGATCCTTTCAAAGATACCTCCGGCCCATCGATTAATATCCTCATCAAGCTCATGGCAGTGGTATCTCTGGTGTTCCTTCCCCTGCTGCTGAAATAAAATAAGAAGAATCCGCACGCCGGAATGCTCCGGTGTGCGGATTTTTTATTGTATAATCAGGCGTTGTCTGCGCTTAAGCGATAGCGGAACATCTCGCCATCCAGCTGCTTTTCTATCTTGCCTTCGAGTCGCAGCAAGTCCAAATGGGCGATGGTCTCTCCCACGGCGAACCACTTCTGGTGCATGGGGAACTCGGTCCAGTCCTTGCCTCGCATACTCCAGGTCATGTAAGAGGCGATTTCGTAAGCGGTGGAGTCCGGATGCTCTTGAATCACACAGAGCGTGTTTTCCAGTCGGCGCATATGGTGAATCTGGATGTCGCTGATGCGCTGATACACGTCCATGCCGTTGCCTCGATGGGCAGGCAGCGGCAGCTTCATGGCGTACTTCTCGATTTTATTCAGGCTGTTCATGTAGTCCTGCAGGGAGTTTTCCACGCCACGCCAAACCGTGATGTTGGGCGTGATGTCAAAGAGTACATGGTCGCCCAAGAACATAATCTCGTGTTCTGGAATGTACAGACAGGTGTGGCCAGGAGTGTGCCCTGGGGTGTGAATTGCCACCAGATCCACTTCACCGATTTGGAAACGGAATCCGTCTTCAAAGGTGATGGCAGGGAAGGCGGAGCTGGGCGCAAATATCTTTGCAGGATTGGCTTTGAGCTGCTCAAGCAAATCATCCATAGGAAAGCCCTCTTGATTGTAGGCCAGGAAATGATCGTTGTTCTTTCTGCCTTGAAGGAACAGTTTATGGTCAATATCATTCATGTAGATGGTGCAGCCTCGCTCGGCAAAGGCGTCGGCAAGGCCGGTGTGGTCGCTGTGAAGATGGGTCAGAAACAGGGCAGTGTCCTGAAAGCTCACGCCTAGTTCAGCCAGTGCTGCAAAGAGCACAGTGGAGGTCTGGGGGATGCGAAAGCCGGTGTCGATGACCAGCAGCTTTCCGCCAGAGCGGAGCATATAGCAATTGAGGTTTTTCAAAGGATTGTCAGGCAGAGGGACATCTACGCAATACAGCTCCGGCTCGTCGCAAATTTTCCGCAGGAGAGAGGTATTGTTTTCTTCTGTTGTCATAGTTACACACTCGTTTTCTAATTATTAATGTTTTAAGCATAGCTTATTTTGCCTGACTTGTCAATTCTAACGCATGATTTTGAAGCGCACACTACTGTCAAAAAAGCACGTATGAACCGTCTGCTTAGGCTGGCTTCGTTGTGAAGAATAAGTATAGAAAAGGTGCGAACGGCAACAGCTGTTCGCACCTTTTAAGAAACGTTTGTCCTTCAGTCATACCGGGTTATTTAGTAAATGCCGGGGACGGTTGTCTTTGTTAGCCCTTAGTAGGCATGATGGTGGCCGTGCCGGTGATGACAACCTCGCCGTTTTGGTTGGTGCAAACCGTATCAAGGATGCAGATATTTTTTTCTACTTTCAGCTCTTTAACAGTGGCAGTGGCTCGAACGGTGTCACCGATGAAAACGGGCTTGGTGAACTTGAGCTCCTGCCCCAGATAGATGGCGCCCATGCCGGGCAACTGAGTGCCTAGAACAGCAGAGATAAAGCCGGCGCTGAGCATGCCATGGGCAATGCGCTGCTTGAACATGCCTTCACCGGCGACAACTGCGTTGACATGAGCCGGATTGACATCGGTGGTGATGCCTGCATAGAGGTACACCTCAGCCTCAGTGACCGTCTTTTCTACGTAAGCACTCTGGCCTACCTCCAGCTCGTGAATAGTTTTTCCTTTCATAATTGAACAGCTCCTTTTGAATTTATATTCCATGCCATTCCTTTTAACAAAGAAAGGAAAAGCAGGCTTACTAAATTAAAATGCTCTATAGCGGCTTATTTTTTAACAATCAAGCCCTCAGAGCAGAAAAATAGTTTGCAAATGAGATAAAAATTGTGTAAAATTAGTTTTATAAATATCGGAACGTGAGGTGAGACTCAGTGCCAAAGCAGACGTTTTACAATCTTCCCGAGGCGAAACGAGAGCGTATCATGCAGGCGGCTGCAGTCGAGTTCAGCCAGCGCAACGTGCAAAACGCCAATCTTTCCAACATTGTCAGTGCAGCCGATATTTCCAGAGGGAGTCTGTACCAGTACTTCGTTGATAAAGAGGACATTTACGTTTATCTGTTTCAAATTCTGCGTGCACAGCGGGCGGCCTACACGCAACCTGCGTTTGCGCTGTACAAAAAAGCACCGTTTCTTCGTTTTTTTGAGGCATTCTATGTGCTCGATAGCCAATATTTGCTAAACAATGCCACCGACCTTGCAATTGGCACTCGTTGCTATGGTAGCGGTGATTTGGTTTCCCGCAGTATTGTCGAGGAGATTCAGCTGCAATATGCAGCATTGTTTCTGGAGGCCATTGAGCAGGATAAGAAACAGGGTATCATCAACGGGGAGGTAGGGTCTCAGGCTCTGGCAGATTTATGTGTTCATTTTGTCACGGATATGTTCATTTTTCAGAATGTTTCTCGGAAAATTTCGCTGGAAGACATACAGAGCCGTGTGCGGGAGTTGCTGCGCATCATTGAACATGGTGTTTCGTGTGATAATTAAGAGCTCAAAAGGTTGTTCCTGTCAGGAACGGCCTTTTTTCCTGCCCGCACGGTTAAATTAGAGTAGGGAAAGGGAGGTGTCTTCATCCAAAAAGCCCAGCACAGCGCTTGCAAAGGCTGTCGGTTTTTCATACATAACTCCGTGGCCTGCGTCAGAGATAGTTAAGTGGGTAGCACAGGGAATTCGTGCAGCGATGTCTCGCTGGAAGTAAGGCGGTGTGAGAAAGTCCAGCTCGGCAGAGATGAGTAGTGTTTTAGCGGTGATGCAGTGAAGTTGCTCCCGTTGGTCATGGCTCTCAGTGGAGCGAATGAGGCGAAGGAAGCCTTGAAAGGTTTCTTTGTTAAAGGACTTCTCATAGAGTTTTTCCTGCGCCATCATCCAGTTGTGATGCTCTTCATAGAATCTGGGAGAGTAGACAATGGGAATGGCGGCCTTAAAAAACTGCTTGCCGTCGCAGGCCTCGCAGGCGGCCACCCACGATGCGCCGATGTCCTGCAGCCACTTGCTGGTGTAGGGAGGCGTGTTGGATAAAATCAACTTGCGAATCCGTTCTGGTGCAGCTGCCGCAAGGGTCATCGCCACTTCGCCGCCATAGCTCATACCCAACATGTCGCAACGGGCAAGCTCCAAATGATCCAGTAGCGCCAGTACTAAATCCTTTTGCAGGGCGATACCGTATTCGGCATCCATTTTGGCGGTTCGCCCCTGATCGAACATGTCTACAAGAATCAGCCGCCGTCTGGCGCTGAAGGAGGAGGTAAAAGGAGCCCAGGAGGCAGTGCTCATGAAAATACCGTTGAGCATAATAAAGGGCTCTCCCTCGCCATATTCCCGATAAAAAATTTCTTTGCCCTGAAATGAGAATGTAGCCATACTAGCTGCCCCTTATATCCAGATTTCCAGCTCACGGGCTGCTTGTCGCAGCTCCACCCGAAAGCTGGGGTGGGCAATGCTGGTAAGCAGTTCTGCCCGCTGGTGGAGCGTAGCACCTCGCAAATTTACCACGCCGTACTCAGTGACGACATAGTCCACATCATTGCGGCTGAGAGACACAGTGGCTCCATGGCGCAAGATGGGCACGATTTTGGAGATTTCCCTTTCCTCGCCGGTTTCCGGATCGTTCACCGTGGCAGTGGAATAGAGGGCGATGAAGGAGCGGCCGTTTTTGCTGTACTGGGCGCCAATGGCGGTGTCTGCCTGTCCGCCGGTGCCGGATATCTGCTGGATGCCGATGCTCTCGCTGCAACACTGGCCGGTCAGGTCGATTTCCACAGAGGTATTCACGCTCACCTGATTATCATTTTGTGCAATAACAGCCGGATTGTTAACCCATGCGCCGTTCATCATGAGTATATCCGGATTGTTGTCCACAAATTCGTAAAGTTCAGCGGAGCCCATGGCGAAGCCACACACGGCCTTGCCCGGTAGAAGCTGCTTTTTAGCTCCGTTGATCACGCCCAGCTTCATGAGCTTCATCATACCAGTGGTCAACATTTCAGTGTGAACGCCCAAATCCTTTTTACCGGTCAGGCATTCACACACGGCATTTGGAATGCCGCCGATGCCGATCTGAATGCAGTCGCCGTCCTCAATGAGGTCGGAGATATACCCGCCGATGGCCCGGTCTTTTTCGTTGGGTGGCACATCGGGGAGCACGGGCAGACTATAGTCGCTGGGGACGACATAGTCAATCTGCTCCCACTCCATATAGTTGTCGCCCAGCAGGGTAGGAATGTTGGGACTGATTTCTAAAATAACCATGTCCGCAGCCAGCGCCATCTCGCGCTCGTAGATGTTGCCGCCGGACAGGCGCACCCGCCCGTTTTCATCAGGCATGGTGGCAGAGCAGACGAATATATTAGTATGAGTATTAAAAATACGTCGACTGGCAAAGGCGTGCAAATGATTGGGAATGAAGCTCACCCGCCCGGTTTTATGCAGGCGGCGCAGCGCTTTGGAGTAAAAAAAGGAGTGAATGATAAACGCTTTTTCTAAATACTGCTCCGACAGGTACGCACCGCCAACACCGGTGAGTCCACTGGTGATGATAACATCCTCTACCCGATCTGCAATAGTGTGGAGCTTTTTTATAAATTCTCTGGGCTCGCCACCTGCCATGCCCAGCGCAAGCACATGGTTTGACTGTACCATGTCCAGCGCCTGCTCTACCGTAATTTGCTTGGATGTGTAATCGAACATTACTCTTGCGTCCTCCTCTATTTTGTTCACCCAATCCCTGAGGATGGAGTGTTGTGCCGTCAAAATGGCCGGAAGTTTAGACTGTTTACAAGGATGGTTCCACAAGTTGCAGTCGGGGGAGCGGCAACCCTGTTATGTCGTGACAAGTTTGTCATATTCAGACAATAGTATAGCAGAACTTTTGCGAAAATGCAATGATTTTCACAAAAAAATGACAGAGAAATGGCGCAAACTTTGATAAAAAAGCGTGCGCCTGATAGCGCACGCTTAAAGCTTCTTTATTATGCAATGGCATAGGGGTCGAGGATATAATCCCACACGTCGCTGGTACAGCTTGCATGACCCTGAGTAAGGATGGCGCCGAGGCTGCTACGCCACTTTGAGAGGATGAATTGGAAGCCGTTGACATCTTCCTGCTCAACCTTTATCTCGAAAAGCAGGCCGCCGGGAAAGTGGCAAAATCCGCTCTCTTCCTTTACAATGTAGCCGTCGGCCAGCAGGGTTTCAAAGTCGCTCTCAAAGGCCTCGAAGCCGAGTCGGCTTTCAATAATATAGAATAAGGCGTTTTTCTGCGCCTGATTGAGGGCATATTTGCTCTCGCTCGGTTGAACGTACGGGGCTGGTGTGCTTGGCGGCGCAGGAGGAAGCTGGCAGAGGGGATTGCTTCGAAAATCAAAAGCTAGCACCGAAATGCCGTCGTTGATGCCACTGTCTATTTTCCAAAACTCGTCAAACAGGTTGAGATAAAGTCCCAGCAGGTCGGGGGAGGACTCCCGCACAATCAGCTTTGTCGGCTCGACGAAAAACCCCGGATAGCTTAATCTGATGCCGCCGTCGAAAAAGACGGAGACCTGCTGTCCGGCGGCAAGTGCTTCGGCGGATAGCAAGCTCTCGTCTTGTGTCGTGATGAGCAAATCCGCTGTGTCTAGCCAGTAGAGTGTGCCGTCTTCGTCATAAAGCAGCAAGAGGTTTCCATCGGCCTGCGCAATGACACAATCTCGAGCCGGAGCATCAGCGCCGGGGGCGGCCGCCTCGGGCAGTGGTGTGCTCTCCGCCTGGTGCATCGGCGGTGGGTAAATAGTTGCACATCCCGTCAGAAAAAGAATTGTAAGCAAAAGGGCAAGCAGGCGTTTCATGTTCAAACCTCCATCATCTCAGTTTCACAACTTAGACGATGAGGTAGAGGAGGAAGTTCCCTGAAATAGGAAAACCTATCTAGCCCGCCAGGCCTCATCCAATTCCAGCGCCTCGCACTGTCCGCCGGACAGTTCAGTCATGCGGGCGGCGTAGAGCGCTACCTGCTCCTGCGGAAAAGTGGCGTAAACTGTCACCGTGTCGGTATAATCGCAGTCGCCGAGGAGACCGCCATGCGCTTCCACTTCCAGCTTCACCCGCTCGAAGAGGGCGTAGGGAATGGTCACTGCTGTTTCAAGCCAGCGGGAGACCGTAGCAATCCCTGCCGCATCTAGCGTGTCCTTCGCACTGCGGGTGTACGCCCGCAACAGACCGCCTGCGCCCAACAAAATCCCACCAAAGTAGCGGGTGGATACACAGCAGACGTTGGTCATTTTCTCCCGCCGGAACACCTCCAGCATAGGCTGACCGGCGGTGCCCTGGGGCTCGCCGTCGTCGCTGTAGCGCTCGATGGCTTCGTCACGCAGGATGTAGCACCAGCAATTGTGGCGGGCATCATGGTATTTCGCCTTCACTTGTGCGATTTTCGCTCTCGCCTCTGCCTCAGTGGTCACGAAAAAGACGTGTCCGATAAAACGGGAGCGCTTTTCTACAAATTCGCTTGCGCCATCGGTTTTCGGCACTAGATATGGCTCCATGATAATCGTCTCCTTACATTACAATAAAGCTGGCTTGGACAATTCGTCCCATTCCGCCCGGGTCATGCGGTAGAAAAGCTCTGTGCGAGTCTCGCCCAGCAGCTTCGCCTCAACCTGCGCTGTGTCAAAATATCGCCAGCCGCATTTTTCAATCACCCGCTGGGACTTGTGGTTGAAATCATAGTGGCCGCTCCAAATTTCCTTCAACCCGTTACCTTCGAAGCCGTGGCGCAGTAATTCCCGCACCGCCTCCGGCATATAACCTTCGCCCCAGTAAGCCGGATTCAGGCAGTAACCGATTTCCCACGTGCCCTCGGGCACACCGCCCCATGTCATGTGCTGCAAGCCGGCCG
>JGI994J12354_10000376_pt1 | contig 44225 bp, 42 predicted proteins | sample IntmicLarv3ML3BL_FD_12354 | JGI IMG/M metagenome (IMG submission 12354) | reverse complement strand
ACCGACGGCGTAACGGAAAAACCGGAGACGACAAAAGACGATGAAATTGAATTAACCGCTGTCAAAACGGCTTCAAAAATTTTGGTTGACGGCGAGGAAGCTGACATTGAAGCGTATAACGTGAACGGCAGAAATTACTTTCAACTGAGAGATTTAGGAGAGGCTGTCGGGTTTGAGGTTGATTGGGACGAAGAGAATAACACAGTTTTAATCAACACAAAGGAAGAGGAATTGCCAACGAACGGACCGACGGAAAAACCGAGCACTCCTGTTCCGACAAAGAAACCAAGCCCCGAGCCAACACGAAGTCCCGAGCCGACAAGCGCTCCTACGACTGCTCCTGCTTCGCACGGATCTGTCGGTGTTGTGGAACTTAACGGATTGACTATTACCGTAAACGGCTGGATAAAATGGCAAATGACAGACTCTTTGGATTATGAAATGCATGATTTTATATATGTTGTTTACACTGTTGAAAACAATTCCCAGGCAACCTATCGCGGCAGTGATATAGTCAAGGGCTTAGTGTGTGAGAATAACAAGACATTTGAACCTCTCAATATGAAGGAGCTTTATGATAGAATAGGTGCTCATTTATTTGAAGAAATGGGTTTTCATGATTTAATACCGAGCGGAAAAACAACCAAATCACTTGCGCTTTTTATTGTAAATAAGTACGAAAAGATAACTCATATCCGTTTAGCCGGTGGTGACTCTGAGCATGTGAACGTCAGAATAGACGGATTGGAAAAGAGCTTGGAGGATAGTGCTGTTTTATTTAATTAAATGAACGGACTTTTACAATAGACCTGTCCTGAAACCCGAATTTTTACCGAACTAATTTTTGTCCCGTTTTTACCGGCAATGGTTTTTCGCGGTGTTTGCGAAAAACCATGAGAGGGGGGGAAGGGACAAAAAAAATTGTGTGAGGTAGTTTCAGGACAGCTCTAATAAAAACCAAGGAGGAAAAAATGGCAAAGAAATATTCAATAGGCGTTGACTACGGAACTCAATCGGGACGCGCCGTTTTAGTCGATTTGCAAACGGGGGCAGAGGTCGCCACAGCAATTAAAGAATATCCTCACGGGGTAATGGACGAATTTTTACCCGACAGGAAAACGAAGCTTGCGCCCGACTGGGCACTTCAGCACCCGCAGGATTATTTAGACGTTCTTTCAACAACAATTCCGAAAGTTCTTGCCGAAGCAAACGTCTCGGCGGACGATGTTGTTGGTGTGGGAATTGACTTCACCGCCTGCACCGTTCTTCCCATTGACAAGGGCGGAAATCCGCTTTGTTTTCAAGAAAAACATAAGAATAATCCTCATACATACATAAAATTATGGAAACATCACGCCGCGCAAAGCCATGCAAACAGGCTCAACGAAATCGCCGAAAAACGAAACGAACCGTTTTTGGCGCGTTACGGCGGGAAAATTTCTTCCGAGTGGCTTTTCCCGAAACTGTGGCAAATTCTTGAGGAAGCACCCGATATTTATAACGAAATGGACAGATTCATTGAAGCGACCGACTGGGTGATTATGCAGCTGAGCGGCTCGCGCGCTCGCTGCTGCTGCACGGCAGGATATAAGGCGATGTGGTCGAAAAGCGAGGGTTATCCTTCCAAGGAATTTTTTAAAGCGTTAGACCCGAGGCTTGAAAATGTTGTTGAAGATAAATTGGCGGCGGAAATTCTTCCGCTTGGCGCAAAGGCAGGCGAAATCACCGAAGCAGCCGCGGCATTGACAGGATTAAAGGTTGGAACGGCAGTGGCGGTGGGCAATGTTGACGCTCACGTTTCCGCTCCCGCCGTCGGAATTGTCAGCCCCGGAAAAATGCTGATGATTATGGGAACTTCGACCTGTCACATAATGGTCGGAAGCGTCACGAAAACCGTTCCCGGAATGTGCGGCGTTGTTGAAGACGGTGTTTTGCCCGGCTATCCCGGCTATGAAGCGGGGCAGTCGTGCGTGGGCGACCATTTTGAATGGTTCGTTGAAAATTGCTTGCCCGAAGAGTATATGAAAGCCGCCGCAAAAGAGGGAGTTAATATTCATGATTTTCTCTCGGAAAAGGCGAAGAAATTGGCTGTCGGCGAAAGCGGCTTGGTTGCGCTGGACTGGTGGAATGGAAACAGAAGTGTTTTGGTTGACGTTGATTTAACGGGCGTTCTTTTAGGTTGCACACTGTTGACAAAGCCCGAGGAAATCTACCGTGCGCTGATTGAAGCGACGGCGTATGGAACGAGAATGATTGTCGAAACCTTTGAAGAAAACGGCGTTTCGATCGACGAGCTTTACGCTTGCGGCGGAATAGCCGAAAAAAATTCTTTGATGATGCAAATTTACGCCGACGTAACAAACCGTGAAATTCGCATTTCGGGTTCGCCCCAGGCACCTGCGCTCGGTTCTGCCATTTTCGGCGCAGTCGCCGCAGGGAAAGACAACGGCGGATTCGACAAAATCGAGGACGCGGCGAAGGTCATGGCGAAGCTCAAGGACAAGGTTTATCGCCCGAACAAGAAAAATGTAGAGCTTTACAACGAGCTTTATGATGAATATAAAATTCTGCACGACTATTTCGGCAGAGGCGCTAATGATGTTATGAAAAGAATGAAAGCACGTAAAAAAGGAGCTTCTGTAAATGGAAAATGAAAAGAAATTAAACAGCATTGATTTGTTAATCTTCATCGTGTATGGAATATTAACGATTTTATACGCCGCAACATTTGTTGTTTCAATTATCAACCCGGCAATCAAGGAAACGGTGCGGTTTGTTCACATGTTCCACAGCGTGGGCGGAATCGTTTTTATGGCTGTCGTTTTCTTCAATTTCTTCATCAAAAAAACCGATTTTCACATTTCAAAATCGCCATATTGGATTTTTGCGATTATGTACACGCTTTTCGGCACAAACCTCGAACAGGCGCTTTTGTCGAAAACTGTCGCAATGACGGTTATATACGGCGTTGTGACGGCGGCGTTCGCGTTTATAACGGGTTATGGGTTTGTCAGCTTGCTGAAGAAAAAAGAAGATGTTGAGAAAAAGCAATTGACAATTTGGCTGATATTGACAGTGATCGCGATGGTTGCGTTTATCATCGGCTTTTTCCTTAAATAGAGAGGGGATTTATTATGCTTGAGCAATTAAAACAGGAAGTTTATGAAGCAAATATGCTTCTTTGGAAGTCGGGCTTGGTCATTCTGACATGGGGAAACGTCAGCGGAATCGACCGAGAAGAGGGCTTGTTCGTAATAAAACCGAGCGGCGTTAATTATGATGAGCTTACTCCTGAAATGATGGTCGTCGTTGATTTGAACGGCAAAAAGGTTGAGGGCGAATATAATCCTTCGTCCGACACGCCGACACATGCCGTTCTTTATGAGGCTTTTCCTTTCGCAAACGGCGTCGTTCACACCCATTCCACTTTTGCCACAGCTCTTGCGCAGGCGGGCGTTCCTCTTGCCGCTTATGGCACGACCCACGCCGACTATTTTTACGGCGATGTGCCTTGCACAAGACCTTTGAAAAGAGAAGAAATTGACGGTGAATATGAAAAAGAAACGGGTAACGTTATTGTAGAAACTTTCAAAAAGAAAGACATTAAAGCGACGCAAACACAAGCAGTGCTGGTTTGCAACCACGGCCCGTTCACTTGGGGCTTTTCCGCGAAAAAAGCGGTTGAAAACGCAATTGTGCTCGAAGAAACATCAAAAATGGCGATTTTGGGAAACATGGCGGCAATCGGTTATTCTGATAATTTGGTCAAACCCATTTCCCGGGCAATATTAGACAAACATTATTTGAGAAAACACGGAGCTACGGCATATTACGGACAGGGAGGAAGTAATGATTAAGTCGAAACGTGAGCCGAATTTTGAAAATTTGTTAAAGGTATTAAAAAAGGAAAGACCCGACAGACCTACACTGTTTGAATTTTTCATGAACGACACTATTTACAATATGCTTACAGAGGGTGAATTTGCACCCAAGGGCGATGGATATGACTATATGCGTCAACGCGTCCTTGCGTATAAAAACGCAGGTTATGACTACTGCGTTTTGCCCGGCTGCGATTTTAATTTTCCGAGAGAACAAATCGAGAGAAGCTCGACGATTTCTCTTAATGAGGGTTGTGTAATAACCGACAGGGAAAGTTATGAGAAATATAAATGGCCTAACCCTGACGACTATGATTATTCGCGGTTAACTGTTTTAAAAGAGTGTCTGCCCGAAAACTTTAAGCTCGTTTGCCAAAGTCCTGCCGGTGGCATTCTCGAATCAACAATCGCCTTGGTCGGATATGACAATTTGTGCGTAATGACTTATGACGACCCCGAGTTAGTTAAGTTGATTTTTGACGAGATAGGTTCAAGATTGCTGAAATATTATGAAACAGTCGTTGAATATGACACAGTCGGCGCAATTATTTCAAACGACGACTGGGGCTTCAACATGCAAACAATGCTCTCGACAGACGATATGCGGAAATTTGTTTTCCCGTGGCACAAGAAAATCGCCGAAACGGCTCACAAGAAAAACAAGCCCGTAATTTTGCATTCGTGCGGAAACGCCGAGAAAATAGAAGATGATATTATAAACGATATGAAATTTGACGGCAAACACTCTTATGAAGATAAGATTTTGCCCGTTGAACAGGCTTATGAAAGATATAAAGGAAAGCTTGCCGTTATGGGCGGGCTTGACGTTGATTTCATTTGCCGCAAAACGCCTGAGGAAATTTATGACAGAGCCAAGGCTATGTTGGAGCGTTCCGAGGAATGCGGCGGTTATGCGCTCGGCACGGGAAACAGCGTGCCTGAGTATGTTCCGCACGAGAAATATTTTGCTATGATTAAGGCTGCAATAGAATAGATTAAAGGATGTGCGCTGTGAAAAACAATATGTTGCATACGCCCGATGGCGTAAAGGATTATCTTCCAAACGAATTTGCCGTGAAAACCGAAATAGAGCGGCGGATTGAAATGGTGTTCTGCCGTTATGGCTATTCTCCTGTTTCAAGCCCGATGTTTGAAAACATTGAGGTTTTTGAGGGAACCGGTTCGGTCTCACCCGCAAAAATGTATAAATTCCTTGACAGGGACGGAACGATTTTGTCGCTGAGACCCGATATGACACCCGCAATCGCCAGAATAGCGACAACGGTCTATAATGATTCGGACATGCCGTTACGGTTTTGCTATTTTGAAAACATGTTCAGATACGGCGAGAGCTATCAAGGCAAATTAAAGGAATTTACGCAGGCGGGAATCGAGCTTATAGGCGCCGAGGGTGCAGGCGGAACAGCCGACGCGGAAGTAATTGCGGTCGCAGTGAACAGCTTGATTGCTTCGGGAATTATTGATTTTCATCTTGAAATCGGCTGTGTCAAATTTCTTGAGGGTTTGCTTGACGAAAGCGGGTTAAATGAAGAATCACGGGCGAAAGTAATGACTGCGCTTATCGAACGTGAATTCACCGCAATTGAGCGCATAGCCAAGGACAACAAAATGCCCAAGGGTGTCACAGAGCTGTTTTCACGCTTGCCGTTTCTTTCGGGCGACATAAAGATAATCGAAACGGTGAAAGAATTAACTAAAAACGCCATTGCATTGTCGGCGCTTGATGAAATCGCTGAAACCTATGAAATTTTGCGCAGCTACGGCGTTGAAAAGCACATCATGATTGACTTGAGCATGTCGGGTCAGCTCGATTATTACACAGGATTGATTTTCAGAGGGTTCGCCAGAAATTCGGGTTCGCCTGTTTTGGAGGGCGGACGTTATGATGCGCTTTTGTCAAGGTTCGGGTGCAGCCGTTCCGCTGTTGGGTTCGCCATTAAAATAAACAGGTTGCTTGACGCCGCCTCAAACGGCTGTGTCGAAACAGAGGTTCACCCGAAAACGCTTGTCGCATGGGCAGAACAGGGGCGAAATTCCGCGCTCAAAACGGCGGATGAGCTGAGAAGAACAGGCGTTTGTGTGGAAAACAGTCTTGCAGGAGCAGATGTTTTAATCAATTTGAAATATGCCGAAAACAAGAAATTCGGTGGAATGCTTTATTTTAAAGACGAAGAAAATGTGACGATATATGATTTAACAAGCGGTGAAGAAACGAATGTTAAAATAAATGATTTATTGAGCGGAGGTAGGAATTAAGATGAAAACATTGACTTTCGCTTTGGCAAAAGGAAGATTGGCCGATTTAACAATAGAACGAATGGAAGCCGCAGGCATTCACTGCGGCGAAATGAAAGGAAAAAGCCGCAAGCTTGTTTTCACTGACGAAGCCGCAAATATCAGTTTTTTCCTTGCGAAAGCAAGCGATGTTCCGACCTATGTCGAATATGGTGCGGCGGACATCGGTGTCGCGGGAAAGGACACCATTTTGGAGGAACGCCGCTCACTGTGCGAAATCGCCGATTTGGGTTTCGGGAAATGCAGGGTTGTCGTCGCGGGGGCAAAGGATGCGCTTAACCTGAACAAAAATGGAATTTTGCGTGTCGCGACAAAATATCCGAACATCGCTAAGGACTACTTTTTCAAGCAGAAACAACAAACCGTTGAAATCATTAAGCTGAACGGTTCTGTCGAGCTTGGTCCGATTGTCGGGCTTGCCGATGTTATTGTTGACATTGTGGAAACAGGTTCTACACTTAAAGCAAACGGGCTTGTTGTGCTTGATGAAATATGTGAAATTTCCGCGCGTGTTGTCGTTAATCAAGTCAGCATGAAATTGGAAAGAGAACGCATTGAGGATATTGTTAAGAAGCTTGTCCGCGAATGAATATGAAAAAGAATCATATTAAAATGAGCCTGTTGGCTCTAATAATATCGCCGTTGGCGGCGACATTCGGTTTGATTGGCGCGAATTTCATTCTGATACCTGTTTTAGCAATAGCATTTGTCTGGGTGATGTACGCGAGAAAAGCGAAGCTTCCCGACAAGGCATCGTTGGCATATCTGCCGATATTTATCGCGTTTTGTTATTATATGTGTGTATGGATAATTTCCTTTAAGCTATCTGGTTACAGTTACGGCAAGGACATTTTTTCGAGTGTTTTTTTATTGTTGACATTACCATACGGTATTATGAATTTCGCGTTGGCTTTTGTCGGAGATTATAAAATGTTTCCCCTTTATAAATATCGGCGTAACGGCGGTTTCAATGCTGTCCATTGCCGTAACACGACTTATTGTTAAAAAGAAAATCATTTATGACAGGAAATTGATTATATATGCGATAATATTCGTTTGTTTGTCCGGTATCACCGTTTATCAGTTTTATGACAGAAGCACGAAAATTATTGATAGAGATTTTCAGGTCGAAAAGGTTGAGGATGAAATTGATTTCTATGATTATAGACCTTTTAAAACAGACAATCTTCTAAAATCCCTACAGGAAACGCCGACAATTTCTTTTCATGAAAACTACCCGAGGCTCGACGGTGCAACAGCGGCATATCCTGTTTACAGCGCGATAGCTCAAGCGTTATATAAAGGTTTGGATGAAAAAACCATCAAAGATTATGTAACTTGCTCAAACACGCAAAACGCTTATGAATGGCTTATATACGGTGAAATCGACATTTTCTTCGGCGCACAACCGTCTGAACAACAAATTGAATCGGCAAAAAATAAAGGCGTTGAGCTTTCGCTTATCCCCATAGCTAAAGAGGCGTTTGTTTTCTTTGTCAACAGGGATAATCCGATAAACAATCTTACTGTCGAAGAAATACAGGATATTTATCAGAAAAAGATTTCAAATTGGAAATCTGTCGGCGGTAGCGATGAAAAGATAATACCTTTTCAACGCCCTGAAAATTCGGGAAGCCAAACAATAATGCTTGCGGCTGTTATGAAAGATAAAATCTTGCCCAATCCTCTTATGGAGGAATATTCCGTAATGATGGGCGGAATTATAAACAAGGTCGCCGATTACAGAAATTATTCTTCGGCAATCGGATATTCGTTCCGATATTTTGCAACAGGAATGAAACCAAATGAAAATATTAAACTTTTGGCTATAAATGGAATAGAACCAAACATCGAAAACATTCAAAACGGAACATATCCGTTTACAGTAGATGTTTATGCCGTAACAGCGGGTGAAACCACCGAGAACACGAAAAAACTGATAGACTGGGTGTTGTCGAAGCAAGGTCAGGGGTTCATTGAAACATGTGGTTATGTCGGGAAGGAATGAGTTTCTGAATGAAAAAAAGAGCTGTATTAATCATGATTCTCGTGTTGATAATAATCTCATCCACCGCGGTTGGTTTTTTTTATCTTAGGGGCACACCCAACGAAACCGACGACGAGGCAGAAACGGAAACACCGCGAAAAACCGCAGAAGCGACGGGGGAAACCGCCGCCGATTTTACGGAACTGCCGGAAACTTCCGAAGAAGTCCCGAAAATTGCCGGTGTAATTGATTTTGAGGAATGGCAGAGCAGAAACGAAGACATCTACTCGTGGATTTACATTCCCGACACAAGGGTGAACCACCCGATTGTTCAATCAAAAACGGATGACAAATATTATCTCAATCACGACATAGACGGCAACGCCACAATCGCAGCGTCAATTTTCACAGAAAGACGCAACACAACGTCTTTCAGCGACTACAACACCTTGATTTACGGTCACAACATGAAAAATGGAACAATGTTTGCCGACATTTTAAAATACAGAGACAGTGAATTTTTTGAAAATCACCGCGAGGTTTATATTTACACACCTGAAAGAGCTTATAAATACAGGATTTTCGCCGCATATGTCAATGACAACAACCACGTTTTATATGCAAATGATTTTTCAACCGAGCAAGGTTTTCAAACATATTTGGATATGATTAGATCAAAAACAGACGGAATTTTTGACAAGAGCTTCGAGATTAAAACAAGCAACAGAATCATTACTCTTTCAACCTGTACTGCATCGAGGTCGGAAAGGTTTTTGATACAAGCGGTTTTGGCAGCGATTTATGAATATGAGGATGTTGTTTATGAGTAAAAATGAAAAAAAAAAGAGAAAACCGTGGAAAATAATATTGTTTTCCTTTTTGGGCATGCTTGCCGCAATCATTTTAACGGCGGCGGGCATCGGGACTTATTTTTATTTCTCAATTAAAAATTTTGACCCGAAAACAATAAGCGAGCCACGGGAAAAATTCACACTTCCGCTTGTTCCGACGATGGATATAATCGAATATAACGGCAAATCATATAAATATAACGACGACATTGTCAACATTCTTTTCATCGGTGTCGACGAGGGCGAGCGAGAGGTCTCGGGAATTGTCGCCAGCGGAGGGCAGGCCGACACACTCATGCTTCTTTCCATTGACACAAAGAACCGAACCTATTTTATTTTCAACATCTTGCGTGACGCAATGACAGAAATTTCGGTTTTTGACTTGGGTGGCAATTTCATTAGAAACGAAATCGCCCAAATAGCCTTGGCGCATCATTACGGCGACGGAAAAATGCTGTCGGCGCATCTCACTGAGCAAGCGGTGTCAAACTTGCTTTACGGCTTGAAAATATATCGTTTTGTTCGGCTGAACATTAAAGGGATTCCGGTTGCGGCTGACCTTTTCGGCGGCGTAACGGTTACGCTTGAGCAAGACATGAGAATGCTCGGCGAAAATTATAAAACCGGCGAAGTGCTTACAATGAATGGAGAACAGACGGAATTTTATGTAAGAAACCGCGACACAAATGTTTTGACCTCAAGCATGGAACGTTCAGACAGACAAATGCGATTTTTGCAGGCTCTTTTCCCGCAGATTGAGAAAAAGGTTAAAAAAGACCCTCTCAGCGTTATTGATATATATAATCAATTGGGAAAATATGTTCAAACAAACATGTCGATTCCCGAGCTTAGTTATGTCCTTGGATTTTTGAATGAAGCCGGATTCAACGTTGTTAACAGCGTTTCCCTGCCCGGAGAAATTCAACACGGTGAGAGGTTCGCAGAATTCATTGTTGACAATGAGGAATTATATGATATAATGATAGGAAGTTATTATCATGAGATTCAGGGAAGGTGAAAGTTTTGAAAAAAATATTTGGAATAGTAACAGTGTTACTTTTTGTGCTTGGAGTGAGCATCACGGCTTCGGCGGAGATAAGTCCGGGAAAACCGACAAATGATCCGATAATAATAACTCCCGCCCCGACAGGAATAACACCTGCTCCTGTGGCAACAGCTACACCTGCTCCGGATGTGACAGATGCTCCGGTGGTTACAAATCCTCCGGACGCGACAGATGCTCCGGTGGTTACAACCCCTCCTGACGTGACAGATGCTCCGGTGGTTACAACCCCTCCTGACGTGACAGATGCTCCGGTGGTTACAACCCCTCCTGACGTGACAGATGCTCCGGTGGTTACAAATCCTCCGGACATAACGAATCCTCCCTCAGCTGAAACAGATGAACCTGTGATTGAAACTGAAGCTCCGGGGGAAGAAACATTTGCACCCATAGAAGTGACAAATCCTCCGTCTTCACCCTCGCAAGCGCCGTCGGATGAGGAAGTGCATATAGAAGTTCCTTTCGACCCCGAGGATATTGAAGAGGGAAATGTTCTTCGTATTCCGGTCGAGGGAGTAACTCCCGGCTCGGTTGTTAAAGTAAGATATTACTTTGAAGACGGAAGCTATATTGAGCTTGAAGCGATAGCAGGCGACGGATATATCGACATTTACTTTGATGAAGCAGCGTTGGCGGCGTTCAATAACATGTCAGGCAACGGTTCTCTTTCAATCGACTATACGGTTGAAAAGAAAGAGGCACCTATAACAGGTGATTCTGCAAATTATTCGGGAATTTTGATGTTTCTGTCCGCATTTGCGGCACTTGCGCTCGTAATTTCGGTTCGCAAGGTTAGATTGGCAAGGCAGAAGTAGGTTACCCCTCTGCCATTGATTTCTTGTAAAAATCTTTAAGTTTCTTATATACCCTGCCGTGAACTGACGCGACGGGGTATTTTCCTTTTTCATTAAGCTCTCCTGCCTTGACATTCATCAAAAGCTCTATGCCGTCGTCGATGTGGTCAATGGCATAAATGTTGAAATTCCCTTCTCTGACCGCCGAAATTACTTCATCGTTAAGCGTCAAATCCTTAACATTTCTCGCGGGAATAATTACGCCCTGCCCGTTTGTCAATCCGCGTTTTTTGCAAACCCCGAAAAAACCCTCAATTTTATAAGTAACGCCGCCGATTGGCTGAATTTCACCACGTTGGTTTATGCTTCCGGTGACTGCAAGCGATTGGTTAATCGGAGTGTCTGCAAGGCTCGACAAAATTGTATAAAGCTCGGTGCTCGAAGCACTGTCGCCGTCTATTCCATTGTAATTCTGTTCAAAGCAAATTCGGCACGAAAGCGAAAGAGGAAACTCCTGCGCATATTTTTGCCCCAAATATCCTTTCAGCACTTCAACGCCCTTGTCGTGAATAGCTCCTGACATTTCGGCTTCTTTTTCAATGTTGATGATACCTGCCTTGCCTATATAGGTCGTCGCCGTGATTCTCGACGGAAGAGCGAAAGCATATTCTCCGTCATCCATGACGGCAAGCCCGTTGACCTGACCTTTTTTCAAGCCGTCAACATCAATCATAATCACGTCGTCGTCAATCATTTCCGTCAGCTTTTCCTCGTGAATGTTGTGCCTGTATTCTCTCGCGGCAATGATGTTTTTTATTTGTTCTGCAGAAACGGCGAAAACACCATGCGCCGCCTGTTCCATAATTTCGCAAATAACCCCAAATTGTGCCGACAGCTTGTGTTGGCGTTCGGCAAGCCGTGAGGAATATTCAATAAGAGCGTTTATCGCTGTCACGTCAAATTCGCCGAAGCCGTTGTCCTTTGCGTGTTTAATTATGAAAGCCGCCATCATTTTTTCGTTTTCGCCATTCGCGGAAATTTCATAATCGAAAACAGCATTGATTTTGAAAAATCGAGTGAAATCGTCGTCATAATCATAAAGCAAATCATAATAATATCTCGGACCAATGAGAATTATCTTCAAATCCACCGGAACAGGCTCAGGCTTCACGCCGCTTACGGCGATTCCCGTCAAATATTCGCGCATCGGTTCAATCACGATTTCCCGCGTTTTTATAACATTTCTGAGTGTTTCCCAAATGTGCGCGCTCGTCAAAACATCATATGCCTGCAAAATCAAATAACCGCCGTTTGCCTTGTGCAAAAGACCGGGCTTTATTTTCATGAAATCTGCGGTAAAATTGCCATATTCGCTGTCATATTCAATTTCACCCAAAACGGAAGAATAGGTCGGCTTAAAATCGATGATCACAGGTGCACCTTTTGTTTGGCTGTTATCAGTTAATAATTTCACTTTATATTTTGTGTGATTATCTTCCGTGTTTTTTTTCGTCATCCAAGGCGCAAGTCCTTGAATCGCGTCGTCACCCGATTCGTCAGCTTCGGAATAATCAGACAAATTGTCTAAAATATCCTCTTTCACATCGGATAAATATTTCAAAACCTTGTTATATTCGGAATATTTTGTCGAAAGCATTCCTATATGCCGCCCGACACAGAAAAGTGCCGTGTTATATTCAAGCTCATCTATCCCTTTGCGCGTTTCCTTTTCATAATCCTTTATGTCGCGCATAACTTCAAACGCCTGCTCTTGAATAACGTCGCCCACGCTTGAAATAACCTCTTTTTCATCCTCGGGAAGCGCGTCATATTGCTCCTCGGAAAGAATAGAACCGTCAATTATCGGCATGAAATAAATTCCGCTGCCTGTCATTTTAACGCCGAAATTTTGTTTTTTCGCGTCATCCTGAATCTTTTTTATTATAGTGTCGCGTTTTTCCTGAAAAATGTTGACTATCGCCGTTCTCTCGTCCTCAAATTCCCGCGAAGAAAGAATTTCCGTTAAATCAGCTTTAATCGCGGCGGAGGCTTCCTCCATGTCGCTTACAAACTCTTTGCCCATTCCCGCAGGAAACGTCAAAAGGCTCGGACAGCGGGGATTTTCAAAGTTATAGACATAGCACAAATCGGGTGGTGTCGGCTCGTTTAAAGCCATTTCCTCGGCGAATTTTTTAACAAATGATGTTTTCCCCGATTGTGGAGGTCCCGAAACGTATATGTTATATGCTTTTGATTTTATGTTTAGCCCGAATTTCAACGCCGTTTCGGCTCTGGGCTGCCCGATTAAAGTTCCGGCGGGAAGGTTGCCGCAGGACAGCAAATCGTCAGCAGTCAATACGCAGGGTCTTTTCAGTTCGTCCGCGGTCAATTGTTTTATCATCGAATATATTTCTCCTTATGGTGAAGATTACAAATATTTCCACATTACAACAGCGTCCTCTTTTGTGTCGCTGTAATATCCTTTTCTAATACCCTCAGGCTTAAATCCCGCACGCGCATAAAGTCCATGAGCTGGCGCGTTGTTCATTCTTACTTCCAAGGTTATTCCTATCATTTCTTTTTCATAGGCAAGGTCGATAAGTCTTTCAACAAGCTGCTCGCCAATTCCCTGCCGCCGATTTTCGGGTTTTACGGCGATGTTGGTAATATGCCCCTCGTTTACGATGTGCCACATTCCGCAATAGCCACAAATGCTTCCGTTTTCGTCAAGCGCCACAAAATAATGTGCGTGTTTTTGCATAAAATCTTTGTAAAGAGATTCTTTTGACCACGGCACGGAAAACGAATCGCGCTCAATCTCATAAACCCTGTCAATATGTTCTTCAAGCATTTCGGTAATAATCATAATTCTCTCTCTCGTTCGGCTTGTGGTTTTCTCACATAAAAAAGCTCAAATTCATCGCAAGCGACAGCTTCGTCGACTCTCTTCACTGCTAAAACAGCGACAGCCGAAGCGTGAACCCTATTAAGATGAGGAGGCGCGAAAACGCATGATATTCCGGAGGAAAGCAATGTCTCACGAAAAACTGCCGCACCATCGCCGAGAACACACACGGAAGCGTTTCTCAAACGAAGCTCGTCAATAATTTCAACTATATTTTGACAAGAATAATCGTATGTTTTTATAAATTTTTCATTTTCCCAACCGTAAAAAGCGGTATATGCCTGCCCGCGTCTGGCGTCCATCAATGGCAGAATGACCGTATTTTCATTGTTATTAATGATATTGTATGCTAAAGCGTCAAGGGCGGGAACGGGAATAATCTTTTTATTCAACGCGAACGCAAGCCCTTTGGCAGTCGAAGCGCCTATCCTGAGCCCCGTGAAAGACCCGGGACCGCTTACACACGCTATATAATCAATTTCCGACGGTGAGACAGACGTCTTTTTGAAAATTTCCTCGACCATCGGCATGATTGTTTGCGAATGAGTCAACCCACAGTCAACAAATATTTCCGCCAAAATTTTTTCATCAGCGTAAATCGCGGCACTTGCGCTTTGCCCTGATGTGTCTATCGCTAAAATCTTCATAAAATTTCAATTCTCCTGTAATCACTGCCGACATTTAAATCCTTTGTTATCTTAACCCAAACGGCGTTTGAGGGTATAAGCTCGGCAATCATTTCCGCCCATTCCACAAGACAAACCCCATCGCCGTAGAAATAATCCTCATAGCCTGTGTCTTCCATTTCAGAAATGTTTTTTATGCGATAAACATCAAAGTGATGAAACGGCACAACGCCACTGTTATAACTGTTTATAATCGCGAAAGTCGGGCTGGTTACGTCGGAAGAAACGCCCAAGCCGCGGGCGAATCCTTTGGCAAAAACAGTCTTTCCCGAACCCAAGTCTCCGCTCAGGCAAACTATCGTGCCGGGCGAAAGCTTTTTTGCCGAGGTCTCGGCTACATTCATTGTTTCTTCGGCACTCAGGCTTTCATAAAGCATTATAGACTTCCTTTCTTTCACCAGTTTGAATTGTATCATATGCTCATCGAGTTTTCAAGTGCCTGTTCGTGATAAACAAAAGGGTGTTGTTCGGCAAAAAAGCCGCAACAGATGTTTTTGTTTGCGGCTTTTTTATATTACTCTTTAAACTACCATGATAAATTTCTTTCACCAAGATACCAAAACGGAGCGATTTCTGTAAATTTATGATATTTTCCGCTGTGATAAGCCAAATCTGTTTTTCCGTCTCTGAAATAATATAAATTATCAACTCCGCCGTCTTTGCTTCCTGCGAAATGAAATCCTAAAACATTTTTCGTATAACGCATAACCTCATATGGTCTGATGTCGTCGAAGAATTGAGAAATTTTTTCCCATTCTTCATTTTTAAAAAATTGTTTTGGGTAATCGCCGACACTGTAAACAAAACGAAATTTCCCCGGCTTCCCATGTAATTCATTGTCCAAAATTATTTGAGATATTTCTTGAAAACCGTCCTGCCTCTCAAAAAACAAAGAGGTTAATTCTTCTGCTGTGTAACGAACAGGCTGTCCGCTTAAAGGAACTCTTTTGCTTCCGTGTTCTTTGAATAATGCCGGCAAAAGTAATATTAATATTGACATGAGCAATATTATACAACTTGTTTTATTCTTCATGGCGTCTTTACTTTATATTAATTCCTTCAAAATTTCAATAGCCGACAAAATGTCTCTGTCCTGCTCTTCACCCGAAATTTCCCGCTCGATTGTCAATGGTCCATCATAGCCGATTGATTTTAGTTTGGCAATTAGAGCCGGGAAGTTTACGCTGCCCTGACCAAGAGGCTTTTCTTCACCTAATTGGCGACCGTTCGTCGGATATTCGCCGTCCTTTGCGTGAACGTCGCAGACGAATTCGCCAAAAACGTCGAGTGCATCGACCGGATTTGCTTTGCCGTAAAGAAGCAGATTTGCCGGGTCTAAGTTGATTCCCAAGCCCTCCTTGCCGAGGTCTTCGATCGCTCTGCGCAATGTCACGGGTGTTTCCTGTCCTGTTTCAAAGAGAAACTTCTGCCCGTTGTCTTTAACGTGCCAAAGAATGTTGCGTAATGCGGCAATAACTCCGGGATAGTTGGGGTCGCTCGGGTTTTCGGGGAGGAAGCCTGCATGAGTCGCCATTTGTGTTATTCCCAGCTTTTTCGCGAAATCAGATGCTCTTTTCATCTCACCAATTCGATAATGGCGATATTCCACGGGAACGAAGCCGAGGGTGAGCGGTCCTTCTATAAAATCCCAAACCATTGGACCTGTCCAGCCCGCCCAATATGTAGTGATTGTGACGCCTTCACGCTTGCAGACAGCCAAAATTCGCTCGGCAAGCTCGTCTGTATAGCCATCAGGGCCTGCCATAATTTCGTTGCCCATAAGCTGGCAATGCGAAAGTCCAACTGTTTTCAGCTGCTCGAAGCTCTTTTCAACATCATTTGAAAGCATGACCATTGTTCCGATTGTCATCATTTAAAATCCCATCCTTTTTATAAATTTATTTACTAATTGTTCGTTCAACCGCATCGCCTAAAATCGGCATGTGGAAAGTTTTGCCGGTATATGCCATGAGCATGAGAAAAAGCCACGTCACAACCCACACAAAGCCGAGGATTCCGCCGACAATGCCAAATAAAATTCCGATTATCCAAAACTTTGACAGCATAGTGACAACCGTCGTCACTATGCTCAGCGCACCAAACCAAACGAGCGACTGCAACGCGTGAAACCGCACAGTTTTGTTTTTTCTTTCGCAAACCATGAAAATCAATCCTGTGACCCAACCGCCCAAATAGCAGAGCATACCGGCTATGTTTTCGCTTAACCCAAATGTGCTTTTTTCATCTGTATTCATTCTTAAAACCGTCCTTTCAAAGTGTATTTCTTTAAAAAGATACGGCGGCAAAAGCTGTTAGTCTGAAATGGTTTAACCTGCAAAACCACGCTGTCTGATTGCTTCATAAAACATAACCGTCACGGCACAGCTCACATTAAACGAGGAAGCCGAAGACTGTTCGCTCATGGGAATGGTCGCCGAAACATCGCTGATTTCACAGTAATGTTGGTTCAACCCATCTGTTTCATTTCCAATTAAGAATAAGATGGGGGGGTTCATATCAATTTCATAAATACTTTTTTCATTATGAGATGTCGTTCCTATTATTTTTAACAACGGGTATATTGATTTTAATTTGCCTATGTAATCGTCTATTTCGTTATTATTCGATAAATTCACAAACGGAAGCTTGAAAAACGAACCCATGGATGAGCTTATTACATCAGGGTCATAAACATCAACCGAGTGACCCGTGATAATCAACTCATCAACGCCGAAAGCGTCACATGAACGAAACATCGTTCCCAAGTTTCCCTTGTTTGACGGTCTGTCAAACAAAGCTATAATCGGATTTTCAGACAACTCCCTTTTGCTTTTTGTATTATCTTTCATATTGATGATTGCCATTAACTCGGAAGCGTCTTCCTTGCCGCTTAACTCATTCATCAAGTTTTCTGCCAGTTCATAATTCTCTTTTGTTTGGATTCTTCGTAATAAATCAGATGCCCAATCAGACAGATTCTTTCCAATCGGATATATAAACGAGTTTATTTGCCAATTACTTTTTATCGCCTCGTTTATGTTTCGAACGCCCTCAACCAAAAACTCATTATATCTGTGCCTTTTGTTCCTGTTTGCAATCAGCACTTCAAATTTTTGATAAGCTGCGTTTTTCGTGAATATTTTTTGAACAGCCATTATTTTACCCTTATCCTTAAAGAGATATGTCTGATTTTTTGTTGACAGCCCCAACAATGGCACAAACCCACTCAGCGTTGTTAATGAGCTTTTCGGCGTCAAACCAGTTGGCGGTTTCGTCGTCTCTGCCTGTGTAAGCGTAAAGCCTATAGGCAATATGCCGCACAAAACTTATGTATTCGAGCGAATATTTTTCCTTTCGGGCGAAATTCAAAATGTCCTCCGTCGAAATCATGCCGCAGCTCGCGAAAAAATCCGCGATGTCCTCTGCGCAATGCCAAAGACTTATGGCGTTTTCACATTTTGTATATTCCCAAATGAAATAAGCTGCTTTTTTCGCGTCATCAAAGACCATTTTATACCTTCTCTATTGTTATTCTTCGGGTGAATCGGTAGACGCGGGCGCAGGTGTAGCGACTCCCGACATTTTGTTGACCAACTCTATTTGTTCCATCGTTAAATTTTCGGTATTAATGCCAACCAAAAGCGCCTCAGCTTCTGATGTGTTTCCCTCAAAATAGAGCTTTGAGGCTTTAAGCACGGTGTCGCGTGCTTCGTTTTCACGTTTAAGCTTGTCGTTTCTGCTCGTGAGGTCGTCTCTTTCGGCAGTCAAACCTTCTTTGTCGGCGTTCAGTTCATCGCGTTCCTCTATTGCCATTTTTTTATATTCGCTGAAGTTCAACTCAATCTCGTATTGCTTTTCCTTTTCTTGATTAACCGATAAAGGCATCACGTAAAACAGCATGATAAAAAACAGAATGATTGCGCCCGCCGCAAAACAGGCAAGCTGTGCAAGCGGAAATTGCTTTTTGTTCTCACTGGCAAGCAAGGTCTTAGACGAAACCAAATCATGCGGTCCATATCTTAAATCACCCTGAACATTCGCACGCGACAAAGTTCCCGCCGAGCTGCTTCCCGGCATAGGATTTTTGCCTTTAGTCAGCTCTTTGTAGTAATTAACCGCGACAACGCTTCCGCTGTCAATTCGCAGAGCATTTTCAACCAAGGGCAACGCCTTGCTTTTTTGCTTTGACACGAAATAGCACAAGCAAAGAAGATTCATCGCGTCGACAAAATTCTCGTTCAGCTCGATGGCTTTTTTAAGTTGAATTATCGCCATATCCTCACTTTTTTGTTTCAAATATGCGAGGGAAAGATTATACATTCTCAAAGAATCGGCGAAACGTTCCAACTGCTGTTGGTCACGTTGAAACGCGTCTAAATATTTTCTTGCCGGGTTGTTGCCTTTTTCAGTCGAAACGCTTAAAATCCAATGCTTTAAGGCATCACTAACAAGCCCGATGTTGTAATAAACAAGACCGAGAAGGTTTCGAGCCGCAATATTTTTTTTATTAAAAGTAACGCTCTTTTGAAGAGCGGTTACCGCGTCGGTCATGTTGTCATTTTTGGCGCATCGCAACCCTTTGTTATAAAAAACATCGGAAAGACGAGTCGCTTTCAACGCAAAATAAATGCTGTGACCGCAACGAGGGCAAATAACCGTTCCGTCCCTCAACTCACGACCGCAATTCGGACAATTCATCATCATCCACTCCCTTGCTTTGGGTTCTTTATCAAATTCAATAAGAATCTCTTCCACTTGATTTCAACAGCTTAGTAATCTGGCTCAAAATGTCCATCATGTCCTGCATTTCGTTGGCAGACCCCGAACCTGAAATTGCTCCTTCTATTTGGTCAACCTCCAAAACGGGCTTAAATTTCTCAATTTCTTCGCGAAAATCTATCATTGAAAATCACTCCTTATATCGCCGATCAAATATAATGACCCGCAAAAACATATTATTTCATTTGAATCTGTAATTTTAATTGCCGTGTCTTCCGCTTTTTCGAAGTCTGTTTCTGCATAGATATTAACACTCTTTTCGACAAAATTAAATTTTTCACGAAAGATTGCAACAAGCTCATCGGCAGTTTCCGCGCGTTTTTTATAAGACGGCTCGGTCGCGATCACGTTTTTGACGCAAGCTGCGCTTGTCGCGATTATTTCCGCCATCTCCTCATATTGCTTATCCTTGAGCGCCGCAAAAACCACCGTTATGGAAACATTGGGGAAATATTCGTTCAATGACAGGAATAAAGCCCTGATTCCATCAGGATTATGCGCTCCATCCAAAATGATCGTCGGATTTTGGGAAACAACTTCCATTCTTCCCGCCCATTTTGTTTGTGAAAGCCCCTCATAAATCGCCTCATCGAGAACAACCACCCCCGAATCTTTGAGTGCTTCCACCACCGTCAATGCACAGCAGGCGTTATAAATTTGATGTTTGCCCGGAATGTTCAATTTTATTCTGTTGTAACCGAAATAACGGCAGAAAGCGGAAAATTCCGTGCCGTTTATGTCGGAACGAACCTCGTTTACAGCCAAATCATTCGGACAATATAACACGGCATTAAGCCGAGAGCAAACCTCTTCGACAACGCCGTATACTACTTCTCCAGTTTCATTATACAACGAATCATCTTGAAAATACAATACCGTTTTACAATTTTTCTTAACAATCCCCGATTTTTGCGCCGCGATTTCAGAAATGTCATGCCCCAAAATGTCGGCGTGGTCGACGCTGATTTTGGTTATTACCGAAACCATAGGCGATTCAATGACGTTTGTGACATCAAGCCTGCCGCCGATTCCCGTTTCGAGAATTATATAATCAGGATTTTTTTCGTCAAAATAGCTGAACGCGCAAAGAGTGAGAAGTTGGAAAAAAGAGAGTCTGTTCGCGCTGTCCTCAACATCTTTCACCCGTGAAATATGCCGCGCCAAATCTTCGTCACTTATGTCTGCGCCATTTAGCTTAAACCTGTCGTTATATTTAAGCAAATGAGGCGAGGTGTAAAGCCCGACAGAATAGCCTGCCGCGTTCAAAACGCTCGAAAGCATGGCACAAACGCTGCCCTTTCCGTTCGTTCCCGCCACATGAATGAATTTTTTGCCCTGCTGAGGATCGCCGAGCTTTTCCAACAAATTCAAAATCGTCGAAAAATCGTGCTTGCGACCCTCGGAATAGCTTGAAATTATATAATCGTGAGTTTCTTTTAGTGTCATGACTTTTACCGTTTTAAATCATCCGTTCTACAGATATTTTTCAAGCCGCTGTTCAACTTGCTCCAACATCGCCTTATACTTCTCTCTTTTCTCTTTTTCCTCATTAATAACGCTGTCCGGCGCTTTCTTCACAAACCCCTCGTTTGAAAGCTTCATGTCAACCCGCTCGACTTCCTTAATCAGCTTTTCTTTTTCCTTATTCAACCGCTCAATTTCCTTGTCAATGTCAATCAAATCGGCAAGCGGCATATAAATTACAGCTTCGGGAACAATTACCGAAACGTCGGTGTCATTAATCCCCTCTTTTTCGCAAGTGACAGCGATTTCGCCCGCATATCCGAGCGTTTTAAGATAAACCTCGCCGCGTTGGAAAATTCCCGCTGCTTCGCTGTTTTCGCAAACGATTGTGAGCTTTGCCTTTCTCGATGGCGGAACATTCATTTCCGATCGAATGTTTCTGATTGATTTAACAGCTTCTTTAATAATCGTTATTTCCTTTTCTTCGTCTGCAAAGGCGAATTTCTCGTCAAACTCAGGCCATTCCGAAAGCATTATTGTCACCTCATCTGAAATTGAAGTGAATATTTCCTCGGTAATAAACGGCATAAACGGATGAAGAAGCTTCAGCGAGCGAATCAAGACAGTTTGAAGCGTCCACAACGCAATGTCCCTTGTGTCGTCTTCCATATTATATAATCTCGGCTTAACCATTTCAATATACCAGTCGCAAAATTCATCCCAAACAAATTCATATATTTTTTGAAGCGCAATTCCGAAATCATAGGCGTCGAGGTTGGTCGAAACTTCTTTTGCGAGCGTATTGCACTTCGACAAAATCCATTTGTCAGTCGGTGCAAGCTTCGACATATCAGCCACGGGGTCTTTTTCCTCGTCAAAGTTCATCAAAATGAAACGCGTGGCGTTCCAGAGCTTGTTAAGGAAATTGCGGCTTGCTTCAATGCGTTCATAGTAGAAACGCATATCGTTGCCCATCGAATTTCCCGTGATAATCATGTGCCTTAAAGCGTCCGCTCCGTATTTTTCGATTATTTCAATCGGATCAACACCGTTTCCGAGCGATTTCGAAAACTTTCTGCCTTGCGAATCTCTGATAAGCCCGTGAATTATAACATCCTTAAACGGCAGCTTTCCTGTTTGTTCAATAGAGCTGAAAGCCATTCGAACCACCCAGAAGAAAATTATGTCATAACCCGTGACCAAAACGTCGGTCGGGAAGAAATGTTCAAAATCGGCAGTTTCGTCTGGCCAGCCCAAAACGGCGAAAGGCCACAAAGCCGAAGTAAACCATGTGTCGAGAACATCTTCGTCTTGTTTAAGGTTAGTCGAGCCGCATTTTTCACATTTTTCAACGCCGTCGGCAGAAATGTTGACGTGGTTACAGTCCGAACAATACCACGCGGGAATTCTGTGTCCCCACCAAAGCTGGCGCGAAATGCACCAATCTCTGATGTTTTCAAGCCAATGGCTATAAGTTTTGCCGAATCTTTCGGGGAAGAAACGAAGCTCTCCAGAGCTAAGCGCTTCAAGCGCAGGTTTCGCCATTTCCTCCATCTTTACAAACCATTGAAGTTTCAAAAGCGGTTCGACAGTCGTGTGGCAGCGTTCGTGTTCGCCGACAGCGTTTACCATCGGTTCTTCCTTTATGAATAAACCGAGCGAAGTAAACTCCTCGATTATTTTCTTTCTCGCGTCATATCTGTCGAGACCCGCATATTTTCCGCCGTTTTCGTTGATTGTGCCGTCGTCGTTCATAATGTTTATGCGCGGAAGATTGTGCCTTACACCGACCTCGAAGTCGTTCGGGTCGTGCGCGGGCGTAATTTTAACGACACCTGTTCCGAATTCCTTGTCAACATAGGTGTCGGCAATAATCGGAATTTCACGGTCAACTATCGGGACGATTACAGTCTTTCCGACAAGCTCGGTATAACGTTCGTCGTCGGGGTGAACCGCAATTGCCGTGTCGCCCAAAATCGTTTCGGGGCGCGAAGTAACAAATTGAAGACATTTATCTGTTCCTTTGATTTTATATTGCATATGATAATAAAATCCCGAGCGTTCCTCATGGTCAACTTCAGCATCTGAAATCGTCGTGCGGCATTTCGGACACCAGTTGCAAAGCTTAACATCACGGTAAATATATCCTTTTTCATAAAGCCTTTCAAAAACCGTCATAGATGCTTTTGTCAAGCCCTCGTCAAGGGTGAAGCGTTCTCTGTCCCAGTCGCAGGAAGTGCCGAGCTTTTGAAGCTGTTCGGTTATTCTTCCGCGGTATTTGTGCTTCCAATCCCAAGCGCGCTCTAAAAACCCCTCGCGCCCGACGTCCGATTTTCTCAAACCCTCCTGCGCCATCGCTTCAACAATTTTCGTCTCGGTTGAAATCGCGGCGTGATCCGTTCCGGGAACCCAAAGCGCGTTGAAGCCGCGCATACGTTTGAAACGAATCAAAATGTCCTGAATCGTTTCGTCAAACGCGTGACCCAAATGAAGCTGTCCCGTCACGTTTGGCGGCGGAATTACTATCGTGAACGGCGTTTTGGTTTTGTCGATTTCGGTGTGGAAATATTTTTTGTCCAGCCAGTTCTGATAAACACGATCCTCAACGATTTTCGGGTCGTAATTCTTCTCTAATTCTTTTCTCATAATTAACAATCCTCCGTGTTTGAATTTTTAATATCGTTTAGGCACACTATATGCGCCGTATCGTTCATCGTAATCACCCTGAACTGCGCCGTTTCCTTCTCATAGCTGACAACCGTCAGCGAAGCGTTTTCAAAAGTAATCCTCATTCTTTTGTCAAGCGGAATGCCGAGAATCGCGCAGATGAAAAGCCGAATTACGGCATTGTGTGAAACTATCGCTACGTCGCTTTCCTCATTTTCGGCGATTTTCGTCACGGCAGCAATGATTCTTTCCATCGCGTCGGCAAACGATTCGCCGCCGTGCGCCTCGCCGTTGCCGTCTTTGTCCCATTGCGGAAAGGTGTCAAGCGCCAAAATTTCATAAAGCGTTTTTCCTTCCCACGAACCGAGATGAATTTCTCTCAATTCTTTAAGCGGAACGACCTTGCTTTGGCTTCCCGCGACAATTTCCGCCGTTTTGGAAGCTCTTTGCAAGTCGGAAGTATAAACCTTGCCGAGTTTGAGACTTTCCATTCTTTCAGAAAGCGCTTCTGCTTGCGAAATTCCGACCTCGTCCAAGGAAATGTCTAATGTTCCCTGCCATTTTTTCGTGCTGTTCCAGCTTGTTTGACCATGTCGTATCAAATAAATATTCATAAAATATCCATTCTTTCTAAAATTTTAACGGCACTTTCCACCATTTTCGGGCAGACATTTTTGTGCGCGGCTTGTGCAATCTCTGTTGTGTGGTCGATTGGGCAACGAACGTCAACGCCGAGAAGCTCGCGGCAGACTGCCGAACCGTTTGCTTCCGTGAATTTTTCGATAAATTCATATGTTTTTTTGTTGCAATAACCTTTTTGTTCAAGGTCGTTTTCAATATAAAATCCACATTTTAGGCTAATCGCCATAATCGCGCCCGAAACAGCTCCGCAAAGCTCGCCGCAGCGAACGCCGCCGCCAAATCCGCTTGAAATTTTAAAAGCGGTTTCTAATTCAAGCCCCGCTTCCTCACAAAAAACAGCCAGCACCGACTGAGCACAATTATAGCCTTTTGAAAATAAATCAACAGCTTTTTCTTCTTTCGTCATGATGATTTCCTCCGAATTTCCATAACTGTCCCTTTAATTTTCAACCATATTACAGCACCGCCGAGGATGACCGCGTAAACAGTCACTGTTCTGAGCGCATAGGTTGCGCTTAACGACGACAAATTCACATTTCGCAAAATCAAATCATCGGCGACATAAATGACAAATATGTGAGAAAGATAAATGCCGTAGGTTACGCCGTCTATGCGTTTTATCGCTCTTGTGACCAAGCCTCTTCCCGATTTAATCTTTTTGTCGGCAATCCATGTCGAAAGCATGAAGAAGAACAGAACCGCGCTCATGCAAAACAGCATATGCGTCAGCTCAAGGAAACTAAGCCACGTTCCCTTGCCGAATTGAAGATAGCTGAAATATGTGTTTGCGAATGTTGAAATGCCGAAAAACGCGGTTATAAGCCAACGATTTTTAACCAGCATTTCTTTGAATTTTCCATAATTTAAACCTGCATAACAACCGCCGACCCAATAAATCAAATATGTCAGAAAAACCCTGTCTGTTTTTTCAAAATAGAACCCATCCGCGAATATATAATAAATAATGTTGGGAAGCTCCTGGCTGATTATTATCGTAATCATCAGCGAAAACACCAGCATAATCGCTACGCTTGCCTTTTCTGTCATTTTTATCCACAGCGGGGCAAGCAAATAGAACTGCACAATTACGACCACGAAATAAAGGTGCGCGGCAATGTTTCCCACTGCGAAATATTTCGCCAATTCAACCGCGTTAAACGGAACATTATTCTTCGCGATAATATATAAATAATAAATTATTACCCACGCCAAGTAAGGCAAAACGATTGAACGAAGCCTTTTGACATAAAATTTCCCGAGTGAAAACTTTTCTTTTTTGTGCAGAAACAGTTTTAATCCGCCCATGAAGATGAAGCCGGGAACGACAAAACGTGTATATCTTTGCGACATGAATGCAAACAAATATTGCAGACTGACCGTGCTGTTCGCGCCGTATGCCTCGATTGCTTTCGACGAAATGTGGGCGAAAATCACGAGCATACAGAAAAACACGTTCATCAATGTCAATTCAAAAAGTCTTGTCTTTTTTGCTTCCATAGCCAATAACAACCTTTCAATTGTACTGTAAACACTGATTAATTCAAAAGCTTACTAAAAACTTAGCGACAGCGGCGAAAGCTACAACTTATTTCAGTTTGAAACGTCTGAAGGGATATTTTGAATCGCTCACGGTTCAAGAGCGTTTCAAAATGTTCTTTCAGATGATTGAAAACGAAATAAGTGCTTGTGAGCGGAAGTGCTATTTTATGGGCACATCTAAAAACTCGTTGTTGAACCGCTTTTGATTTTGAAAAAGACCGGATTCTGGGTCTTTTTCAAAATCAAAAGTGTGTGAAACAGAGCTTTCAGAGCATTTCCATATTTGATTTGCTATTTGCGAATTGAAATTAGCGCACGCTTCAAGCGCAATTTCGGTTCACAAATAGCTTATGTCAAATTGAAATGCTATAGAGGTAGCCTTTCGAAGAAAAATGGCTTGGAGCGAACGTTTTGCTTTCGTAAGTTTTTCGTAAGGTTACCTTAATCAGTGTTTACTACTATTCTTCAATTCTGTCAAATTTTTTTAATGTCCATAAAAATTTATAAGTAAGAAGTCCTTTTATTCGCGTATTCACTCTTTCCCAAACAGCTGCTTCGCCCCATGACCAGTTTGGAGCCCAACTACCATCCGATTCTTGCGATTCGATCAGAAACTCAAAATTGTTTTGCACATCATCCTCATACATTAGATAATACGGATGATTCGGCGAGTCAATCCAATTGCATAACTTATATGCGTTTTCAGTACCCCAATTTTTATCAAGAAGCGAAATCAAATTCTTGTTCCCCATAAGCGTTTTTAACAACACGTTTTTAAGAGCAGTATCATTTAACGCATTCACAAAATAGACATCAGACATCATCCCATATTGCCCAAATTCATATCCCGATTTAATTTTTTCAATTGCAATATTCACAACCGAATCAAGCACTTCTTTCGGAACTAATGAGCTATATTTCACACAAATTCCCGCTAATGTTGAATTTGTATTCGGGTTGTAATTTGATATAAGCTCTTCTCTGTTTTTTGGAATAAACGGCACGGATTCTTCATGTGTCCACCATGGGGCATGAGGATAATCGTTTATCGCAGAAACCGTAAGATTGTCCCACTCACCTGAAACAGTGTTGTAATTTTTAACAATGTAGGCAACCAATTTTTGTATCATTTCATGACTTGCCGGTATGTCATTCAATGCGAAAATGTATCGGCAGGCACTTTCTGTGTGTTTTAAGCAAGAGCATGGGCAATCAATATCATAATCAAGCGTTCCGAACCCGCCATCATCATTTTGATATGCCAATAAAATATTTACAACTTCATCAATGGGCTTATTTTCAAAAAAATATTCAAACATAGCCCGGTCAATGTCCTCAGCTTGAATTTTTAAAAATGATTTCGCATTATTAAAAGCTGCGCGGCTAAGTCTTTTCATTTCGCAATCCTCTTCCCGTCCATTATTTCAACTTTTACTTACAAAGTACACATACAAACTACGGCTATTATAAGGCTACCTCTAAAAAAGACTTCCGCCCCAACAAAAGGACGAAAGCCGTGATACCACCTTAATTCGCTCTTATATTTTACAATATAAGAACCTCAACGCCATAACGGAGCGACCCGTCAACGCTTAATTCGGAAGCTTTTCCCGGTTGGGCATTGCCGTTTGCAAGCGACTTTGGCGGCTCTTTCGCGAACGCTTCACACCAACTGCGCTCTCTCTGACCGAAGATTTCCGCCTACTACTCTTGTTCATTACGTTTTGTTATTTAAAGATTAACCTAACGGCAAAATTTTCTTGCCGAATTCGTTGTTTAAAATTTGACCCATTGAGCTATAAATGGCGGAAAATCCGCAAAAAATTCCGACATATCCCGCTATCTTTTTAATTAATTCAATTTCGGTGAAATCGCCTGCGGAAAGCAGGAAGAACAACAGCGCGAGCGAGAAGAAAACGACCTGTGAAGCGCGATTGTGCTTTAATGTTCCGATTGCCATAAACAGCGTGAAAATTCCCCAAAGCAACAAATACCAGCCCATTGAAGCCGAATCGGCGGCGGCATTACCGAACGGGTTGCACCAAATGAAAATGAGCGACCACCAAAACGCGCCGTATGCCGTGAAAGCCGTTGCGCCGAACGTATTGCCGGCTTTAAATTCCATGATTCCCGCGATTATTTGGCAAAAACCGCCGAGCGCGAAGCCCATCGCGACGATTACGACGCTCAGCTCAATTATTCCCGCGTTGTGAAGATTCAACAGAACCGTCGTCATTCCGAACCCCAAAAGTCCGAGCGGCGCAGGGTTTGCTGTTTTTTTATCGTTCATGGATAATATCAATCCTTTTTTGTAATATGATCTTGAATAGATTATATTGCAGATTTAGAAATAAATCAACACCTTTTTTTCGGAAATTCACGGCAATTTAAACTATTACTTGTTTTTTACGTTTTCTGTTATATAATAGACTTGTCCTGAAACTACCTCTCACAATTTTTCAGTCCTTTTTCCCCTCTCATGATTTTTCGCAAACACCGCGAAAAACCATTGCCGGTCAATACGGGACAAAAATTGGTCCGGTAAAAATTCGAGTTTCAGGACAGGTCTAATTTAATTCGTTAAGTAAACCAAAACAGGAGGAATCATCGTTATGAAAAAAATCATTTCAATCTGTCTCACAGCACTTTTAATCATGCCCGCTTTCTCGCTTAACATAAAGGCGGAAACAGCGGCAGTAAAAGGAGGCTATACTCTCGTTCCAACTGTTTACGGCAAATCGGGTGTTGATGTTTCAAGCTCGTTTTTGCTGACAACACCCGCAGACATGACGCAAGACGTGGTTAAAGCAGCAGTTTCAATCGACGACCAACCTCTTCCGACAATTACACAAAAAAGCAGCCGCGAATTTTTAATTAAACCGATGGATCTGTCAAGCAATTCACTGTATGTTTTTCGATTTAAACAAAACGGAAAAGCTGACATAACATGGGCTTTCCAAACCTCTTACAAATTCAAAATCGTTTCCTCGCTGCCAAGTGACCAATCGACGAATGTCCCGGTGAACAGCGGAATTGAAATCACTTTTTCCGACACCGGCTATACGCCGCTCGACGATTATTTTAAAATCACCCCGAAAGCAGAGGGTCGGTTTGAATATCACAAAAACACGGCTGTTTTTGTTCCGAAATCGCTTAGCTATAAAACCTTATATACTGTGACAGTAAAAGCAGGAATAAAATTAACCGAGACAGGCGAGGCGTTGACAGAGGATTATGTTTTCGCGTTCGAAACGGAAGCAAAACCCGATCATAACGCAGTCAATTATGCAGAATATCCAAATTTTGATTTAAAATATGTTGAGCTTCCATCGGTTGAACCTCCGCGTGTCGGCTTCCGCATTCGCCACGAGTACAACAAATCCACGCCAAATGCGAATGTAAATGTTTACATGTTCAACGACAGCAAAGCAGCGGCAGAAGCCGCCCAAAAGCTGATGAGTACTCCGTCATGGTCAAATTACGCAAGCAAGGAAAACTACATCGACACAACCAATCTTAAAAAGACGGCTTCTTTCAATACGAAAGACACTTATGACGTGCAAAACAGCTTGCTTACACTTCCCGACTCTTTGCCGCAGGGATTCTATTTAGTTCAAGCGGAACTCAAGGAAAGCCGTGACCAAATGATTGTTCAGATAACCGATTTGCCTGTTCAGGTAATTGCCGCCGAAAACAAAGCCATTGTTTGGGTGAATGACATTAAAACGGGTAAACCCGCCGCCAACGCCGACGTTGTTGATGTTTCAAGCGGCAAAAAATATACAACCGACAAAAACGGCGTCGCCGTTATCGAAAGAGCGCTGAAAATTAAGAACGATGAACAACTGAAAATCACTTCCTCCGATGGAAGAGAGTGTATTTGGATATATAAATCAGCCTCATATTGGAATAGAGGATTTGACAACACTCCAAATGAAAGCGACAAATATTGGTCCTATTTTCAGCTCGACCGTTCGTTGTTTAAGTGTGACGACACTGTTTCCTTTTGGGGTTTCATAAAAAACAGAAAAGACAACGAAAAAATCGATAGTGTCACAGTTACACTTACGCAAGGATATGATTATTCAATTTACGACGGCTATTCTTACGATTCGAGAGAGGTTTTGCTCAGGCAGGTTGTCCCTGTGATAAACAACTCTTATTCAAGCGAATTGAATTTGCCGAATTTAGACACCGGAACATATAATCTAACCGTTTTTCACGGTGACAAATCCATATCTTCTACCTATTTCACGATTCAAGATTACGTTAAACCACCATATAAGCTTGAGGTGACAGCTGATAAAAAGGCCGTGTTTTCAAATGAAAAAGTGAATTTCACGATTAAAGCAGGTTTTTTTGAAGGAACGCCCGTGTCCAATCTTGACGTTACCTATGGCTACAGCGGATATAACTTGAAAAATCGAATTTATGACCAACAGGTTAAAACAAATGTTGACGGCGAAGCTAAAATCACCGTGGGCGAGTTTCAACCGTATGCCGATAATGTATACGGCGAAACGTTGCTTAATTTTAACGCTGACGCGACATTACCCGAGATAGGACAGGTTTTCGCAAGCGAGAGTGTCCGCGTTTTCGTAAACGATGTCGAGCTCGAAGCTGAAGCCACACGAGACGGTAAAAAGGCCGAAATTTCCGTGAATGTCAATTCCATAACACTCGACAGAATCAACGACGGAACGGCTGAAAACCGTTATGATTATATCGACAAGCCCGTTTCGGGCAAAACTGTTTCCGTCGAAATTTACAGAACACTATGGGTCAAGGAAAAGAACGGCGAATATTATGATTATGTCGAAAAGAAAAATCAAACGAGCTACAGTTATACTTACAAGGAAGAAAAAATTGACAGCTTTAATATAATCACCGACGCCGACGGGAAAGCTTCAAAGAATTTTACGGTTCCCGACAAAGATAAAGAAAGCTATTTTGCAAGAATAGCCTGTGTTGACGGCAAAGGTCGGAAAACAATCACAAAAAGCTATTTAGGGCACGATTGGACGCAGTATTATCTAAGCTTAAACGAAAACCGCTATTTTTTAGACGGCGTTAAAGACAGCTATTCAATCGGCGATGAAGTGAATTTAAAACTCAAACGCGGCGAGGACGTTGTTAAAAGCGGCAGCTTCCTGTTTGTTGTTATGCAAAATGGGATTTTAAGCTATTACTCCGGCAAAAATTTGTGTTCGTTCAACTTCGGCAAGGAACACATCCCGAACGCGGAGGTCAATGCCTATTATTACAATGGCTATAATTATGTTTCCACCTATCAAATGAAAAGCTTTCTGTCTTTTGACACTTCGATGAACAACTTGCTTCTGACAGCGAAAACCGATAAGGCTTCTTATAAGCCGGGTGAGGAATGCACCGTTACGATCACGGCAAAGGGTATAAACGGCGTTCCTAAAAAAGCGAACGTGAACATAAGCGTTGTTGACGAAGCATTGTTTGCCTTAGCGGACTACAATGTTGACACTCTGAAAAGATTATATCACTCTGTCGGCTTGGGATTGAATTTTGTTTCGCCGACACATAAAACATATGAGCCGGCAGAAAAATTCACTCCCAAAACAAACGGTGGTGACTTAGTTGAAGCAGAAACGGCGGAAGCGTCATACGAGTCGTCTCCTATGGGGCGTAGCTTCATTCTTTCGGATTCTCAATACGATGAGGTTTATTTAAGAGAAATTTTCAAGGACACAGCTTTCTTTAAAACATTAACCACCAACGACAAAGGCGAAGTTAAATACACTTTCAAGCTTCCCGACAACATAACCTCGTGGCGGCTCACAGCTTCGGGAATAAGCAATGATTTGTTTGCAGGAAGTGCCGTTCAAAACATTAATGTGACAAACCCGATGTTTATTAATTACACGTTAAATGACACGTTTTTAATCGGCGACACGCCGGCTGTTGGTGTCAGCGTTTACGGCTCGAGCCTTAAAGGCTCGGAAAAGGTGAATTTCGAGGTTTGGGACGAAAGTGCCCCCGATGTTAAATTCACGGCAGAGGGAACGGCATTCGAGCGCGTTAACATCCCGCTTTGGACGATGAAAAACGAGGGATCAGGCTCGCTTATAATCAAAGCAGTTGTTTCCGGAGGAACAGGTGACTCAATTAAACATCAATATCAAACGCTTAAAACCTACCGCCAATCAGATGCAGCAAAATATTATGACGTGACAAAGGACACAAAATTCGAGGTCGGAACAGAGGGGCTTACGAGCATTACCTTTACAGACAAAGGGCGCGGACAATATCTTCAGCAGCTTTTCGATTTGCGCTATGCTTACGGCGACAGAATCGAAAAATTAACAGCAAGCCGCGAAGCGAACAGGCTTATTGAAAAATATTTCCCGGAAATTAATTTATACGGCGATGGCAAAAGCGGCTTTAACCCAAAGGATTATCAACACAAAAACGGCGGCATGACGATTCTAACCTACGCCGACAGCGACGTTGAAACAACTGTCAAACTGCTCAAATATGTTAAAAACGAAGTGAACGTGAACGCGCTTGTAAACTATCTGTACAAAATTTATGAAAGCGAAAACAGTGCAAACAAAATGTGTGCATTATATGGGCTTGCCCAGCTTAAACAACCCGTTCTTCTCGATTTGGATAAATATGCGCTTCTTGAAAGCATTTCGGTAAAAGACGCGGTGTATGTCGCACTCGGTTATGCCTCGCTTGGAGAAAAGGAAAAAGCCGACGCAATTTATAAAACAAAAATAGCACCGAAATTGGAACACACAGAACCGTTTTATCGCGCGAACACGGGCGTTGACGATTCAGACGACATTTTGGAAGCCACCTCAGCGGCAAATCTTTTGGCAGCAGCTTTGAACAAGCCCGAACGCGAGGGACTTTATCAATATTGCATCAAAAACTACACGGAAGATGTTTTAATAAACATCGAAAAGTTAATGTATATAGAATCGGAAATAGAAAAGGCTTCCGCTGAAAACGCTTCTGTGACATATGCGTTGTTCGGCGAAAAACATACGCGGGAATTGAAAAACGGAAGCAGCTATACCTTGAAAATTCCTGTTAAGAACCTTGGCGATTTTAAGCTGACTGATGTTTCGGGTGCGGTTTCTGCCGTTTCTGTTTATAAAAAACCGTTGAGTGAAATAACCACTGCCGACAGCGATGTTGCAGTTTATCGCCGCTATTACAAGGGTGATGGAAACGAGCCAAGCAACAACTCCTTTGAACAGGGCGATTTGGTTCGCGTACAGATTTGGATTGATTATTCCAAAAAAGCCATCGACGGTTCATATTGCGTAACCGATTATTTGCCGTCGGGGCTTGAATTTGTCGATGATTCGGCAAAGGTCGGCAGCGGCACGGAATTCGGACGCGGCTATCGCCGTTATGCCAAGGCAGATGGGCAGAAAATTACTTTTTATGACTATAACAATAAATTCAACAAGGGATATTTGTATTACTACTACGCGCGTGTCATAAGCCCCGGGACATTTAAGGCCGAGGGAACGCTCGTTCAGAATCTTACCGCCAAGGGTTATATCAGTTTGGGGCAGGATGAAACGGTTACAATCAAATAAATAGACTGGGGTTGTTTTGCCGTGAAGCAAAACAACCCCTTTTTTTACAAATAATTTAATATACAACCGCTTCTTCCTGATTGCTGTCTTTCATGCTTTGTTCAAGTTCTTCAAATTGGTCATAAATTTCGACCAAGCAATCGACTATCTCAGACTGGAATTGCGTTCCCGACCCGGATTTCAATATGTTAAGAGTTTCCTCGGGCGGATAGGACGGTTTATAACAGCGTTTGCTCGCCAATGCGTCATAAACATCGACGATCGAAACGATTCTCGCAGAAAGCGGAATGTCCTCTCCTTTAAGCCCATCGGGATAGCCTGTTCCGTCCCACCGTTCGTGATGATGGCGGCAAATTTCGTGACAATGTCTGATATATGATTCGTCGCCCGCGGTTATTTGCATGGCATCGATTATGTTTCCTCCAATGACCGGGTGAGTTTTTATTATTTCAAATTCGGCAGGTGTAAGTCTACCCGGTTTAAGCAGAATGTTGTCAGGAATGCCGACTTTTCCTACATCGTGAAGTGCCGCGGCTTTTATAATCGTGTGCCAGCCTTCTTTGGCAAGAACGTCGGAAAACATCGGTTTTGTCAGCATTTGGTCTATGAGAAGTCTCGAAAGCTCACACGTTCTTCTGATGTGTTCGCCCGATTCGAGAGAACGATATTCGATTATCGTCGCCAAGGTTTCAAGCATTCTCTCATGAGTCAGCGTAAGCTCGGCTGTTTTTTTCTCAACCATTTCCTCAAGCGATGATTGATAATGATAAAGCTTGACATGATTATCTATTCTCGCTTTTATAACATCGGGATTAAACGGCTTTTGAACATAGTCAACCGCCCCCTCTTTCAACCCACGCGTTTCGGCTTCCTCGCCGTCGGTGGCGGTCAGAAACAAAACGGGAATTGACGCGGTCACAGGGTCGGCTTTAATTTCTTTCAGAACCTCAAAACCATTAAGACCCGGCATCATAATGTCGAGCAAAATCGCTTGCGGCAAATCACGCGCCGCAAGATTTTTGAGCGTCTCGACGGCTTCAACACCATCTTTCGCTTCGATAATTTCATAATCATTCGACAAAATTTCGCTTAAAATAAGCCTGTTTATCATTTCGTCGTCAACAATGAACACTTTGTCTTTTCTCATAATCGTCAACCTCTTTGTATGAAAATAAAGGTTTTATTCTATCTCATTCATAACCTGTTCTACATACATCATAGATATTTCTCTAACTTGATTAAATTCTTCAAACAGCTTCATCGCGCCGCTCGAAGTTGGGTCTGCGCCCGGATTGTTCGCCGCCAAATCTTTAAAAAACATTTCAAGTTCTTTTGATTTCTCATAAAGCTCGTTTATTGAAAGATTGGCGCAAACGCCTTTAATCGCGTGCGCCGCCGACGCAGCATCGGTGTAGCTTCCTCCGTCCAGCGCTTCCTTCAATTTTTCGTGATTAGTGTCGCCGGTAAAGCTCATTAAAAGTCTTTTATATAATTTTTTATTGCCCATAACTCTTTTAAGCGCACCGTCAACATCTACATAAGTCGTTCTTTCAGCATTATTTGCCATTATTATCACCTTTCAAATTAAATAACACCGCTAACTTTATATCGTCAAAATATATTATATACTCAATAAAAGTTTTTTACAAGCATAAAATTCAAGCAATTGATAATGATTATTGAACCTTGCGAAAATTTTACCCATATGGTAGAATATGGACAGGGATGTGATTTTTTTATGAAACGAAGCAGCTTTTTCAGATTTTCATTGCTTGAAGTGATAATTTCCGTAACAGCGGTTATAATCGCCGGAATTTTTATTGTCAACATTTTTGTTGCGTCCGCAACCGCGAACAAAACAGCTCACAACATCGACATGGCGGTCAGCCTCGCCATAAGCGCGACAGAAAACTTCAAGGCGGGAACAACACCCGATTCCGTCACATTTTACGACGAAGAATGGAATAGACTTATTAAAATTCCCGAGGAAAACGGGTTCGCACTTTACGCAGACATTGCAAAAAATGACGATTCTGAATTTTACAGCATACATGTGAGAGTTGTTGAAATACACGGTGGAATTCCCGACAAGGATAAACCGCTTTTGGTTGACTATTCAGCCGCAGAATTCAGGCATAAAGCTCTCGAAACGGGAGGTGGAGAAGAATGAAGCTTACAGGCGTTTTAGCAATCTTTTTAACCTTAACACTTCTTGTTCTCTCGTCCTTTTCTGTCACGACCGCAAGAAGCAATCTCAGCTACAGCAAGGCCGCCCGCGACCGCCACGCGCAGTTCTATGAGCTTGACGCAGACGCTCAGCGGTTGCTTATGTATGTACACACCTCTCTTAAGGAAGCACACAGGCTTTCGGACATTGAGACAGACAAAAACTATATAACTCTTGCACACAAGCAACTGGAAGACGGAAAGCTCATTTTTTTGCGTTCGCTTTTGATGGAAAAAGAAAGAGCCTCCGATTGGCAAGGCCCCGATTTGTCTATATTGACGTTGTCTGATGAGGACATTATTTCTGACATAAAAATTCAAGCGACATTTTTCGCAGAAACCAATAAAAATTATCATTTAACCGTAACAATAGATGTTCTTCCCCAATCGCGAATTAACGCCGCCGAGGAATATTATTACGACATTGTGGAATGGCGGCAATGGCAATGATTTTTAAAGGCTGCCTCACATTATAATCGGCTGAAGTTGCTTTCCTTTAAGTGCTTCCTTTGCAGCCGCTATTATGAGTGAGCTTTCCGCGACCGTCGAACGCGGCTTCTTAATCGGGTCGTCTTGCTTAAACGGCACGAAATATATATTCTTTCTGTTTAAAAGTTCACCTATCGACGACGCGCTCGCGCTCAACCCATCATTAGTCGAAATTGATATTACAACCGGAATTTCATTTCTCAATGCAGATTTAACCGCCATTGTTACTTGAAAGAAAAACACTATAAAATTTACCGTTTAGGCATAAATTTATAATAATCCTCAACCGTCGCGTCGTTCATGCACGCCTCTATGATTTCTCTTCCGAGCGGGCTTATTTCGTTAGTAAGATATTGTTTAAGCTCACGCTTGAAAAATTCATTCAAAATAGCGGCTCCCGCGTCATAGCCATCGTTGCCCAATTCCGGCTGAAGGTTTGTTCTGAGGAACATCTTTGACAGATAGGTTCCGTCAATTTTAACCGAATGCGGCGTATATCCCAACAGCGGACAACGTGATTCCTCAACCATTTCGGGCTTGAATTTCGCCCCGCCGCGGCGCGACAAAAATTCTCTTGCGACCCATTGTGCGTTAAAGCCGACATCATATGCTCCGACATATTGGTTAGGCACTAATATGTAACGTGTTGACGGCGTATTTTTGATTTGCCCTAAAATAAGGTTCGCCTGATCGACCATTTTCCCTGTCGCGAACGGCCAATAAGAGCCGACACCCTCGCTTGTCATTCCGCCTGTGTCAACAATGCTGGGATTGGCGTGTCCTCTGGGCGCGACGAGCCTCCACAGCCAAGCCAAAGCCGGGGGAAGAATGTGGAACAGCCCCGCGATTCCGTAATTCGGGTTTTCCCTTGTTGTGGGCGGCTGGCGAAGTCCGAAGCTTCTGATGTCAACCTCTACCGCGCCGTCGACGTGATCCTTAACGAAATTGCGCGGCATTATAACACGAGGATTCGGGCACGGGTTTCCCGGCGAATCCATTATCGGTTCCCAAATGAGGCAGGTCGAACCGGGAACAGCGTCCATGTTCAGGAAAACAAGCGGTTTTGCAGGATGAATCGTGTTCTTTTCGGTTTCATATGCAGTTCCGTATTGGTCTACATGGTTCACGCGCAAAAACCAGCCGTCCTCAGCGTCGGCGACAACCAATTTGCCGCTTTTGTTTTGAAGAGACGGATGGCACAGCGCCATGTCATCAGTGACAGGGTGAAGCTCGCACGAATCGGAAATCGTGAGAAGCACTTCTTCGCCTGTGACAATGTTTGTTCCAAGCGTAATACGCCCGTCGCTTCTGCGGCTGAATTGCTCAAGCATCTCGCTTTTTCCGCCGCCCGACGCACCCTCGTGCATTATTACAAGCGTAAGTTCATAAGGTGTAACGACCTGGACTGTCGACGCATGCGCGGTTATCCATTTTTCTTGTTCTCCAATGTTAAGAAGCACGCCATAAATTCCTTTTTTCGCGCTCGGTCCGGGATAGAGATTATATGAAAAGACCTCGTGCATTTCATAAGAGCGGTTGTGAACAACGATTTGCTTTCCGTCGTAATGCAAATGCCTGAACGGCGGCGCAACGTAGACAACGGCTTTCGGCTTAAAGAAATTCGGAATTTTCGAGCGCGGTATAAAGCCTTGCAAATCTGCCAAAGCAGCGGCGAAAAACGCGGCATTCGCAGGAATGAGCAACAAGGAGTTGTAACCGAGTCCAAGCTCTGTGCTTCCCGACATAAACGGCATTAAAATCAGGCTTTCCTGTTGCTTAAACCACGCAAAGGTCTCTTGTCTAATCGGTTCAAACGGCTTGCCGTAGCGTTCCTCATGCCGAACCTTGTCGGTCGGAAGCTCGTCCGCAATGACCATGCTGTCAGGGTCACGGCGGCGCATGTAGTTGTCGTAATAGTTCGCAACAATGCCGTTTTTGCATTTCATCATGTAAACTTCTTTGACAATACCCATGTCCTTAACGTCATAGCTGACGTCATAAGTCATGTTTTCTTCTCCGCCGAGAGCCAGCGTCATCAACTCTTCGCGCGTTTCGGGAATAATTATTTTGGCTTTCCCTTTCTTGATTATTTCATCCAATTCCTTGGGAAGTACCATTTTTTGTAATGCCGATTCCATAAATATCAATTTCCTTTCCGTTTCTCATCTCGTCGTTTTTGTATACTTTTTAAATGCCCTCATGTTAAAGAGCATGCATCTGTTCGTTATGCTTTTTCTGTAAACCGCAGACAAATCCTTTTGACTTCCGTTTTCCACGGCGAACGCCACTTCGTAATATTCCGCGGCGATTTCCTTGCTTTCCTCGTCAAATCCGCCATAGGGATAGGCGAAAGTTTTTGGTTCACGCCCTGTTATTTCTTTTAAAACGGCATTTGATTTTTCGATTTGAAAATGTATATGTTCAGACGTAAGCTGTGAAAGGTCTGTGTCGTTATGCGTATGCGGGTCGACCCTGACCAGCCCGCTTTCTTCCATTTCTTTTATTTGTTCTTCGGTAAGAAAACCGTCTTTTCCGATGTAATCGGTTATCATATAGATTGTTGCTTTAGCATTATATTTCTTTAAAATATCAAAGCCTGCATCATAATTGTCGCGATAACCGTCGTCAAAGGTTATTATAATCGGTTTTTCGTATTTATCACAGTCACGAATTTCCTCTGAAAACAGAAATGTATATCCGTTTTCAGACAAATATTTCATCTGCTTTTCAAAATTTTTTGCGCTGACCTGAGCAGATCTGTCGGAAATGCTGTGATACATTAAAGCAGCAGGTATTTTCGTTTTATAGAAAGCTCCTGTCAAATAAAGAAACCCTAATAACATTAAAATCAAAATCGGGACAAGCGCAATCGTCAGCCGTTTCATCATTTTTTTGTTTATCGTCATAGCAGCATTATAATAATCGTCGTCAGGTTTAAGCAAATGCTGACCAAAATCAGAACCAAAACCGTTTGCGACGGGCTTAACCCGGTTTTCAGAAGCCTATGGTGAATTTGACCTGCGTCTGCTTTATATATCGGTTTTTTCGTTACAAACCGTTTGATAACAAGAAAAATATTGTCGAAAATCGGAAGCCCCAAGGCAAGAACCGGAACCAAAACCGACACGACTGTTGCGCCCTTAAACGCGCCATAGAGAGCTATTACAGCCAAAATAAATCCGAGAAAGTTCGCGCCCGAATCACCCATGAATATTTTCGCGGGAAATTTGTTATAGCGAAGAAATCCTGCCGCAGAGCCTATGAGAATTACCGCCATCAGTGCAGAATCAAACTCGCCGATTCTCATTGCGAAAACAAACAAAGTGAATCCCGAAATCGCCGAAATTCCTCCCGCCAAGCCGTCAAGCCCATCAGACCAGTTGATGACGGTCGTCACACCGAAAATCCATATTACCGTCAGCAAATATTGCACTATTACAGGAAACATCAAATATTCTTGGTTAAACGGATTGGTGAAGCCGGTGAACCTTATTCCCGCAAAGAAAACCAACGTCGCCGCCAAAAGCTGAACAACCATTCGCGGAAGAACAGAAAATTCTTTCCCTTTCGTCTTATAAAAATCGTCGACAATGCCGATTCCCAAAATCATTGAGGCTCCCGCGATTATCGACATTTTTTGCAAGAAATCATTCAACCCTTCAGGGCGTTTAACTATAACGAAAAAAACCGCGAAAGCGACCGTGAAGCCCAAAAACATCGCCATTCCTCCGACAAGCGGAACAGGTTCTTTGTGCGTTTTGCGTTCGGTGGGTCTGTCGACGAAACCGCGCTTCAACGCAATTTTTCTGAGCGGCGTCACGGCAAAAAACACTATCAGGAACGAACAAAGTGCAGCTGCTATATAAATCATGGCGAAATTACTCCTCTTTTTTCCTCTTGCAATATTAATGTTGCTTTTTTCTTCCTCAAAACATTATAATATACATGCAAAGTTTTTTCAACCTTAATTTTTACGGAGGTAATTTCTTGAATATTGTATTGCTTGAACCTGAAATACCATATAATGCTGGGGCAATCGGGCGAACCTGCCTGGCGACGGGCGCGACACTTCACCTGATTCGTCCGCTCGGCTTTGACATAAGCGAACGCGCCGTTCGCCGCGCCGGGCTTGACTATTGGAAACACGTCGATGTGTGTGATTATGATGATTATGAAAGTTTTCTTAACGCGAACGAAAACATGGGCGAAATGTTTTACGCCACGACAAAAGCTCTTCATTCATACACTGACGTAAACTACAGCCCGAATTGTTACATCATCTTCGGAAAGGAAAGCGCGGGTATTCCCGAGGAAATATTGGTAAAAAACCGTGACAAATGCATTAGAATTCCTATGCTTGACGAAATGCGTTCGCTTAATTTGTCGGTTTCCGCCGGAATTGTTCTTTATGAGGCGCTCAGGCAAAACGGCTTTCCGGGATTAAGCGGGGCGGGAAAACTTCATCATTTGGAATGGGTGCCGAATCTGTGAAAGCATAAAATTTAATCATTATAAAATTCAACCTTTAAAATTTTAACTGTGTTACGCTTTTTGTTTTCCTGTCTTATTGAGACAGCTGTTATTTTTTCAATATATTCCTGTGCAAATTGCAGCTTTTCGGCGTTGGTGAGCAAAAGCCAGTTTTCTCTTATGTTCGTGATGATGTCCATGCTTGTTAATACAGTTTCGTTTTCTTGTTCGCTCGGCACATTGTTGCGCATTTCGACGTGCTTTTCTTTTTCAGCCGTAATAATTCCATACATCTGCGAATATTCTTTAAACCCGATCTGTTCGTTTATGTAAAGAGTCATTACGTCTTTTTCTTTTTTCTCAAACTTAGAAATCGCGTTTTCACATTCTGCGCGCAGCAAAGCATTGACATTGTCCCGGTTGGTCTTCACTTCAAGGTCAATTCCATTTATTGCCGAAATGTCATTTATATTTTTGATATATTCCTGAAAAGCAACATCCGTTTTATTATGGGTAAAAATCGTGCTGTTGCACAAGCCTTTTTTAACATTCGGACAAAAATATTGCCCGTGGTCGTTTTTTTCGCCTGTTTTCACTTTGTTAAAAGTAGTATGAGTATATAATTTCGCCCCACATGTCCCACAATATATAGTTCCGCAAAAATAATTACTGTTTTTCGGTCTTTTTGTATAAGCCTTGTGCTCCATTTTGCTTTTTCTTGTCTGTGCTTTTAAAAAAAGCTCTTCAGAAATGATAGGTTCATGTTTCCCGTCAGCTTCAAAATAACGTGCTTTGTCATTAACAGAATATCTGACCTTGCCGATATAGTTAGGATTATTTAATATATTTCTGACACTTGAATGATTCCAAATTTCTCCGACCTTCGGTTTTATCTTCCTATAATTAAGATTCTTGCCAATTGCAACATGCGACATGTTTCCCTCTGTATACATTTCAAAAATCTCTCTTACAACTTTGGCTTCTTCCTGATTGATTTTTTGAATTTTGTCGCCGTTTTCACGGTCATAGCCGTAAGACTGAATATGAGAATTTAAGGTATAACCCTCTTTGGCTTTCTTTTCAAAGCCGAGTTTGCTTCTTTCCGAAATGTTTTCCCTCTCAAATTCAGCAAAAATTCCGATTATTTTCAAAAACATTCTGCCCGATGCGGTTTGTGTGTCGATGCTTTCCGTTACCGAATTGAAATTGCACCCATGATTATTAAAAAGGTCGGTTAAATCAAGCAAATCTCTTGTGCTTCTGGTTAAACGGTCGATTTTAAAAACAAGGACGTTATTAACATGACCTTGTTTAATGTCGGCGATAAGCTCGTTTATTGCGGGTCTGTCCTGAAGGTTTTTTCCGCTGATTCCCTCATCGGCATAAACCTTATAAAGCTCCCAGTCCTTAATCCTTATATAGTCTTTTAATTTATCAATCTGCGCTCTGATTGAATAACCCTCTTTGACTTGTTCTTCTGTGCTGACGCGGACGTATACAGCCGTTTTCATTTATTTAAAGCCCCTTTTATTACTATATGCGACAATAGTGTTTTTCTTTCAAGTAACAATTGTCACGGGCGTGTCGTTTATGCCGCTTGCAATTTTGTTCAATGTATTGCCGGTGCAAGGCGCAATGATTACCAAATCCGCCATCATTTTCGGACCTATCGGCTCGGCTTCGACTATAGTGTGAATTATTTTATTGCCGGTTATCGCTTCTATTTTTTTTCGCAAATCCTCCGCCACGAAAAACCGCGTATCGGTGTTGTAAACCGCTTCCGACATAATCGGAATGACGTTCGCATTTGAATCGGCGAGCTTTTTCATTTCGGTTAAAATTTCTTTAATAGTGCAGAATGAGCCTGTCAGAGCAAACGCCACATTTATCAAATTTTCTCGGTTCATTTTTTACCTCCATTATTTCTGTATAGCATTATAAATGGTTTGAACAATATATTTTGCTGTTGTTTTCGGGGCAATTTTGCCCGGAAGCGACTGCGCTTTCACTATGCTTACCCCTGCTTCACCCGCCGCGCCGAGATCTGTTCCGTAAGGACTTGAGGCAAGCTCTATGTAAAGCCCTTTGATTTTTTTCGCGTCGTCCGGTTCTATTATATTTGCGGGAACTGTGTTGAAAATATAATCCATTTTGCCGCAAATCTTTCCGATTTCTTCGATTTTGACCGAACTTGCGCCGTTTCCGAACGCTTCGGCAAGCGACTCTGCGCGTTTTGCCGCCACATAGGTTTTTGCCCCGAGCGCGTATAAATATCTTGCCAAAATTTTTCCTATATTACCATAACCGACCACCATCGCTTTGCTTCCGTGAATCGTAACAGGTGCGTTTTCAATCGCCGTTTTTAAAGCCCCCTCCGCCGTTGTGATTGCGTTTAATGCTGCAAGCTCTTTTTTCAACAAAAAATCGACCGCGTCAACCTGATACTGCTCAAACATCTCGCGGCAGGCGCGTGAAACACTCCCTGCGAACAGTTTTTGTTTGGGTTGAATTTTACAGAGAAAATCGTCTATATAGAGTTTTTTTTCTATAAGCGACGTGTTAATAAACATATCATCGGTTGAAAAAGGAGTCGGTCCTATTATATATTTACAGTTTTCTATTGCGTTTTCCATGCTTTTGCCTTGCGCCATTTCGTCATTTGTCAGTGCGAACGACCTTACAAAATGACCGTCAGCTTTCAAAATTTCTTTTATATAGACGTTTCTGGCATCGCCGCCTATTATCGCGAAAGTTTCTTTTTCCAAAGATAGTCCTCCTTTTATACCCTATATAACAATCTACTCTTTTAACAGCTTCTATGTGCTTGTTTCCACACAAAAAACGCCCGCAATGATTGATGTTCCAATCACTGCGGGCGTGCAATTATTTACTTTTATTGCTGTTATTTATTTACCATAGTTCTCAAGAAGCAAAGATAAGTCAGCCGAATCCACTTGACCGTCTTCTACAATATCGGAGTAAAAACTACCCGATTTGCCATAATCGTCAAGCAAGAGTGCCAAATCGTTTGCGTCAACGTGACCATCTTTGTTTATGTCGGCGTTTTCTGTGGCGGGAATCAATTCGATTCCGTTGATGATTGCGCCATAGCTCGCGCCGTCGCCTTTAGCTATTATGATTTCTATTTCGCCGTTAGGGCCTGCGAACGCGGTAGTTTCTCTTATAATAGCTTTTCTGTCTGAAACATCGACATCTGTTCCATTGACAGAAACAGGAGCGCCGCTTGTGACATATACCACTGTGTTACGTAGTGCACCTTCGCCGCCGTTTGCGTCTAAGGCAGTCCAGCCGAAGTGCAATCTTACGTTGTATTTGTCGCCTTGTTGTCCAACCGGAACAACATATTTCAAAACACTGTCAGCAACTTGAATTACGCTGTCATAAATGCCTTGAGGTGCTGCGTTTTCAACGGATATGTCGGTTACGATACCGGTGATGTAATAAACCGTGTTCTTTCCGCCAAACTCACCGCTCATAGATGTCGTGTCGATGAAATCGTCATCAGGCAGCCATCCGGGAACTATGTTCTTTATCATAGCAGTCGCCTGACTTCTCCAGCCTCCGCCGATTTTGCCGTCAATGTTGCCTGCCATGCCATTTGCCACTTCGCCATTGTGTCCTGCGCCGCAGTTGATTTTGATTGTTTGATTCGGCATAGGTGTCGCTTCGGGTATGGATGTCGGTGCAGGTGTTACTTCAGGTGCGGGTGTTATTTCGGGTGCTGTTGTGATTTCTGGTGTTGCTGTCGGCAATTCTCCTGGGTCGATTCCGGGAATCAATTCGATTCCATTGATGATTGCACCATAGTCACATCCGTCGTTTCTGGCTATTCTGATTGTTATGTTGCCATTTTCAT
>JGI994J12354_10000375_pt1 | contig 44286 bp, 54 predicted proteins | sample IntmicLarv3ML3BL_FD_12354 | JGI IMG/M metagenome (IMG submission 12354) | reverse complement strand
CGGAAATCAGGTGCAATACGGCGAGCGAAGCGAGCGCACCGGCTACGATATACAAAAGAGTTGAAAAGCTCTGCCGTGAAAAGTAACGTCCGGCGATGCCAAACAGAACAGCAAAAAAGAATGAGAAGGAAAACCTTTTCATCGTTCGGCGGATTTTTTGTTTTCGTTTGCTTTCGAGATATTGCACCATGGCGTTTACCACCTCATCGTGATTGGTATGGGGGGCGGTTAGGCTTTCTTTTTTGAGTCCGATACGTAATAGGCGAAACCGGCGCAGCCCGGACCGGCGTGTGTGCCGATCACCGAACCGATGCCTTCAATATGATATTCCTGTACGCCGTACCGCTGGCAGATGGAGATCATCTCATTCATTCGGTCGGAGGTCCCGGTATAGCCGAATACCGAACCCAGGGAATGATCCACCTTGTCGGCGGCGTAGCGTTTTCCGACCCATTCACAGGCGCCTTTTGTGCCACGTGCCCGCCCGATCAGCTCCACTTTGCCGTCGGCCAGGGCGATGAGCGGTTTGATGCTGAGCATACCGCCCAGAATACTGGACATGGTGGAAAGGCGGCCGCCCTTGTGCAGGTATTTCAGGGTGTCGATGAGGGCGAGGATCCGAAGGCGGGAGGCGTAGTTTTCTATGGTTTTGACAACCTCTTTCGCGGACCCGCCTTGGCTGCACAGGGCTTTGGCTTTCAGTACGAGATCCCCCAGTCCGATGGTCGCCGAGCGGGAATCGATCAGATGGATGTGTTCCGATTTTAGGGTGCGCTTGGCGATGGAAGCGGACTGAAACGTACCGCTGATGGCCGAGGAAAGGGTGATGACAATCGCCTCGTCCCCTCGCTCGATAACGGGCCGCAAAACCTTTTCAAATGCTCTGGGAGAGGGCTGGCTGGTGGTCGGAAGCTCCGTGCTGGCGGCCAGCTTTGTATAAAACTGCTCCATGGTAATGTCAACGCCTTCGGTATATTCTTTTTCCCCGAAACGTACCTTCAGCGGGACGATTCCGAGATCCGATTCTTTGATTTGTGTGGCGGAGAGATCACAGGTGCTGTCGGTAATAATCTGAATTGACATAGTTGTTCTGCCTTTCCTGCCGTTGCAGGCGGGGCCTGCGTCCGGAGTACAATCATTATGAGAATATTAATCGATTTTCGCTATTTTATTATTTTATCAATAGTTCGGATTCTTGTCAACTGCCGGAAAGAATTCAGGGATAACATCTTTGTGGGTTTGTTTTGTGCGCAGGGTTAAATCATATTATGAAAAAATATATAGTCGCTTAATTTAAAAAGTGCTCCAAAGCTCTTTGAGGATGTTTTTCGACTGGCGCGAAAGAGGACGCCGCCTTGCTGACGCAAGACAAGGACGATGACAAAGGCAGGCGGAAAACAGGCCAAAAAGATGGAGTGATTTTGAAGTTAAACGACGATAAAGCCCCCGAAGCTGCGGCGGAAACGCCGAGGCTTCGGGGGCTTTTTGTACACGGAATCAAAAAAAGGATGAATTTCAGCGCTTATCAGCTGAGCTTTACGCTTTTCCAGAACTGATCAAATTCCGCTGTGCGCAGATCGCTTGTATTGTTGTAGGAATACTCGATGGATAATCCGGTTTTTCCGGACACAACGACACATTGATGGAAGGAAGTAACAGAAACAAAACCGTTGCCATAGTCCATGGTCCGAACGGAGGAGGTAATCAACGCCTGTTTTCCATTGATCGTTGTTTTCAAATAACGGGTAACTTTCCCCAAAACCCCAAAATCGCTTTTCGACCGGCTTATATGCTTTTTGGCATCGGAAACGGAAATAACTCTGGCCGTTAAGGTGTGGCTCATGTCGATCCATCCGCCGCTTCTTTCCCCCGGGCGCATGAATGTGGCCTCCGAACCGGACTCCGAGCCGGGACACCAGTTCACCGGAACCGTAAGCGTATAATTTTTTTTCGTGTTTTGAAAAGAACCCTTCGTGAGGGACTGGATGAGCCGCTGCTGTTCCCTGAGATGAGGCTCGTCCAATTTTCCCCGGCTGACAATCACAAATTCGCCGTCATATAATTTTATATATTTCACGTGCAGTCCCAGACCTTCGCTGATGGCCCGAACCGGAACCATGACACGGCCGTTTATCTTCTGCGGCGCGACATCCAAACTGATTTCTTTGATCTTTTTTCTCTTGGAGTTTTCAACAAGCAGTTGTTTCGAGCCAATTTTGAATTTTACAGACGTGTCGGACAACGAGACAACAATATAATCCTTGTCCGAGGTATACTTAACCTTTGTTCCGGGTGTGACTGTGGCAGTAAAACGCAGCGGAACCATAGTTCGTCCGTTGAGGATCAGCGGGACAACTTTTTTGTTCGCGGGATCGATATAGGTCTTTTTTCCGCTGTTGGTTGCCTCCGGATATCCGATCCGCATCCCGACGATTTCTTCCGTCTGATAAAGCCTGTCGTCAACAGCCTCCGCGGGTACCGGCAGAGAGAGTAGAGTGGAACCCAGCAGGGACAAGACACAGAGAAAAGCGAGCAGTTTCTTTTTCATAGAGAACCTCCTCAAAACAATTATTTTTTATAAGTAAAGTATAATGAAGTATTCAAATAATTGCAATACAAATTGATAAATTCCCTTTTTTGCCCGATTCACGGAAAACGAAGAAGACTTCGAGAGCCGCTAGGGCGTGTTTTCTTTTTCGCCCAAATTTTGTAAGGCATATTCACAACATTGAATGATCACCTTACTCAAAGACAAATCTTTTTCATCCGCCAATTTTTCCAGCCGTTCAATCAATTCTATTGGCATACGGAACGTCTTACTTGTTGTTTCTTCTTTTTTAAGACGAAACATAATTTATCACCCTAATCTATTATAAAGGCTGTAGGTTTATTTTTCTGCACTACATTTTTACGTTGACAAATCAAAAGTAAAGTATTACAATATGTCTTACAAAGCGTGGATACGAATTGAGCAATGTGCCCTGTGCAGAAAGAAGATGGTTCACGCTGTATCAACATGCCCTGAGAGGGCCGCATATCATAAATTTCAGCTAAAAATATCGAAATAGTCAGGTGCGTTCCTTGAAAATTGGATAGTAACCTGCCTATATATTGCAAGAATTTTTTGGAGGTGATAGCGCCGAGACAAGGAGAAGGGATCTTCTACGGAAGAGAGGGGTATTCTACTGAACCTGGGGTTCTAAGCACCTGCTTTGTTCAAAACAAAAAGAGAGAAAAGGAGTTATCTTAATGAGATCTATGATTAAGCCCACGAAAAAGGCAGTTTCTTCTTTGATGGCAGCCATGCTGTTATTTGTCATGATTCTCGGCGGGTTTGTTTTCAGTCCCGCCACCGATTCCTTTGCCGCGGAGGAACCGATTCCGGCGTATCTTAACACAGAGCTAAGCTATAAAGAGCGCGCGGCTGATCTGGTAAGCCGGATGAGCCTGCACGAAAAAGAACTGCAAATTATTCCGGCCGCGCCCGCCATTCCAAGGCTGGGCTTGAAGGCTTATTCTTATCAGAACGAAGCCCTTCACGGCTTAATGAGCAATGACGGCGGCACGTCGTTCCCGTCCCCGATCACCACGGCTTCCTCGTGGAACCCTGAGTTGATGGAAGAAGTCGGCAGGATCGTGAGTGATGAGATCCGGGCGTTTTATAACTATGGAAACGGCCGGGGCCTTTCGTATTATTCGCCGACGATGAACCTGATGCGCGATCCGCGCTGGGGCCGCAACGAAGAGGCTTACAGTGAGGATCCGTACTTAACCGCCGTCTTTGGCGAAAAGTTTGTCCTGGGAATGCAGGGCATTGGCGACGGCAAAACCAACCAAAACCTCGGTGCCGAATTCGGGACGGACTATGTCAAGGTAATCCCGACATTGAAGCATTACGCCGCCAACAGCAGCGAAAGAAACCGGAACTCCGGCACATACGACATCGACAACAAAACCTTGCGCGACTATTACACTTGGGCTTTCCAGAGAATCGTGGAAAAAACAAATGTCGCGTCGGTTATGTCGTCCTATAACAGAATTAACGGCTTCCCGGCCTCCGCGAGCGGATATCTTTTGACGGATCTGCTCAGAAAAACCTTCGGGTTTACAGGATTTATCGTAAATGACTGCGGTGCCGTCAACGACACGATATTGAACCACAGATGGGTTCCGCCGGGAGCGGATCATCCCGTTACCGTAGAAGAAGCCGTGGCTTTACATATTAAAGCCGGCGACAACATGGACTGCGGCGGCGGCAGCATGAACCAGGTTTATGACGACTACACAGCTTCGGCGGTCTCGCAGGGACTGTTAAGCGAAGACGAGGTTGACCATACCCTGATAGAAATCCTTGTCCAGCGCTTTAAAACGGGCGAGTTCGACGGCGCGGTCACCTATAATCAGTCGACAGGCTATCCTGTGGTTTCAATGGTTCCGTACAAAGACTTGACATGGAGCCCGCCAAACAACCAGAGCGAGTTTAATGACAGACTTCCGGAATCCAGAGCGAACGTCCAGAAGGCCGTTGAAGCGGGTATGCAGGGTGCGGTTCTTCTGAAGAATTCGAACAACGCGCTGCCCATTAAGACTGCCGACACAAGCGTCCGGGTATTCGGACCGTTGGCAAGATGCTGGGACCTCGGCGATTACAGCGGCTGGCCGAAATCCCAAAGAGTTAACTTCCGGCAGGGTATGTTAGCGGTCGGAACCGAGAAGGGCAAAACAGTTGAATATTGGGAAGGCTCGACCTTCACCGCCCCCTCTTCCACCAGCAACATGATTCAGGTTCGCGGTGTTGGGTTCTATCCCGGAGCCGGCGGCATTGTGAACGGAAACAGCGGCACCAACGCGTACAACCTGAGCACGAACGGCACGAGCAGCTCCCTGACCAACGTTCAGGAAGGCTCGAACATCCGATACGCGAACATTGATCTGAAGAAGATGAGCGCCGAGGAGCTGAGAGTCTTTTCGGCCAGCAGCAACAGCTACGACGTAAATGTTGAGTTCCACATCGGTTCGCCGAACGGCCCGATTCTGGGAACGGTTCTCTGCCTGCGCACCGGCAGCAATACCTTCTCGGGCACCCTGGCGTCCTCCTTTGACCCGATTACTGCAGAGAACCGGACGAGCATTGCCGCCGGATTCTCCAGCAAATTCTCCAGCGCAGCCGGCCAAGAGGGCACTCCGTTCGACGTTGACAAGTTCAACCGTCCCCTGTGGGATTATTACAGAGGCGAAAACAACGGTATCCATGACATCTATCTCACCTTCTCTTACAACAGAGTACCGACCCTGAACGCGGCTCAGCTGGAAAATGCTTCGCACGGCGGTGTATCTGTCGTATACATCGGTACCGCCACAGCCAATGCCAGAAACGAAAGCGACTCGGCGACCTTCGGGGCGTACAGAGTCTGTAACGAAGCCAGCGACCGTCCCAACCTCAAGTTCCCGGCGGGTCAGGAGACCCTTGTCAATGAGGTCGCGGCGAGAACCAAGGCGGCCGGCGGCAGAACCGTTGTTATGATCCAGGCGGTCGGCGTCATGGACGTCAGCGCGTTCATTGACAACGTCGACGCAGTGGTCTGGACAGCGTATAACGGCATGAAACAGGGCGAAGCCAGCGCCAGAGTCCTGTTCGGCGATTACAACCCCAGCGGCCACCTTACCCAGACATGGTACGCCAATGACACACAGCTTTACTCCTATCCGGGAACAGCGCCGGACGAAGGCTTCCTGTGGGATTATTCCATAGACAACCGTGACGAAAAGACGGGACGTACATACATGTACTTCAACGGTACCCCCAGATACCCGTTCGGTTATGGACTCAGCTATTCGAGTTTTGAGACCAGCAACATGAAGCTGAGCGGCCCCACCGACGGAATCATAACGGTAACGGCGGACGTGAAAAACACCGGAACGGTCGATGGCGCGGACGTGGTTCAGGTTTATGTCAAAGCACCGGGTGCCGGAAACGGAACCGTACCGAAGCAGCAGCTGAAGGGCTTCGCGCGTGTCGTTGTCCCCGCCGGCGAGACAAAGACCGCGACCATCAAGATCGAAGTGAACGACCTTACGGAGATCGATCCGGCGACAATCGGCACGATCAACTACGGTTTCAACCACGGAACGCGCGTCCTGACACCGGGTGCCTATGAGTTCGTCGTCGCTTATGACGCGGCCAGCCCTGTGGATTCCAAAACCGTTCAGCTCACCGGAAATGAGCTGCCGATCGAGCTGAAGACCGTTACACTGAGAAGCGAGAAGGCCGTAGCGATTAAGAACGACAAATTCGCTTCCAATATCTCCATCTGCCTGACCAATGAAACCTTCCTGAACCCCGGCGCGGTAGGTCTGGATATTGCATACTCCAGCAGCAATCCTGCCGCTGTGGCCGTTGACCCGGCAACCGGAAATCTTACGGCCGTTAACGGCGGCACGGCGCTGATCACAGCGACTGTCACCTACAAGGGCAAGACGATGACGGCGGATTACGGCGTCGCAGTGGTTGATATGGCAAGCCTGACCGAGGCCTGGATTGACGGCACACCGGTAACAGGCTTCAGATATACCCGCTTCTCATACGACATAAAACTCCCGCCGTGCACGACATATGAGATCCCCAAAATCACCTATACAGCCTCGGAGGGTGCCACCGCTGTCTATACCCCGGCGGAAAAGATTCCGGGCGTATCCACGATCGTGGTGACAAAGGGCGCGGAGACCACCACCTATCAGTTCAATCTCTCGTATGAGAGCATTGACGTCGGGGATACCTACGTCGAAACCCTGGCGACATTCAACTCCCTAGCCGCCAAAGGCCCGCGATCCACGTATCAAGGCCCCGGAGGCTCGGATCAAATGTACTTCGACTGGGAAAATATTGATCCTGTTCCGCTGAACAACAACTCACGGTTGATCAACCTGAGCGCTCTTCCGAACCGAGAGGCCCTGTACCTGACGTTTACGATGGACTTTTCCGCCCAAGACATGTCCGTGCCGATTTCAACGGTTCTGGCCGGTGGTTCACCGAGCTGTCTCAGACTGAGGGACAACAACAGCTCGGAGCGGAATTTCGGATGGCGCCCGACCTCGGCGTGGAACCTGAAATGGGGTAAAAACTACATCAGAATCCCGCTGGGTAAAGTCATAGACAACCCCCGCACCGGCAACTCCGACAGGACAGTGCCGACCACCGAATATACGATTAGCGTCAACGGCGTTGAACGGCAGGCGGTGGAATGCCGCATGGGCAACATGAGCTGGGCGAACATCAATCGTATGATCTTCTATGTGAATACCAATGGCACCTGGTTCAACGCGAACGGAGCCAACAACAAGATTACCTTGGGACTGGAAGACATCAAGATCATCGACGCCTCCGTTCAGATGCAAACAGAGGGATTGCACACAAAAATTGAAGAGTTGCTGACGCCGAAGCTGGAGCCGGATCTCTATACCCCCGAGACCTATGCTGCGTATCTGGACAGCTACGAAAAGGCCGCAAAGATCAATGCAATAGCGGATTGGCCTTCGCCCCTGCTGTGCGCGTTACAGGATTTGCAGGAAGACCTGGACAACTTGGTAATGCCGTTCTCGGTCGATTTCGAGAATTCCAACGCTACGGTCAGGAATCCGTACCCCGGTTCCGTGAAGGGCTATGCCATCGCGGCCGTATACAATAAAAACGGCGCGCTGGTGGTGGCAAGCGCCTCCAAGCAGTTCAATGTCCCGGAAGGCGAAAGCGAGACGCTGGACTTTGGTATTGACTTCGGAGACTATCCCGCGGAAAGCTTCGATTACAAAGTATTCTTCTGGGATGACGCTTTTGTACCGCTTCGCCTACCGATCGCGTCTTAAAGAAGAGATCTGAGCTTTATCGAATCGTAACATAGCAACCTGATAAAAGCGCCCCGCTTTGCGTGACTCGCAGGGCGGGGCGCCGTTTTTTAATGCAGCCAACAAACCCGGAGCCACTTTTCAAATAAAGTGGCTATAATCGCCAAAACCAGTTTCAGTAGGAGGAAATCATGGAAAAAACCGGAAAGAAAAAAATTCCGCGAAAGATTATTTCGGCAATTCTCTGCGTACTCACAGTGATCTGTATCGTGCCATTGGTCGGCTGCAACAACAACGAGACAGCCGAGCCGCCGGAAGTGAAGCCGGGGTATTCTCATGCCGTATATGAGCGGACGGCAGAGAAAGGCGCCTCGTTTCTCGTCTGCGGGACCGGTGGCCGCCTGGATCGGATTTTTGAGGACGGCACGGTTGAAAACATACCGCTCCCGGTCGGGGACAAGAACCCGACCGCTGTGCTTGTCGGCGAGGAGATTACGCTGGTCGGCGGGGAAGAGGGGGCGCTTGTATACAGTCGGGACGGGAAGAAATTCGAACTTTCAAGCGGCGCGGAGAATGAGTATATTTTGGGGCTTGCCCAATTCAACGGCAAATACTTCGCCTGTACGTTCAGCGGAAAAATCCTTTCCTCTGACGACGGGGTGTCCTGGGAAGCCGGCAGTCCGATGGCGGACAAACCGATCATCGCAATCGCGGCGGCCGGCTCTTGTCTGCTGGCGATTACAGAGGATACGAATATCTTTAAGAGCGAGGACGGTGTGAACTGGGATTCTCAAAATTACAATGAGGTCTATGACGGTCTTGCCGAAAAACAGTCGTTCCTGAATATGGTAAATCTGAATCAGCGCATTTTCATTCTCGGGCATCCGGACGGCGACCGCGAGACTCCGTCTGTTATGCATTCGGACGATGGCGGAGAGCTTTGGAGATATGTCTCGTCCAGTAAAATTAACGATCTGATTCCGGAAGAGTTTTATCCGCTGACGACGTATTCTGTCGCCTATTTCGGCGGTGTGATGCTGGCGGCCTGTGACCGCGGCAGGATTCTAATCTATACGGACTGTCCGTCATGCAATGAGCTGATGGAGACCGAAAACGCCGACCTTCGCTGTATTGCGGTCAGTGAAAAATCCGTTCTTGTCGCCGGCGACAACTTCGATTTCACGGTGCTGACCGAAGAGGATTTTCAGGAGTTCAGTAGTTTTAACGGCGAAACCCAGGGGGATTCTCTGGAATAAGACATGGCAATAACCGGCACAACTCGGAAATATTTGTGGCTGTTCATGATGAATCCCCCGAAGCCGCGGCGAAAGAGCCGAGGCTTCGGGGGATTTTTATCGAAAAAATGAATAACCCTCCGGCGGGAAGCATAGGCATGGCAGGGGAGGGATTCAATTGAAGGTTTTTATTTTTGGAAAAAAACAGCTCGCCGTTCTGCTCCTGCTTCTTCTGTCCGTTTTACTCATCTTTGGCTTGTGCTTCTGGCAGGCCGACACAGTGTTGGCTCAAAAAACGAAAAAAATGCTGCCGGTCTACTGCGTGGACCGGGGGGAGGAGAAAATATGCGCCATCAGCTTTGACGCGGCCTGGGGGAATGATATATTGCGTAAAATAGATAAATCGGTGTTAGCGCTTAAAAATATGGACAACGTGAGTGGTTTAATAAACCAATAAGGAGGTGTTCATTGATTGTAAAAAGTAACGTAGATCCACCGAAAGGAGAAAAAATATGGGTATCATATATTGATCAGGAAGGCGGGATTAAATACATAGTAACAAGTAAAACAAATAATAGAGACATTTATTTTCTCTATAGGGTGAGTAATGACGGTCTAACAAAAATATCTAAAAACAAAAATCCGAGTGAGCTTGAAAGGATGATAAAATATTGAAAAATACAATATAAATTTAATTGAGTGGAGAGAAAAGTGGAATGCCAGATCGAATAATGCAAAGAGTGTTCAATGGAATGAATACTCTAATTGGGTAGATAGTTTATGTTACTCTTTTTTCAATAACAAAACAATAAATAATACGGAGGAAAACGAAATGGCAAAATTAGAAGGTTATAATTTAGTAGCAGTAATTGAGAATGGCAATGATTTTAGTGGACGGAAAGATTATCACTATGCTCTATATGATGAAACAATTAAGGCTGGTGATACTGTAATTGTAACAGGGGCATCAAGTGGAGAGATATTAACAGTAAAAAAAGTAATATCTGCCGAAGCAGCAAAGAACATTATGTCAAAAAATATCACGGCAGAGGTTATTGGCTGTGTTGAGACACATGATTACAGGATGCGCGTTGAAAACCGGAAAAGGGCCGAACAGATTAAAAAGAATTTATCAACAAAGAAAAAAGAAATTGAGGCCCGAAAGGATGATGATTACTACGCCGATATTGATGCAGAGTATGCTGTGATGTTGAAAGAATTGCGTTCATTGAATGTGTAAAATTAAAATAAATTATAAATTTTAAAGCATTAAAAAGAGATTTTATGAGTAAATTTAAAATGACAGTGGGTTGCCCGGTTTGTGATGAATTAATTGTGGATGATGGGATTGTAGTGGATTTTACAACTCCTAATACCGATATTCCAATTGTTAGTTTAGGCTTGTTTTCACAGAGCACATTTAAATGCGAAAAGTGTGGAACCACGGTTTATATCGGAGATGAGGATAACATGTATGAGTATGAAGAAGGAGATGTCTGAGTTGTTTAAAAAGTATTAGGGGTAAGCGCTAATACAAAATATGAAAATAAAATTTAAAGGAGAATGTTAAATGAAGAAGTAACAGATTAGAGCAAAAAACAAACAAATATTAAAAATTAAGAAAGAGGTAAAAATTATGGAAACAGGCATTTTTGTAACGGGCATTTTAATTGCGGCGGCAGGGTTGGTTTATGGTGGTTATGGAGCATATCAAAAGATCGTGAATGATAAGAAAACAAAAAACACACCAATGACAATTTCTGTCGTTATAGGCATAGTGCTTATTATCCTAAGCCAGTGTTTTACAATTATTCCCACTGGAACTACCGGCGTTAAAACTACATTTGGGCAAGTAAGTGAAAATGTGGCAAGGCCCGGACTTAACCTTAAAGTCCCGTTTTTCACCACAATTGAACAAGTAAATAATAAACAACAGGATATCACATTAGCAAAGGGTAAGTCAAAATTATATGCAGAGGTCAAAGGTAAAATTCCCGTAACCGCGACAAACTTGACCATTACTTATAATATCAACCCCGCGCGGTCGGCATGGATTTATTCGAATGTAACAGATTACGAAAGTGGACTTATTAAGTCTAGTCTCGTATCGTCGGCGCTGAAAGCCTCAACGGTTACTCTTGATGTCAACGAGGTCACAATTCGGTCAATTATTGAGCCTCTGGTCACTCAGAACCTACAGGCTCTGTTGGATGAAAAATATGGAGTCGATACAGTTATTATAACACGTGTAGTGATCGGAAATATGGACTTTGAAAAAAGCTACAATGACGCGATTAACGAAAAGAATATGGCTCAACAGGAATATGAACAGGCCATGGTAAAGAATAGACAAGAGTTGGAAAAGGCCGAAAATGACGCAAAAGTTAAAACTACAGCAGCACAAGGTAAAGCTGATGCGGCTAAGATTGAGGCCGAAGGCATTGCAGAAGCCAACCGGAAGATCACAGAATCTCTTAATAATATGATTCTTGCAAACAATTGGATCATTAAGTGGGATGGTAAGGTTCCGGTGGTTACGGACGGAAATGGAAATATGATTGATATTTCGAAGCTGTTGGAGGGGTAACATGGACGATTACAATACTCCTTCTGTGCGAAACAATAAAACCACACTTTGTTGCGAATCAGAATACAATCATGTTGCGGTTCGATGGTTTGATGGATATTTAGAAGAGTTTGAAGCAACAGAAGTTCGATTTGGAGGCCAATTTCTTTGGATGCGTTTATCTAACGGGAAAGAATGCATCATACCATTGTCGCAAGTGCGGTGGTTCGGGCAAAGCAAAGAAAGCCATCAAAGGTGAGCTAGGGACAAGAAAATACTACACCATATACAGAAAAAACACAATAGAATAAACGTGATGTATGGTGTAGTAATTTTCATAAAATGTAAGTTTTATTAAAATATATAACAAGGAGAAATTATGGGCGTAGATAGAGTATGCACGATAAGTGATGACCATGAAGAAAAACCGACAGGAAAAACAGCAGAATTATTCTATAGATTTCTGGATCTAAAAACGACATTCGACTCATTGCGGGAATTGTTCAAAATGATGACATGGAGGTTTCGGAAGATGGTTTGACGGTGTGGAATAAAGTGGTGGACGAATTTCAGGCGAAGATTGATGTGCTTGTTGATGAAGTAAATGATTTGTATGAATAATAAATAGTACATATGGCGGGACGGTGGCGGGTTTAAATAAATTAATTTTTGTTGTCCGACGAAAGTCGTTTACATATAAACCACAATACAAAATATTAATAAAAAGGAGAAAAATAATTTATGGCAGAAACTAAAACGCAAACTAATTTGAGACAGGCAAATGCAAAAGCCTTTGTAGCTGGTGTAGTAAGTGAAAAAGAATTGAAGGTAGTGACAGAAGAGGGCAAAACTAAGATTACAGGCTACATTGTAGTAAAAACCTCTGATGTGAATTTTATCAGGTTTAACGTAAATGTGAATGAAAAAACAAAGAGTGGAGCAACAAATAACTGCTATGCGGGTATTCAAACGGTAATGAACGAATATAAGTCCGTTGCTGAGGTAGGCGAAGAAGAGGCAACCGAAGTCAGAGTGACTGGAGAGATTAGTCCTTTCACGGGAAGAAACGGAGAAAAAGTAATTTCATACAAGAGCAATTTCTTTAATCGGTTAAAAAACGGAGAAGGATTGGAGCCGAAGGCTGAGTTTGCTATTGAAGTTTTTATTTCCTCTATTAACCCTGAGTTAACAACAGAGGGCGAAGAAACGGGAAGAACTGTTGTAAGCGGTTGGTTGCCTACATATAACGGAATTGAACCGATTGAACTGGTCGCAGAAGGAGAAGTTGCTCAAGCAATTGATTCTGGTTTTGAACCCGGACAAACAGTAGAGTTTTATGGAGAGGTCGTTAATAATAGAATTGAAACAGTTACGGAAATTCCCGTTAAAATTGGAAAACCGAGAAAGAAAGTAACCGTAGAAATTAAAAACGATCTTGTTATTAATGGTGCATCTGAGGCATATGAAAAAGATATTACTTCTGAGCTTCCGTATGAAGCAGACACTATTAAGGCAGCTATTCAGGAAAGAGAGAATAGATTGGTAGAGGCGAAGGCAAAAGCACAAAGTGGTTCCGGTGGTAGCGTGGGAAGTGTTAAACCAAGTGGTAAAGTAAAGGGTCGCACGCTGGGATTTTAAATCAAAACAACAAAATGAGAGAGGAAAATGTTAATATATGGCGCAAGAATTAGATATTTTTAATCCACAAATTAGTACAGTAGCGAAGGGGCTTCAGGGAAAAATCCTTCTCGTGTATGGAACAAATGGTGTGGGTAAGACAAAAGTGGCAACCCAAATGGAGAAACCATATTACCTTGGATTCGAAGCCGGTATCAATGCGATTGCGGGGGTTCCATTTGCGAATATTACTCGATGGTCAGATTTTATTAAGTTGAATAAGCAGCTAACTGACCTCGCAACCGTTAACAAAGCAAAAGAAATGTATTCCACAATTATTTTCGATGAAGTAAGCGCAGCCGCCAGAATGTGCCAAAGTTTTATCTGTCAAAAATTTAAGGCGACCTCAATCAAATCCGGTAATGAGGGATATGGTCTCTGGGCAGAGTATGAAGATGAATTTGCCTCCCAGATTGTGAAATTAACCAATGCGGGATATTGCGTTTATTTTATTGCTCATGCGGAACAAGAAAAAGACGGGTTTATCGTACCAAAAGGTGACAAGCGTTCTATTGGACCAGTCAGAGATATTGCTGACTTGTGTGTTTATGTGCAATCTAATGGTGTTGACGAAAATGGAAAAGTAATTAAAAGCTCAGGGTTTTTGGCACAAAGCGACACTTATTTTGCACGTTCCAGATTTGATTATCTGCCTTACACTTGTATTCCTGAGTTTTCTGCCAAAGCGTTAGAAGAGGTTATTGTTAAAGCCATTGAGATTCAGGAACAAGAAGAGGGAATCACAGCCGTAACGTTCGAAGAACAGAAAGAACAACGAACCGTGAAAGCGAAATCTTATGATGATTTGATGGGTGAAATGCAAGAGTTCGGCGAAAGGATTTCTTCAAGTGGGCGACTAGAAGATTTGCAGATAATTGTTGCGAACCATCTTGGAGAAGGGCGACTCGCTTCGGAGTTAAAGCGTGGGCAGGAACAAATCATTCAAGTTATTGTTGACGAATTAAAAATGTTTGTTGAAAATGAATGTTTATAATACAAAAGGTAAACTATAAATACCAAGTCGGAGAAAAAATTTGTAATAGTAACAAGGAGTAACCGACAATGGCTTATAAAAAATGCAAAATTTGCAATGAATCCATTATTGGTGAGGAAGGTGTGCCCTACAAAGGGCGCACCGTTCACCAGAAATGCTTTAACATTGTCGTTAAGACATTGCAAAAAAACAAAGTAGAAAAAATAACCGAAGCAGAAGAAAAGAAAAAACGAGGCAGGGCCTCAAAACCAAAAGCTGAATTGAAATCAGGGCTATCAGAAGAAGAATATAAAGAAAAGCAGGATTATTACAATTATATCCGAAGTATTGTTGGTAAGGAAGAGCTGAGCGCAAAAACATACGCTTTGTCCGAAGACTATATTAAGCGATACGGCTTTACATTTTTTTCAATGCATAGAACCTTGATATACTTACATGAAATAATTAGCAAGGAATTAACCGGAGATATCGTGGGGATCATTCCTTATTATCACACAGAAGCTTTACAGTATTTTAGTAGCTTGCTTAAAGTGGAAGAGTTAAATAAAAACATTAACACTTCCGGTATGTACAAAGAAAAAATTATTCAAATTAAACCCTCAAAAAGAAGAACCAAGCAAATAAGTATTGAATCAATTGGGAAGGAGGATGATGGTTGATTGAAGGATTGGTGGACAAAAGAGCATATCTAAATACCTTTGGATGTTTACTACAAGATTCGTCGCTAATAGATGATATAGATAAACCATTGGATAGAACAGATTTTGATACAGAAAAGTTTTATGAATTACTATTTGTTGCTATTTATAACCTTTACATGCAAGGATGTGCAACCATTGATGAATTTAGCATTGATTCTTATTTAAGCAAATACAAGGATCAGTACGATATTTTTCAGGCCAATAATGGAATTCAGTATTTGGCAGACGCAAGGGAAATAAGCACTTTAGAAAATTATGATTATCATTATCACAGGCTTAGAAAATATTCGCTCTTGCGCTATTACGAAAAACAAGGATTAGATACGAGATTCATTTACAATGGTGCAAATATAGAGTCAATAGAAGCGGAGCAATCAAAATTTGATGGTTGTACAGAAAATGAGATCATAGAACAAATAGAGGCAATGTTTGTCATCAATCCCAATATTCAATACTGTACCAACATGTTGAGCACAGATGTACAAGCAGGAAAAAATATGGAAAAGCTTGTTGAAGAACTCATGGAAACTCCCGATGTTGGCTTGCCACTGAACAGTGAAGCGCTTAATACGATTTCAAGAGGGGCAAGACTCGGCTGTTTGTTTATGAGATCTTCCGTACAAGGTGGGGGGAAAAGTCGTTTGGCCGCTGGAGATGCTTGCAAAATAGCGGTTCCCTATTATTATGATGTAGAGAATGAACAATTCATTTATACGGGGTTTAGTGAGCCAACGGTTTATTTTTCTACAGAGATGGCCGTAGACGAGATTCAAACACTGTTTATAGCTGCTGTTAGCAAAGTGAATGAAGAGCATATATTACTTGGCAACTATGAAGAAGGTGAGCTTGAACGAGTAAAACAAGCAATTAAATATATTGAATCAAGTCCATTATACATCGTCCACATTCCTGATTTTTCTATTGAAGATATAAAAAACCAGATAAAAAAATATAAAAGGGAATTTGCTGTAGACTATTTCTTTTTTGATTACGTGCATACATCATTGCGTCTATTGGCAGAGGTCAATGGAAAATCTGGAATGGGACTGAAAGAGCATCAATTGTTGTTGGTTTTTGCAACAGAATTAAAAACAGTGGCCCAACAACTCAATGTGTTTATATTTACAGCGTCTCAGTTAAATGGGGAAGCACAAAACGCCATGTATAAAGATCAAAATCTTTTGGCGGGAGCTAAGGCGCTGGCGAACAAGTTGGATATGGGAATTATTTCTATGGCCCCAACAAAAGCAGAAATGAAAAGAATAGAGCCGGTGTTACACAAAATGGTTAATACCCCGATTCCGAATATGTGTCATTGGATATATAAAGTGAGGCGCGGTAAACTAACACGCATCATTGTTTGGTCAAATGTTGATCTGGGCACGATGACAGAAAAATGTTTATTTGTTACTACTTATGATTTTGAGCTTATTAATATTGATTTCACAAAAATTGAACAAGTGGAAGAAAAAATAAAAGAGCATTCAGTATTGATAACCGAAGTAAAAGATAAAGTTGTAAGCGAAACAGAAGATGCCACGGCAGAGGTTTTGGAAGCCCCTGCTTGGGGAAAATGGTAGGTGGTTATGTATTTAGATAAAGAAAATATACTAAATTCACTTACTAAAGAGGATGTAATAAAAGTTGTCACTGGTTTGGGTTCGAGTCCCCCAAAAACAGATAGCCAAGGAAACTTAATATTCAATTCAATTTGCCACGGTTCACAATCATATAAGCTATATTACTATCATGAAACAACAGATGACTATAAAGGAAGAAATTTTCATTGTTTCTCCGGATGTTCGGATAGTTTCAACATCGTGGAACTTGTGATCAGGGCCAACAGGGCACAAGGGAAAACAGTAACATGGTATAAAGCACTACACTATATAGCGTACACAACAGGAAAATTACTTACAACGGACTCAATAGAAAAGAGTTCGATAAATATAATCACTGATTTTACATGGATAAACAGGCTAAAAAGAACAAAGAAAAATAGAAAAGAAATACCCGTGCTTTCAGAGATTAATGAAAATATATTAGATATTTTCTACTATGCTCCACATGAAGATTGGCTTAATGATCACATATCAATGGAAGCATTAAGTAGATATGAAATAGGGTATTACGGGTTAACAAATCAGATTACTATTCCGCATAGAGACAAGGAAAATCGTTTAATTGGAATAAGAGGCAGATATTTAGATGGAACAGATGTTGAAAGATTGGGAAAATATATGCCTCTTCAGGTGGGCAGCCGTTTTCTTAATCATGCTCTTGGTTCAAATTTATACGGGGTTAATGTGGCCCAAGAAAAGATTAAAAGTATAAAAAAGGTTATGTTGGTTGAATCAGAAAAGAGTTGTATGCAAAATTATTCCTATTTTGGAGAAGATTCTTTTGCTTTGGCAACATGTGGTGGCAATATTACATTAACACAACAAAAATTGCTGTTGCAATACCTTAAGTGCGAAGAGATCATCATTGGCTTTGATAGAGAGTATCACGACCCAGATTCATATGAAGCTGAAATTTATTTCAATAAATTAGTTAAGAGGGTAGCCAATATAGTTCCTTATTGTAAGGTTTGTTTTTTACTTGATGATAAAAATAGATTGCCGCATAAAGCGAGTCCAACAGATATGGGGAAAGATATATTGTTGGAACTATTGGATGAAAAAATAACAGTAACAATGGATGATGTAAAAAATATTATGAATAAAACAAGTAGGTGGTAAGAATTCAGGAATTGTTGGAACGGGTGAGGCCCGTAATAGAAACAGATAAAAAATTACCAAGATATTCCTATAGCAAATTGGAAGTTTTTAAAAATTGTCCGCTTCAATATCAATATAAATACATAGATAAAAAGAGAACGCAAGATACCAGTATAGCACTGGAAATCGGAAGCCTGTGTCACAAGGTTTTAGAAATAAAAGGGGAAATGATTGCTAAAAAACAAAAAATTAATTACCCCTTGTTACAAAACATTCTGATAGAAGGAACAGATGACGATGGCAAAAAAATATTGGGTGTAAACCAATTAAGAAAAAAATACTTTGACAAGTGGCACGAGGCTGACAACGCAAGTGGCTTGTCATATGAAGAAAAAATGAAGGTTTTTGATACGGTTCTTCATGAAGAAATGGAAAACGATGAATGGACACCTACATATTTTGAAATGCCCTTTGAATTTGTATGGGATAATAGAGCGGTTTTTCATGGTTTTGTTGACAGGGTTGATGTGAATGAATCAGGGTATAGAACAATTGATTATAAGACATCAAAGAAAAAATATGACAACAGTAAACTGGCAACATCATTACAATTTGGAATCTATGCTTTGGCGGTCTTAAATAGATTTAAGGTTTTGCCCAATGAATCTATATATAAATTTATTTTGATTAATGATATGCAATATGCATTAACAAAGGGGTGGGAAAAACGATTAATTAAAGCAATAGACAAGATTTTGAATGAAGTAGAAGCATGTGAGAAGAAAGGTGTATTTGTACCGAAGGGGACCCCGTTATGCTACTGGTGTAATTTTTGTCAGACGAACCCAGAAGCGACCGTATATCGAAATGAGTGTCAATATTTTTCAAAGTGGACACCCAATAATAAAAGTTTTGAGGTTAATAAAAAGTGGAATGCTTTAGAGAATATAAATAACATACATAAAGAGAGGAAATTAATATTTTGAATAAATTGTTGGAGCCGATATATGATAGCTTTGAGAATGAAGATATTAAGGAGTTCTGTGAATTAGTAGTTTCGGATTTGCCCCAATATTGGTGGAATATTCCGGCTAGTTCCACAGGGAAATATCATCCATCGTATTCGTTGGGAGAAAGTGGCTTGCTTCGGCACAGTATTTCTGTAGTACGGTTTTTGAATTGGTATTTAGAGCTGGAGCAAAATCAGAATAAATTTACGGGTCGAGAGCGAGATCTGCTAAAGATTGCTGCACTTGTTCATGATGGTAAAAAGTCTGGTGAATCAGATGAAGCCAAAGAAACTTATACAGTATTTGAACATCCGTTACTGATGGCAGACGAAATTAGAGCGTATAAGGGAAACCGACATAGGGTTTCAAACGAAGAGATTGAGTATATCGCCAGTGCGATAGAGACTCATATGGGAGAGTTTAATACAAATCGCAAGAGCAAAACTGCGTTACCCAAACCGCAAACTCCTGCACAGGAATTAATTCATTTATGTGATTATCTTTCTAGCAGGAAAGATTTGGAAATGTCTTTTGATGGTTGGGAAAAACCAGAGTTGCCACCGTTGGATACATATGTGTTGGATTTTGGAAGACACAAGGGACGAAAATTAGTTGAGGTTGCAATGAAAGAACCTAGTTATATTACATGGTTAAAATCTGATTATGGCAAAGAGCCCGTTAGGAGTTTGGTTAAATTGTTGTAAGCGGAGGACGGGAAAATTCAAAAAAACAACACCACTAAGCGGAAACTTGTTTTGCAGTAGATGTGGGATTGGTTTAGATTGGGAGATATAATATGCCATTTATAGGGCTTCATAATCATAGCGCACAAGGAAGTAATTTAAGACTTAGAGATTCTATAAATAAAATACTAGAAATGATTGAATATTCACATTCTTTGGGCCACAAAGGAATTTGTTTTACAGAGCATGAATCAATCACTTCGTCTTTAGACGCCTTGAAATTTCTCAACGAAAAAAAGCATTTAAAAGACTGGGAAGATTTTAAAATTTTGCTTGGCAATGAAATATATCTTTGTCAAGAAGATGTAACGGCAGAAAACAAAGTTGGACAACGGTATCCCCATTTCATTCTAATTGCACTTAATGCCAAGGGGCACAAAGGAATTCGCGAACTAAGCACAAAAGCATGGATGAAAAATTCGTTCATGCATGTCATGATGAGAGTACCTACTTATTATAGTGATCTTGAAGAAATGATGAAGCAATACAAGGGGCATATTGTTGGCAGTAGCGCCTGTTTAGGAGGAGCTTTACCATATAGATTACTTCAACTGCAAGAGGTGGAAGTAAATAGTCCAAAGGAATATCAAGAAATGTGGAGGTCTTGTAAAGACTGGGTTGCCTATATGAATGAAATATTTGGACGGGGATATTTTTTCTTAGAATTGCAACCCTCTCACACTCCTGAACAGATATATGTTAATTCTAAGTTGGTGCAATTGTCAAAAGAAACTGATACCTCTTATATCATTACCACTGATGCGCACTATCTTAAAGAAGAAGATAGAGAAGTACATAAAATCTATCTTGAATCTCAAGATGGTGACAGGGAGACAGATCAGTTTTATCAGACCACTTATATAATGAGTGAAGAAGAAATTCACGAATATATGGATGAATACCTTGGACATGAAGCGGTTCAACAGGGCATTGATAATACCATGTTAATTTATAACATGGCAGAATCTTATCAACTAACAAAAGATTTGGATATTCCCTATATTCCATTGGATACAAGTGAACCAGATCAAGAGCTATATGAAAAATATAAAAACAAAATTGAGTTGCTAGAGTATTTTTATCAATCTGAGCATGATAGTGATAGACACTTGGTGAGGGAAATTGTTAAAAATATTGATGGGGATTCTTGGTATACATCTAAAGAGGGCTACCAAAAAATAGATGAGTGCCTACTTGCAATTAAATTATCATCTGAAAAAATGGGGGTGCGGTGGTCGAGGTATCTTCTACAAGTAATGATCGACGTGCAAATTGTATGGGAGGCGGGATCACTTGTAGGCCCTGGCAGGGGTAGTGGTGCTGGATTCGATTTGCTTAATATTTTAGGGATAACGCAGATCAATCCATTAAGAGAAAACACACAACTTTTTAGTTGGAGATTTTTAAACCCAGAGCGCGTGTCGATTCTCGACATAGATATAGATATTTGCGGCTCCAAGAGAGATGCGGTTATTCAAGCTATGAAAGATATTTACGGAGAAGATCGAGTTAGCAAGGTAATGACGCTTTCTACAGAAAAACCCCGTAGTGCAATTTTAAGTGCCGCTAGAGGACTAAATATAGATAATGATACGGCTCAATATATCGCGTCGTTGGTTGTATCTGACAGGGGAACACCAAGAACATTAAAACAAATGTATTATGGTGATGAAGATAACCCTCCTGTTAGAGAATTCATTACTGAAATGGATAAATATCCCGAACTATGGAAAGTTGCGCAAAAAATTGAGGGGTTGGTCAATGGCGTTGGTAGTCACGCTGGCGGAGTGATATTAGTTGACAAGCCTTTTACAGAATCAGCAGCATTAATGAAAACAAGCTCTTCTGACGTTATCACACAATTTGATTTGCACGGAGCAGAATCTGTATCGTTAATCAAAATTGATCTATTAGGGATAGACGCTTTGGATAAAATTCAAGCGACCATTGAACTTTTGTTAAAACATAACCTGATAGAATGGCAGGGTTCTCTTAAGGCAACATACGAGAAATACTTGGGGGTTTACACCTTAGAACGTGATGCAGAAGATATGTGGAAGATGCTATGGGAACATAAGGTCATATCGCTGTTCCAAATGGAAAAAGAAAGCGGGAAACAAGCTATAGCCCTCGCCAAGCCAAAGTCAGTTGATGAGTTGGCAACTATTAACTCGGTCATGAGATTAATGGCTACAGAAAAGGGCATGAAACAGCCTTTGCAGACATATGCGGAGCAAAGATTTAATCCTGAAATCTGGGAACAACAGATGATAAAATATGGACTTACTCAAGAAGAAAGAGAGTGGTTGCATAAAAGATTTGACTTGACTTACGGTATTTGTGAAACACAAGAAAGTATGATGAGTATTTTACAAGAATCAAGAATTGGAGGACATTCCCTATCATTTGCGGATAAATGCCGCAAGTCGATTGCTAAAAAGAAACCAAAAGAATATTTAGAATGTCAAGATGAATATTTTAAAACAGCAGAAGAAAAAGGTTTAAGCAAAAAACTTACTTTCTATGTTTGGTCTGTTATGATAGCAATGCAACGAGGATATTCATTTTGTGCGGCACATACCCTTGCTTATTCAATTATTGGCTTACAAGAACTTAACCTATGTTATAAATATAATCCTATTTATTGGCAGACAGCGAACCTCATAGTAGATTCTGGAGCAGCAGATGAAGAAGCGGGAGCCTCCACCAATTATGGCAAAATGGCAATTGCTATTGCGACCGTTCAAAAAGAGGGCGTTAGGGTTGAACTTCCACTAATTAATTCTGCTGAATTTGGCTTCAAGGCAGACGCGGAAAACAATCGCATTGTGTTTGGACTAAAAGGCATTAATGGTATAGGCGATGATCTTGCGCAAGCTATTATTCAAAACAGACCATATACATCAATGGAAGACTTTGCAAAAAGAATGATTGATACAAAGATAATTACCACCTCTAAAATGGTACAGCTAATCAAGGCGGGGTGCTTCACTGAATTACATTCATTGAACAGAACGGAAACAATGGAATGGTTTTTAAAACAATATGTATTTGTGCCAAACGACAAATTGACAATGCAACAATTCAAGAAAGCAAAAGAGCTAGAAATCATCCCTCCATCATTAGAACTACCGCTTAAAATGATTAATTTCAAAAATTATATATTAGACGATGAAGTATTGATTAAAAAACATATAGAAGAAGGTAAAAAAGTTCCCAAACGCGGATATCATGATGGCTATTATACACTGGATGAAAACTCTCAACCGTTTTTTATAGAGCATTTTACAGAAAACTCCGTAGTAGAAATAAATGAAGATTATTATGTTGTTTCTGAAAAGTTGTTCGCAAAAGAAATTGATACTAAAATTCAACCAATAAAAGACTGGTTGAGTAGTGCAGATACATTAAGCAAGTATAACGATGCCGTTTATCAAACCATTTGGGAAAAACACGCTGAAGGAACATTGCCCTCGTGGTCAATGCAAGCACTCAGCTATTACGACCAAGCGCATGAACTTGATAATGTAAATGAAGAAAAGTATGGCATAGTTAATTTTTTTGAGCTGCCCGAAGAGCCAGAACCTTACGATCATTATACCAGATATATTGATGGAGTTGCCCGTTTGTTTCCAAAATTTAAGATTTCAAGAATAGCTGGAACCGTTTTAAACGCTGATAATTTACATTGTATGGTAACAATTTTAACTAAATATGGTGCGGTTCAGGTGAAGTTCAATAAAGGACACTATGCTTTTTATAACAAGCAAATATCGGCCAAACTTGATCCAGATAGTGACAAAAAAACAGTTTTGGAAAAATCATGGCTGTCAAGAGGAAATAAAATAGTAGTTGCAGGAACAAGGCGTGGGGACGGTTTCAGACCTCAAACTTATAAGGACACCATTTATCTTCATACCGTCAATAGAATAGAGAGAGTAAACGAAGATGGAACTTTACTATTACAATCTGAAAGAACAAAAATTGAATCATGAAAAGAGGTGATACAGTGTCAGAGAGGATAAAAATCACAGGAAGCATAGAAGACATTCGCTACTACAAGAACGAATTTGGAATAATAATTATTTCAATTGATAAGGTAAAAAAGGGAACCCCAAAATGCAATAAATTCAATCAAATTATTGCCAAAGGGGAAATGTCACAACCAATTGTTGGAAATATGTATTGCATGATTGCCGACTATATAGACGATCCCAAATGGGGAGGACAATACAATATTGTTTCCCTTTATAGCGCCATTAATTTTGACGAAGCCGACGAAGCAGGAAAAAAGAAATTTTTATCCTCTTTATTTACTCCATTACAGGTTGAAAGTATGTATAACACATTAGATGATCCCTATAAGGTTTTAAGAGATAACAACGCAACAGAATTGGTCAGGATTAAAGGATGCGGAATGGATACAGCGGCGAGATGGATCAATAAATTTAATGGAAATTTCCATCTCGCAAAAGTGTTTACAGAGTTAGAGACTTATGATCTAACAAATAATATGATTCAACGATTAATCAACAAATATAAGTCCCCTGACATGGTTATAGAAAAAGTAAAAAAAAATCCGTATGTTTTATGCAATGAAGTAGAAGGAATAGGTTGGAAAACGGCTGATAAAATAGCTCTCAATGGTGGAATGGATGAATTTTGCAAAGAGCGTATCAGTGCTTTTGTTTACAAATATCTTGATGATTCTGGCCAAAATGGTTGCTCATGGATTACTCCAGATGAACTAATGGGTGCCATTCTTGATGGCTTAGGGGAAGAGGTCCCCGATGAGAACATTACTGAGGCAATTCGTTCTATGGAAAACCTATGGTGGGATGAAGACAAAACAAAGATTGGCTTAAAACGATATTTCAGCATAGAACAAAAAATTGCTGAAGAGTTAATTAGACTTAGAGATGCTGAAACCAAGATTGCATATGGAGATTGGGAAGATACAATTAAACACATTGAACACAGAAATGGATGGAGCTTTACAGAAGAGCAGAAGATGGGAGTAAAAACTGCACTTGATAACAATGTTGTTGTAATTCATGGACAAGCTGGAACGGGGAAAACTAGCTTGGTTGAAGCATTACTCGAAACACTAAAAAGTTATTCTGTTGTACAATGTGCATTATCTGGTAGAGCAAGCTCAAGAATGACAGAGGTCACAGGTAAAAAGAGCTATACAATACATAGATTACTCGGTTATCCATGCGCTGAGGATTTTGCAAAAAATAGATTCGCGCACCACGATGAAAATCCACTAAATGCAAACATTATCATTGTGGATGAAATATCTATGGTTGATGCATATTTGTTTTATTATTTAATACGAGCAATTTCATCTGGTTCCAAACTAATATGTTTAGGAGATATGGGGCAATTAGAATCCATTGGATGTGGAAATATCGCATATGACATGATCTATTCAGAAGAAATTCCCACAGTACACCTTAATAAAATACATCGTCAGGCTGCTGCCTCTGCGATTATCACAGAATCAAGAAGTATTAGAACGGGAACACAAATTGTCGGCAAGGATTGGGCAGGACAGGAAACACGAGGGAAATTAAAAGACCTTACATTAGATTGCTACTCTGATAAAAATAACACCTTTTATAAAATTATGCAAAAATTTTCAAGGCTAATGGAACAGAAAGATTTCAATATTATGGAAACTCAAATACTTGTTCCAGTGAAAAATAATGGGGATGCTTGTACTTATAACATCAATAACACCGTTCAAGAGCTATATAATCCTGCTCAGAAGAATAAAAAGGAAATTGCCATCTTTTCAAAAGGGAAAACTTATATTCTTCGTTGTGGGGACAAGGTAATTAACACAAAAAATAACTACAAAACCAAACCGCCGATCTTTAATGGAAACATTGGTTTTATTAAAAAACTTGATCCCGAAGAAAAGACCGCAATTATATCGTTTAATGAAATCGGAGACGTGGAACTTGAAGGCGATCAACTAAATAGTATTGAACCAGCTTATGGTATTACAGTTCACAAGTCTCAAGGGTCGCAGTTCAATCATGTAATATTAGGAATAGATTTTTCTTCATATTCATTGCTAACCAGAGAACTACTTTATACGGGCATCACGAGAGCCAAAAAGAAATGTGATTTAATAGCACAGACATCGGCGCTAAGAATGGCAACGGGTAAAGAAGGTGTTAGTAAAAAGCAAACACATTTGCAGCAATGTCTGCATGATGTGGCACATCCAAAATTAGTATTTTAATAGGAGGAAAAGGTTGAACAACGCAATAAAAATACAAAGGATTAAAGATCTTGTACTTGAATTGAATCATCATTCAGAATTATATCACAAACACGACCGGCCAGCAATATCAGACAAACAATATGATTCAATGTATGACGAGTTGGAAAAACTTGAACTGGAGACCGGAACAGTTTTAGCATCATCCCCAACACAAAAAGTTCAGGGACATATACTTGAGGGGTTGCAAAAAGTAAAACACTTCAAACCCATGCTTTCTGCCCAAAAGACGAAAGATATTTCAGTAATTAAAAAGTTTGTAGGTGACAAAAGGTTTTATTGTTCTTGTAAACTTGATGGTCTGACGCTTGTAGCGACATATGAAAATGGAGAACTGAGGCAAGTTACAACGAGGGGAAATGGTGATATTGGGGAGGATGTAACAGAACAAGCTAAAACGATCACAAACTTGCCTTTAAAGATACCACGAAAAGATAAGCTTGAACTCAGGGGTGAATGTGTAATTTCATGGGAGAATTTTCGAAAGATAAATGAAACTCTCTCAGAGCCGTATAGTCATCCAAGAAATTTGGCAGCCGGTAGTATTCGAACTTTAGACACAAATATTACCAAGAACAGAAATCTTGATTTTATAGTATTTGAATGTATAACCAATTTAGGACTTGATAGTAAGTGGGATATATTGGAATTGGTTGAGGAATATGGGTTTATTACTGTTGCTAGAACAACAGGAACAATAGAAAATATTATTGAAAAAACAAAACCAGAGGCTTGGGAATATCCAGCAGACGGTCTTATTTTTGAATTCAATAGTAGAGAATATTCAGAATCACTTGGTTCAACCGGCCATCATGAAAATTGTAAAATTGCGATGAAATGGGCCGATGAAACCTATGAAACAACATTGAGAGATGTTGAGTGGAACACCACAAAGACAGGGGTAATTAATCCTGTTGCGATTTTTGATGAAGTGGATTTAGGTGGAGCATTAACAACAAGGGCCACACTTCATAATATTAGCATTATGGAAGATTTGGAACTAGGAGTAGGGGATACCCTAACTATTTATAGAGCGAACAAAGTTATTCCCAAAGTAGACGATAATCTAACACGTTCTAACACTTTAGAAATCCCAACAACCTGTCCAAACTGCGGAGCGCCCACAGAAATCAAGCAAGATAACAATACAAAGGTTCTATTCTGCACTAATGATAACTGCCCAGGGAAGCTTCTTTCAAAATTTGTCCACTTCGTAAGCAAACCGGCCATGAATATTGAGGGATTATCAGAAGCAACATTAGAGAAGTTCATTAAGGCCGGTTTCTTAAAAACATTCATTGATATTTACAGCCTGAACAAGCACAGAAATTCCATTGAAAAAATAGACGGATTTGGCAAAAAATCGTATGAAAAATTGTGGTCTGCAATTGAACAGAGCAAAGATGTCAAGTTGGAAAATTTCTTGGTTGCACTTGGAATTCCGCAGATTGGACGTACAGCGGCTCTATCTATAAGCAAACATTTTGATGGAAGTTGGTATCAATTCTTTGATAGCGTTATGCTAGATATGTTTGACTTCACTCAATTATCTGATTTCGGAAATATAATGAATGATAATATTTACAAACATTTTGTTGGTAGTGAAATTTTTGATAGCAACGAAAGTTTTTCACAACATATATTACTCCCCGGCATCATGAACTTCAAAACCACACAGCAACCCACAAATAATACCGACAGCAAAATAAAAGGGCTTAACTTCGTCATTACCGGCAGCGTTGAGCATTATAAAAACAGAGACGAGCTGAAAGTAGAAATCGAAAACCTTGGCGGCAAGGTTAGTGGGTCGGTTTCATCAAAAACCAATTATCTAATCAACAATGACGTATCTTCAACATCAGGTAAAAACAAAAAGGCCAACGAACTCGGCGTGAAAATTATCAGTGAAGACGATTTTATTGAAATGCTGAAAGGATAAACGATTATGAAAATGAAATGTGGATGCGAACCAATGTGGAATCAGATGGACTTCTGGTGCGAAGAGAGACCGTATTGCCCTGTTCATGATACATATGAAATCGAAGAAGGAGCAGAGTTTTATAATGATGAACTGGCTCTTCGCCTTGAAGAGAAGATGAAAGGAATCGCGAGAGTGATGAAAAATCATCCCAAGGGTAAACAGGCCAGATGTGAAAGGTGCAACGCACTGCTTGAATATTTAAACGAAGATGTTGAGACCGGCGCTTTCGGATGTGCCTATGTGGTATGCCTTAATTGCGGACATAAAACTTATTTAGACGAAGAAGAAGGGAAACTCCTTACAATAAAAAACATCAAGTTCCCTAAAGATTTCACGGATCACGGAGAAGGCATTAATATTGATGACATTGAAATCAACGAATGGGTAAAGAAATGCTTAAAGACTTTAAAGAAAAATAGAAAAGATTGTAGCGCGTCTATGGAAATAGGAATGGGAAACACAATGGTTTTTGTAAGAAAATATGAAGATGAGTGTAGAGTATGGGTGACAAGAGACTATTATGAAACGTCAATACCGAGATAAAAAGCAGGAGGGTATAAATTGAAGAAACTATATTGGGGAGCCTACTTAAAAATCAAGCATCTTCTTATCTCAATTTCACATTTTAAAGAATTGCATTTAATGGATGAAGTGTATCACAAAGATAAAAGGTGTTTCATATATAATGCAGTTAAGAGTGATGATTATGGGAATCGACTATATGACATTGTTGAAAAAGAGACGAATAAAAACGGTATGAAAAAATATTGCGTAAAAGCAGACGAATTAAAGAAAATCCACTCAGTATCAACTATTAATAATTCGTTGTTTTATCATTATAAATGGTGGATGAGCAACTGGTATAGTATTGTTTTAAGGCAATTATTGGGAGAATAATCATGTTTAAAACATTAAAATTAATCCTAGAGCGACACTTACAAATATTAGAACACGAAATTGAGTTAATGAAAAGAGCAAATATTTTGGCTGGTCTTGGGCCGATGTAAGTCGGGACAGGATTGATAGTTATAAGGGGGCTATTGATGAAAAACATTGAAAGGCTACAACGCCTAAATCCAGATAAACAATTAGGATTCCTAAAAGAGTTTCTTGACCAGTGGGCAGGAACCGATACATATGAAGGAAGCTATATACACGATTTGACAAGAACAAAAGAGGGATATCAGTACGGGACGATTAGTATAGATGATTTTGTTGAGTGGGACGCCGGTAGAATAGAAGAAGTGTCAAAAGAAATCTTAGAATGGCTATACACGGAGGAGGATAGAAGTGAAATTTGAAACTAAATATGATATTGGACAAAAACTATACCGCTTAAAAATTGATACAAATTCATTGGACGAGAAGTGTGAGTGTTGCGGACACCCAAAATGGGATAAGAAAAAGTGGATTGTTGATGACTTGGAGTGCGAAATTGTAGGGGTTTACTGCGAGGAGCAGGGTTCTTGGAAAAGTACATCTTACAAGCTCTGGACTCCTTGTGTAGTTGTAAGGGAATGTATATCTGAACAGGGCCTTGAAAGTGAGTTTTTCTTGACGTTGGGGGATGCCCAGATTGAATGCGATGCAAGGAATGAATCAAAGGGGAGTTGACTATTGACAGTAACTCAACACGCACAAGACAGAATAAAAACCCGTTGCGGCCTTCCTAAAAGAGCCGTTGAAAAGAACGCGACACTCGCACTACAAGAAGGTGTTTGCCACGGTGAAACAACTGGGCGGTTAAAGAAATATATTGACTGGCTGTTTTTATCCCATAACCACGGCGGGAACATCAGACTATACAATAATCATGTTTACATTTTTACCGTGTCTGAAAAACTTATTACGGTGTTGCCATTACCCAACATATACAAGAAAGCGGTGCATAAGGCAATGAAAAGAAAAGCTGATGCTAATAAAAATAACGAAGGGGATGATAATCATGAGTCATGAAAACCAAAACAAGCCCTGTGATTTTCTCGGCAGAAAACTTGAAATTGGAGACCATGTGGTCGGGTTAATATACACTAGAACTTTTGCTAGTTTACAAGAAGGATATATCGTAAAATTTCACGATAAAATGGCAACAGTGGCGTTCTTTGACAGAGACCAAGAAAGAAGATTTTCCTACAGTAAAATAGTGAAAATATGAGGGAAACATGAACAGAGAACGCGCACTTGAAATATTCGCAGGATTTTTAGATGCTTGTGACAGATGTGAATACAGTGATTATTTTTATGATCACTCTATAGAAATGTGTGAAGCAATTATTCTTGCGGCAAAAGCATTGGAATTAGAAGCAGAAATGGAGTTAATAATATGAATTTACCATGCTTACTAAACATAGAAAATGATTTTAAAAATGAAGTTAAAATGAGATTCCCTCTTTTGGTTGAGCAACATGGGCATATTGAACCAGAGCTTATGGTGTTTTCACAGACATGGGGAAGTACGTCGTTGGGGTTTGGAGGGATTGGCGGTCAAGCAATGACATCCGCTTATACAACTGTCATTTGGGATGAGTTTATGAATGTCTGGGCGGTTTATTTTGGGAACCGGATGGCCTATATAATTAAGGATCCGAATGATCTGTTTATGGAGAATGTTTTTAAAAGTCATTGTGTTGCTAGCGTTGCCAAACATGGAAAATATAAGAAGGTTGATTAAGGGGTGATAAATTATGGATATAAATGACATTGAAAGAGCCTCAGTAATGAAAACGGACATGGAACAGTGGAAAGAAATGCTTGTCCGTATACGTAATTTTATCACGAGGGTGCAGAGGGAACGAAATGAAGATATCACGGATAAACCATATAAACTCTTTGAAGTTAATGTTCCGTATGAGTGGAGAGACACAATTCCAATCGAGAAAAGTATTTTTAAAATGAATTATAAGCAGTTTCAAGAATTCTGTGGCTTTATAGAAACAATCATAGAACAAAAGCGAATAGAATTGTTGGATTTGATTGGTGGTGAAAAATAAATGTGGTTCGACCGTCGATTCCACGTAATGATATTTTGTAACAATGACGAAAAGTTTAAAGATGTTTTAAGAGGTTTTCAATATGAGAAGCTTTTAAAGCATAGAAAATTCAAGTATGAAGAAGAGTACGAATATGATTTTTTTATAATCCAAAGATTTAAAAACATGAGCCTAAATCATGTAAAAGGACATAGATGTGATCTAGTTATAGTGGATAGAGACCTCCTTTATAAACTTGGTGGTCAAAAAGAAATATTGGAATTTATAGAAGAAATAGAATGTGGCGCATTAAATGTTCAGAGATTTAATATAAGAATACAATATATCTGATAACATTTGAAAGGATACATATGAAAAGAAAATACCTTGATAAACTTGGAATCACCAGTGAAAAAAGACCGGATGGCTATTGTAAAAATGATAAGCGTCAAACCAAATGGAAGAAAGAGCGTAAAAAATACGGCTTTGACGAAAGAGAAATGTGGAACATGGATTATACCTTTTACCTTTGGTTGTATGAACGACTAAGATATTTTCTTAATTTTGCGCCAAATGATTTGGCCTATCACACGTTTGAATACAAGGGGAAAGTTCTTACTCAAAAGCAGTGTATCAAAAAAATGATTAAGGGGTGCGAGATTAGACTTACCAAAGAAAATTGGGAGATAGATAAAGAAGCAAGAAAACTGGAAAAAGAAGTAGCGGAAATTTGGGCGTTGGTGCTACCGGCAATGTGGTGGTAATTAATGATTGAACTATAAATGAAAACAGGTTTTAACAAAACTACAGGAGTGATGTAATGGAACAAACAGAAATACGTGAAGAACTCATAAAAAGACATCTATTAAATATTGTTACCAAAATAGATAACACCGAATCCCTTAATTTCTTAGAGACACTTATAGATAATGAAATAGATAAATTACTAACACAATATTGTAACATTAACGGATTTGAACTTCACGTTGGTCGTTGGGGAGATGAAAATGAGTTTCAAGCAGATGACGATCATCCATATTGTTACTATATCTATGATGGAATAAAAAGACATAAGATACCAGAGCACAAAATAATATTAACCAATCAATTATTCTATAAATACAATTTTCACGAGTTAATGGAGCAATGTTTAGAAGGACATATTAATTATGGGTCCCTTTTTAACGCAATCGCAACAAAGATAGTTTCTCAACTCAATGAAAACATTGAAAAGCTTGGCGAAAGGTGCTTTGACAGAAAAAGAAAAATTAAAATATTTTATGGAAATTCAGTAATAATAAACAATGAACAATCTGGTTACTATGAATTTGGGAGTAAAATTGGATTGGTGGCAATCGCAAAAATGTAAAGGAAAATATGAAAATGAAAGATAAAATTATGAATGGAATAGTTTATTTCGAGGCGAAAGAAATAGAATAATACATTAAAACAAAATTATTGAAAAATAATTACAAAGCTGTTCAAGTAACGGGAGTTAATTGGAATTCAAGAACTGATAGAAGTATAGATATAGAATATGTGGTTGTTGGTGAAAATACCACTGATGAGCATATACAAAATAATCGCAGGGTTAAAGTTGACGTAAATCAGCTTGCAAAAGGGTGGATGATCAGGAGGTAAATAATTGAAAATATTAGTAGCATGTGAAGAAAGTCAAGCAGTGACAATAGAACTAAGAAAACGGGGACATGAAGCATATTCGTGTGATATAGAACCTTGTAGCGGTGGGGCACCAGAATGGCATATACAACAGGATGTTATTCCGTTGCTAAACGGACAGGTAAGTTTTAGTACAGCGGATGGGAAAATTCACGAATGTAATCAAACTTGGGATATGATAATCGCGTTTCCTCCATGTACATATTTAAGCAATGCAGGAGCCTGTAGATTGTATCCAAAGAAAGGACAATTGAATATAGAGCGGTATAACAAAGGACTGAAAGCAAAAGAGTTTTTCATGCAGTTCTATAATGCAGATTGTCAAAAGATTGCAATAGAAAATCCGGTGTCAAGTAAGATTTTTGAAATGCCACAATATACACAGGAAATTCAACCTTACGAATTTTATGGAAAGTTGCACCCGTATACCAAGAAGACAAGGTTGTGGCTCAAGGGACTACCGCCATTAATCCCAGTGAAAAGTATTGACCCAATAGGCAGTTATGTTCCCGCTGGTACCGGACGGAAAGATAAAAGCAAATATGGTTTTGCTAAACGCGGTAATGATGCAAAGAATAGGAGCAAAACGTTCCCCGGAATTGCAATGGCTATGGCTGAACAGTGGGGACAAGTATGTGAGTAGGCTTTAACTTTCATTAAAACAAGGGGGTAATAAAAATCAGAAAAAGAGACAACAAAAGGGTAGAGACATTCAGTATTTCAGAGAGCTTTCCATTTCTTTTTGGAAGAAATGTGATAAATGTGGGGACCTGATTAAAAAGGAGATAATGAACAAAGTACAAATACATTCCGGAAGATGGGGACAAGAATATAAGTCCGGTTTACATTTTAACAAATATTTTTGTAATGAATGTTTTAGGGATACTCCCACGGGGAGAACAGCACTAGAAGAATATTGCAGAGAAAACACGCACTGGTTTTGGTGGGGTGGATAAAAACATCTAAAAGAGGTCTGTAAGCGGAATTAATTTTAACGGAGGAACCAAATGATATACATTATAGAAGCGGCCTGTACAGGTAACATTTATCATGACACAGAATATCCAGATTACGAACCGTGTGAATGTTGCGGAGATTCTGATCGTGTTATAGCTGAGGTGAATAATAAAAGTGAAGCACGAAAAGAATTGAAAGAATATTTTTCTGGTGAACAGTTGCGTGAGTTTGTAAATAGTATTGATTTTGACGAGTATTAATTCGAACCAAAGAATGGTTTTATTAAGTTTTATCAAAGGGGGAACAAATGAACAAATGTAAAACCTGTGTCAATGACAATCCATCTGTTCATTGTGTAAATTGTGGATCTAAATTTTGGAATTACGAACCCATAAAGGAAGTTCCAAAATGTCAATGTTGTTCACAATCTGTGGAGATAGAGATACTTTGGAATGGGCGTAGCCCCAATTATTGCCCGGAGTGTGGTAGAAATTTAAAGGAAGTGATTTAATTAACTGCAAATTATATATGGTACAAGTACATAGCAAACCTTCCAGCATTGTGTTCGCCACATATAAATGCAACAAATGCAAACGCATCATGGACATCCCAGAGCAACAGAATTTAAATTACTGTTTTCATTGTGGAGCAAAGATAAAAAATTGGAATGTGATCAAAAAGAAAAACAAGATTTGAGGATACAATTTATATAAGAAGGGGATAGCAAATGAATAAATGGTGTGTTAATCAAAAAGAAGATGGCGATGGGATTTTTTATACAGCACATTTACACGAAGACAGAGTGTTTAATTGTCCATATGAAAATATAGATGAAATGCAGGAAGATGAATTTCTCTGCTCAGACTATCGTGGTTTAGAAGGAGGCGTATAACAGATGATTAAACTTTATAGTAATGATTGTCCAAAGTGTAAAATATTAAAACGGAAGCTTGATGAAGCGGGGGTTGAATGTGAAGTTGTCAGCGATGTGGATAGAATGGTCGAAATGGGCCTGACAACTGTACCGATGCTGGAGGTTGATGAGAAAATGATGGATTTTATGGGGGCATTAAATTGGATAAAGGAAGAAGGAACTGAATGAATATACCCATTAAGGTAAATAAAGATTTTGAAAAAACACTTTCAGCAATGCATGAAAAATATGGAGAAGATTTTGAATATTTAAATGGAATCCACGAAACACAGCTTAATTTTTCTGACTTCATAAATTCTTTTGTTGATAAAAACATTGCAGATGTCACTATAGATTCTAATGCAAATGCATCAACGAGAGATGTACGTTCATTGTTAAGTGAAAAAGGGAAGTCGCACGACAAATTATTTGCAGCAAATAAAATCTTCTACGAAATAAAAAAGAAATATAACCTTAAAACAGCAAAAGATTGGTTTGAGACAGAATATAATGGTGGGTTTTATCTGCATGATTTCCCATCTGCGACATATCTTCCATATTGTTATGCTTATGATCTAACAAAACTGGCAACAGAGGGACTGTTCTTCTTAAAAAATTACAACAGTTGCCCACCAAAGCATTTAACAACGTTTATTGATGATGTAATTGAATACATTAGTTATATGAGTAACCGTAGTTCAGGAGCCGTGGGAATGCCAAACATTCTCATATGGACTTATTATTTCTGGAAAAAAGATTGTGAATCTGGTTACTTTATAAAAAGCCCAAATTATTACATAAAGCAATCATTTCAGAAATTAATATATAGATTAAATCAACCATTTATGAGGGTGGATCAGACAGCGTTTGTAAATTTTTCGATATTCGATAGAAACTATATTGAGTCACTATTTGGCGGCATTGAATACCCTGATGGAACACTTGTAATAGACGAAATAGAAAATATCATCGAACATCAAAAAGTCTTTATGGAAGTGGTATCAAAAACAAGAAGTGAAAACCTGTTTACCTTTCCGGTTTTAACGTATTCACTCCTGTATCAAGATGGGAAATTTATCGACAAAGATTTTGCAAGATGGTGTTCCGACCATAACACACTTTGGAACGACAGCAACTTTTTTATGAGCAATGATGTGAGTACATTGTCTAATTGTTGTCGATTGTTATCTTCCACCAACAAACTAAACGCTTTTATAAATTCAATAGGCGGTACAGCGCTGTCGATTGGCTCTGTCAAGGTGAATACGATAAATTTGATGCGTATAGCTCTGGAAACAGAATGTAACGAAAAAAAATATTTATCACTATTAAAGAAAAGAACGTTACTGTGTTGCAAAACTCTTGACGTCGTACGCCACATCATACGCCGAAACATTGAAAAAGGTCTACTTCCGAATTATCAAGATGGCGGAATTGAGATGGACAAGCAATATAACACGGTTGGCATTTTGGGGCTTTTTGAAGTAATTGAAGCTTTTGGTTACACTCAAACAGATGAGTTTGGATGTACATATTATACAGACGAAGGGATTGAATTTGCTAGTAAAATCTTTGAAGTGTTGAATGAAGTCAAAGATAATTTTACCGAAGACTACTCGCTGAATGTTGAAAGCGTTCCCGCCGAACGAGCTGCTGTAATTCTTTGTCAAAAGGATAATCTCTTATATGATTTAAGTGAAAAGTCCATTTATTCCAACCAATGGATTCCGCTGTCAACTAAATGTACCATACAAGAAAAACTACGGCTTTGCTCAATACTTGATGCAAAATGTAGTGGTGGAAGTATTGCTCATATAAACCTCGAATCAAACTTTCCGAATAAAAATATGGCGTGGGATATGCTGAATAAAATAGCGCAGTCCGGAGTAATATATTCTGCATTCAACACAAGAATAAATGAGTGCGAAAACCATCATGGTTTTGTTGGGAGCAATCTGTGCCCCGTATGCAATGAACCAGTACATGACACATATCAACGTATTGTTGGATATTTAGTGCCAACAAGATCTTATTCAAAAGACAGATTAAAAGAATTCACTACAAGACAGTGGTATGAACATGCGGAGATGATGAGAGAATGACCATAAAACAGATTATTGATGAAGATTTCACCAATTATAAAAAACCATCAATGCATATACTTTTCGGGACTTGTAATTGGAAATGTGGAAAAGAGATTTGTCAAAATTATAGTATTGCACAGATGCCAGATATTAAGATCGCTTCACAAAAAATTGTAGAGAGATATTTGAAAAATAACGTAACAAGTGCTGTGGTGTGTAATGGCTTAGAGCCATTCGATTCTTTCTCCGATTTGTTTGATTTTATAATAGCATTTAGAAAATTTTTTGATGATGATATTGTCATCTATACTGGATATACAGAAGGGGAGTTGGAGAAATATCTGGATGTGCTTAAAGAACACGAGTATAAAAATATTATAGTCAAATTTGGAAGATACTTACCCGGACAAAAGAAACATTATGATGATGTCATCGGAGTAAATCTTGCAAGCGATAATCAATACGGGAAAGTGATATCTTGAACAGATATGATAGAGGTGAACAAAATTAAAATAACAATTAATCCAGACAAAGCGTTTGTTGAAGAAATGCGAGAAGCACTGACTAAAAACAATAATTTTTGTCCTTGTCAGATACGGAAAAACGAAGATGACCTATCAACAAAATGTATCTGTGAAAGTTTTAGAAACAGCAAAGAATTAGGGCCATGCTATTGCAATTTATACAATAAGATAGAGGTGTAATCAATGCAAATAAAAATTAAAAGACTTACAGAAACAGCAAAAATACCGACACATGGGAGTAATTATGCTGCTGGACGCGACCTGTATTCAGACCAAACAATAGAAATATTTCCACATGACACAGAAAAAATTAAAACAAACATTTCACTTGAAATACCAAAGGGATATTATGGCGCAATATTTGCAAGAAGTGGGTTGGCGACGAAAAATGGTTTGCGTCCGGCCAACTGCGTCGGCGTGATCGACAGCGATTATAGGGGGAATATTATTGTCGCATTACATAACGATTCTCCAAACATACAAAAGGTAGAAAAGGGAGATCGAATCGCTCAATTGGTTATTCAACCATATTTACCTGTTAGTTTTGATGAAGTTGATGAATTAACAGACACGGAGCGCAATGTTGGCGGTTTTGGCAGTACAGGTATTTAGCCATGAATTTTGGACTAGAAAACACCATTCAAAAAATTGAGGAAGAAATTAAAGAATATAAAAACTATACAACTGATTCTCTCGAAGATCTTGACTTCATACAAAGCTTAATTGAAATCTTAGAGAAAGGACACAGAGAAATAGTTGAAGAGGACAATATTTGCCTGAGATGTAAATGTCATAAAAAACACAAAAGCTGGGAAGAGAACCGACCATATGGTGATGGTTTCGTTCCAGAAAGACTTAGTGCATATTATTGTCCAATATGTAAAGAGGAGGATTGATTAAAAACTTCACGCGAATAAGAATAAAAGAACTACATAAAGAAAAAATTCAAATGGTGCTTTCTATTGTTGCAATTGTATTTGTTGTTATTCTATTCTTGGGTTCCGCTATTGAGAAAAAGCATTTGTCAAATGAGCTCAAAGAAAAAAACAGAACAATTATATCAATGACAAGAGATAAGAATGACTATATAGAGGAAATCAAAAAACTAATAGCAAAAAATAAATCATTGGAATCTAAAACCACCAAGCTAGAAGAAAATAACACAAAGCTGTTGGAAAACACTTCACAATTAGAATCTAAATTGAAATCATTAGAAGCAGAAAACAAAGAATTGAGGAACCGTGCGAATACATATAATAGTGATTTGAATTTGTTGGCAAAGATATTGTTTGCAGAGGCTGGCGGTAGTACCGACGAAGACATGTTACTGGTTGGAACGGTCATATTCAACAGAATGGCACACAAGGACTTCCCTAATACGCTACGAGGGGTTATATATCAAAAAGGGCAATACTCCCCAACATGGAATGGAGCAATGAATAAAACACCCTCCACAAGAGCTATCGCAAACGCCAAACGATTACTTGCCGGTGAAAGATTTGCCCCTAAGAATGTAGTCTTTCAAGCTCAATTCAAACAGGGAAGTGGCTTGTGGAGAAAAGTGGGAACTCATTATTACTGCTACGGATAATCGAAAAGGAGATAGATATGGGAAAACGACACATAAAATTTTCTGAGAGCTTAATTGGTGAGAATGGCACTGAATATATAGGCGGAATTAAATATGGCTTGCTTTCCGAGGATAGAGACTATATTTATTTGCTAAAAGATCGGATTAGAAAATCGAATATTAAAACACTGTATGAAATTAATAATATTATAAGAGAGAATCATAGGTTTTAGAATGAAAATAATCAACACAGAAGTTTTTAATTTTAATGGCGCAATCAGAGGAATGCGAAATGCAATGAATAGTTGGGATAGGGCTGATAGTCATTATAATCCAGATGGAACGTTTTATATCGGTGAAAATGATATGAAACTTGCTCAATCGTTAATTGGTGCAGGGCAAGCGTCTCATAGGAAATTTTTACGACAAATATCGGCAAGTTTTGACGTAGAAGCCCCGATATATTGGTGGAAAGAAATGGACACCTACAAAATAAATACTGTTCGAAATAGTACAAGCACAATGCATAAGTTGGCAACCACACCAATTACCAGAAAATGCTTCAGTTTTGACGAAGAGTTGAACGAACATTATTTGCGCTATTATATAGATGATCTTGGAAAAGGTCTTAATTTTTTTGACATATCAATAAGTATGTGTGAGCACTTGCGTCAAGTTTATTTGGAGACAAAAGATATAAATATATGGAGACAGTTAATTCAACTTTTACCAAGTGGGTGGAATCAAATGTCTACATTTACATGCAATTATGAAAACTTACGCACAATCTATTTTGACAGACGAAACCACAAGTTGAAGGAGTGGCATATATTCTGTGATTGGATTGAGTCACTACCTTATGCAAAAGAGCTTATTACATACAAGAAAGAGGATATCGAGGTGAGCACATGATTGTACTTATTGGAGAAAGCGCCAGTGGGAAATCCACAGTAGAACGGACACTATGTGAAAAATACGGATGGAACAAGATTATAAGTTACACAACAAGGCCAAAGAGGGAAGGGGAGGTTGATGGAATTGACTACCATTATATATCAAAAGACATATTTTTAAAACTGAAAAATGATGGATTCTTCGCTGAATTTACGATGTATAGAGATTGGTATTATGGAACAGCCAAAGAAGATTGTAAATCCGACCGCATTATTGTAGCCAATCCACACGGATTCAGGCAACTAAAAAAGATTTTTAAAGATGATGTGTGTGGAATATACCTTGCGCTAGAGGAACGAGAGCGGTTGATTCGGATGCTCCGCAGAGGAGATGACATCTTAGAATGTTTCCGAAGGGTTATAAGCGATCAAGGAGTTTTTCAAAATATAGAAGATGATTGCGATTTTACAATAAACTGCAATAAACTTACCGTCGAAGAAATAGTAGATAAAATTCAATATTCTACAAAAATAGAATTGGAGAATTCAATTGGACAAACTTAAAATCGGGATTGATATGGATGAAACCATAAATACGTTTATTCACGATTTGATAGAAAAATATAATGATAGATATGATGATATTCTAACATTTAATGAAGTCTTTGACTATAACATAAGAAAATTTCTCAAACCAGAATGTAAAGATATATTCGCTGAATTTTGTGATAATGAATTTATGAGTAATCTAAAGCTGGTTGCTGGGGCAAAAAATGTCATTGATAAACTGCATGAGACAGAGGATATTTATTTTGTAACAGCAGGATATCCGGAAACAGTATTTGCCAGACATAAATGGTTAAAGAGGCATTTCGAATGGTATAATCACGGGAATTTGATTATTTGTACCAACAAGCAAATGTTAAAACTAGACGTGCTAATAGACGACCATTATGACAATTTAATCAACGGATGCTATAGATCTATTCTTATAGACAAACCATGGAACAGAAAATATAATACGATAAGAGCATACAACTGGTTTGAAGTTCCTCAAAAAATAAATGAAGCGAAGAACATATCTCGAAAGGATGATGAAGAATAGACTTATTCCAAATATTATCAGCAATATCTCTGGTATTATCTATTGGTGGCAACTATCTCGTAAATATCAAAAAGAAAATTGGGTTTTTAATATGGATCGCGTCTAACGTCTGTTGGATAGCAGTTAACCTGATTGCTGATCAAACCAACTGGTCTCAAATTATAATGTATATAGTTTATATTGGATTGAATTCACATGGCTTTATACATTGGAAGAGATCTGGTAAAAAAGTAGAGAGTAGAAAATTGTAAAAAATAGGTAGATACAGGAAAATATCTGTATCTACCTATTTTGCGTTTTTATGGCGATTGTAGATTTGTTTTTATTGACAATGTTATAAAAAATGTTATTATGTATTTAGATAATAAAAAATTTTATATGTTTGTGATTTAGTTATGAAGGGAGTAGCGGCTAATGTCTACAAACCAAACAAACAAACAAGATGCATCTTGTAAAATACTTATTGGCTTTGGTAGTGAGCAAAAGTTAAACAAACTGTCTCAACATATAGTTAATGATAAAAATAAATTCGATAATTATATTGTGGCGTATCTTGATTTCTTGGGTTTTAAGGAAAGAATGAAAGAAAAAGATAGCTACGCTTCACTTCAAATATTGAAATTCTTATTAAAAGAAACCGAAGAAGTGGCCAACAAAATTAGTAATATCAATGGAATAGACGAATTTCACATAAAAATTTTTTCTGACAATATCGTAATTGCACAAAAAACAAAACTAGAACAATTTGACTATCAAATTATGAGCATTATTAATTTGATTGAATCAATACAATATCACGCTTTAATGTATTTTGGATTTTTACTTCGTGGTGGAATAACAATAGGCAAACTATATATTGATTCTGATGTGGTTTGGGGTACAGGATTAATTGATGCTTATAATATTGAAAACAATATAGCAAATTATCCGCGTATTATTCTTTCTTCAGAATTATTGGGAGTGTATAGAAAATGTAAAAAAAAGAAGAGCCTTAACTTATTTGCTTTTATTGAAAAAGATAGTGATGGTTTATGGTTTGCTAATTTCTTTGCGGCTGCACCCAATCTTGAAATGATACCAGCGCAATCCGAAAGGCTTAGCAGGATAACAAAACAATATGTCAACGAATCCGATAAAATAAAACTAAAAATCAACTGGTTGGTTGATTATTTCAATACTTATTGTTATAAATATAGAGACAGAAACATCTTTGATTACGAAAAATGTAAATTAACACGCATTTAATAAAAGAAGACTTCTTACCACGAATACCAAACTCAGCAAGATTCCATAATTTGTGTAAAATCCGAACCAGACATAATTGTAAAAAATAGGGGAACTAATCAAATACGATTAGTTCCCCTATTTCCTATTTGCCCAACGCCTCCCGCGTAAGTTTTCCAACTTCCCCATCCACTCCAAGCTTTTTGGCTTTCTGGAACGACCGAACGGCTTCATCAGTTTTTTTGCCAAAGTCCCCATCAACTTTTATTGCGTTTCCTTTTGAATCTTTAAACCCAAGAGCGCTTAATTTTTCCTGTACCCATTTAACCTCATTGCCATTCGAACCCAAGAGCAAAGTTTTTGTCGGAATCGGATATGTTGATTTTACTTTTATCAGTGTTGGTTTACCATGGGTAGCCAAAGATTTAACCGTACCTTTACTGTTGTCGGTGGCAATATACTTACTTGTACGGGTATCCACATGCACAAAATTCTTTGTCGTGTAAAGAATAACACACTTAAAACCAATTGCCTCTGCACATCGGGCCAACTCCAATGGGGTTACGCCGGGACAAATAATATCGGCAGCCATACCCTTTACGTGATTACTGTTTGGTGCGCCCCCAACGGGCTTACTTGCATTATGTATTTTACACCGATATCCAGAATTAATTTTAATTGGTTTTCCAATAGCAGTACGAAGCTTCTGAAGCTTGTCGGTGAGGTCTGTATCAATTTTACTTTCAGAACAACAATTTTTTCCCTTACACATGAATTCACCGGCAGTAAAATTTTCTGTGATTTTTACGCTAGGGTTATTTTCTTTATATGTTTTAATAGGCATTATTTTTTCCTTTCTGTTCTTGTGATTTTTATTTATCTATGCTACTATATCGCAACATGGTGTAATTTGGACAAACAAAAACAGCCTATTTGTAGATAGGCTGCATGTTATCTTTGAATCAGTTAATGTTTTTGATATATTTCTCAAAATATTGCATAGTAGAAAATTTGCAAAGAAATTTATTTCTATCAATATGTAGTTGCTCTTTTGCTTTCTTATAATCGCTAATATGCTTTTTTAGTTTTTGTTCGATTATGTATTCTTTACCTCTCAAAGAATCAAATTCATTTTGTCTAATGTGAGGCTTCGATATTTTATCAATATACTTTTTATCTGTAATAACTACCGCCTTAGAAAAGTCTAGCCCACAACCATTTAACCGGTCAGTCCATAAGACGTGTTCTTTGTGCGCAATACCCGATCTAAGAGGGACCGCAAATTGTATTCCATTTATCATGGTACACACCTGTACATATGGACGCATTGGTTTTTGTTCTATTTCAACGCAATTAACATAATCGGAATAAAACAGCGAACTCAAAAACAAAAACTTCATATGTACGCCCTCAATTCCTGCATGGAAATAGCCCCCGAAGGGGCTATCTTCTCAGTGAACTTTTTTTTGTTTACCCTGCTCACGTTCTATGAGCAGATCTTCTCAGTGAGTTTTCTTTAAATTCGCACTCTACGAACTAACTATAGTATGCACTAAAGATAAGAGAATGTCAACAACCTTTAAAATATTTTTAAGCCAAAAATATCCGTTTATTCCATGTATAATTATATTCAACAAAACAAGACGAGAAAACCCGTCTGCCTCATCACAACCCACATTTAAAGTAGTGGAGCACTTAACATCAAACGATGTCTATGGTGTATCTAAACTATAACACGAATAAAATATCTTGTCAATGATTTTAAGGTTGTGAAATCCTATTTATAAGGCGCTCATTTTGATAACCTGATTTTTCGCTGTCCGCCAGCATACTGGCACATTCGTCCAGTAAGAACACAGATTTTTTGCTGTCTGCCAGCTACCGTTACATTCGTCCGGCAAGCATTTCGGATTAATTTGGTGTCAGCCCACCAACGATAATATCGTCATAAATATTATATACCCAATGTTGCTTTTGTATCAATCCAATGTTTTTGAGTACACATTGGGAAGTGCTTCTGGTCTCCATAAAAAGCTATCTAATGCTCTTTTATCAAAGACAATTTCCCGTCATTGTTATTATATGTAAAAAGGAGATCCTTGACACATTTAGATTGTAGCACAAGTTAAGATGCAATGTCTATATAATCAATAAGAAGTTTATCAGGTTACCTGTTCCGTTTACCTGTATCTATATCTACGAGCTTTTTTACGCCCTTTCGCGTCATTCATTATTTGATCTGCACGAATGGCTTCTTTTGTAAAGCTGTTGTTTTTCCAAAAGCCCCAGATGCTTGTCGCCACATCAAACGCAAGCGTCAAAAAGATATTAACTTGCTCTGATTCGAATGGAAGTGGGCTTTTGCCTAACATTAGCAGAGCCGTATTAATCATGGCTACAATAGATACAGCGGTACGAATTAAAGTTGTGGGTTTTATGTTTTTCATAAACTTTCTCCTTCTGTGTTATCTGCCTCAATCTCTTCCTTACTCACCTCCGCAAACCTCTCCCGGCATTCCCCAATCGTTATGCTGTTGGGCAGATACGCGATCTCAAAATAATACGGAGGCTCCCCCTGATCCGACCGGTCATACAAAACCTTTCCC
>JGI994J12354_10000374_pt1 | contig 44293 bp, 39 predicted proteins | sample IntmicLarv3ML3BL_FD_12354 | JGI IMG/M metagenome (IMG submission 12354) | reverse complement strand
TTTATAACAGTCCTAACTCCAGTTTAGCTTCTTCGGACATCATGTCTTTGTTCCATTCCGGTTCGAAAACTACGTTTATATGAGTACTTTTCACTCCGGCAATACTTTCTACCTTTTCGCGTACATCGTCGATGATGAAATCTGCAGCCGGACAATTGGGGGCTGTGAATGTCATATCTAAGGCGACATTTTTATCATCATCAATTTCTACTTTGTAAATAAGTCCGAGGTCATAGATATTGACCGGGATTTCAGGGTCGTACACAGTCTTGAGTACTTTCACTATTTCCTCTTCTGTTTTGAGAAATTCGTTTTCCATTTATAAAATAATCCTTTTTATAACAACCTGTTTTCGTCGGCATAACTGTAGTAGTATTTGTCACAAACGATGATATGGTCAAGTAGTTTTATTTCCATCAACTGAACGGCTTTTCCGAGCCGTGACGTCATTAAGTCATCTTCTGCACTTGGTTGCAGATTGCCTGAAGGGTGGTTGTGGCATAATACGATACCGCTGCAAGAGCTGTTGATAGCAGCCTTCATTATCAAGCGGAGGTCGGCATTTGTTCCGCTGATACCTCCCTGACTTATTTTTACTTTTTCTATTACTTTACCCCGACGGTTTGTGAGTGCAATCCACAATTCTTCGTGAGGCAGGTCGCACAAAATGGGATAAAACAGTTGGAAAGAATCCTTGCTGCTAAGTATTGATGCTTTTTTCTCAGGCTCGGCGACAGTTTTACGTCGCCCCAATTCCATGGCAGCGGCAATGGTTATGGCTTTTGCTTCACCTATGCCCTTATACTCCATCAGTTTTTTTATAGATAGTTTGCCGAGGGCGTTGAGGTTGTTCGAGACACTGTTTAGAATGCGTTGTGATAACTGTACTGCCGTTTCTTCATTGTTTCCCGAGCCGATCAGTATTGCTATCAATTCGGCATCACTCAACGAAGAGACTCCTTTGAGAAGCATCTTTTCGCGTGGACGGTCTTCTTCCGCCCATTCCTTCATACGAAGTCTCCCGTTAGTTTTGTCCATTAATGTTTTACGGAAATTATTTTGTGTTCACTCGCCCTATGTAAGAACCGTTGCGTGTGTCTATCTCAATTTTTTCACCGATATTGATGAAAAGAGGAACGCGCACTTCCGCACCTGTTTCTACTGTCGCCGGTTTGAGCGTGTTTGTAGCAGTATCTCCTTTGACACCGGGTTCAGTGTACGTAATTTCGAGAACAACGTGCGCAGGAAGTTCACAAGTAAGGATAGTTTCGCTTTCAGCGTGAACCATAGCTTCTACGGAGTCACCGTCTTTCAGGAACTGTACTCCATCGATAGCTTCACCGGCCAAAGAAATCTGCTCAAATGTCTCCGGATGCATGAAGTTATAACCCATATCATCTTTATAAAGGAACTGGTAAGGACGACGTTCGATACGAACTTCTTCAACCTTAACGCCTGCATTGAACGTTCTGTCGAGTACGCGACCTGTAGTGACATTTTTAAGTTTCGTACGTACGAAAGCCGGACCTTTACCCGGTTTTACGTGTAGAAATTCAACAATAAAAAAATATGAACCGTCGATATCGAGGCACATTCCGTTTCTAAAATCTGCTGTTGTAGCCATAAATTTGTAAATATATAATTAAATAAAAGTTTCTATTTGATGACAAAGATAACACAAGCCGAGAGAAGTACAAAATGAGTTTGCTCATTTTTACGTCCGAGGCGCCGAAATCTTCGATTTTCAATCAACGATAACACAAGCCGAGAGAAGTACAAAATGAGTTTGCTCATTTTTACGTCCGAGGCGCCGAAATCTCTTACTTCTCCCTCCCTATGGGGGAGGGTTGGGGAGGGGCTTTTTACTTCCTGTAAATAAAACATCCTACTTCCGAAGGGTGATCTTCAACATAATCATTAGGATTTTCTTTTATTAATAGATTTATAATCAGGAAGTCACCACAAGCGGCTAACGTGAAAATCATTCCAAATATTAATAACCATATACTACCTGTGAACAATGATGTTATAGCCGGAATAATTCCTAATATTATTGCAGGAGCTATCACACCTATATTCGAAGACTTCACTTCCCCCAATAGATTATTATTAAATCAATTGATCTTCCAATAAGAACAACTGAAACTATAAATATTATATATCCTAATATACTAAGTAAAAGTGCTTTAAGATAGTTTGAGACTTTATTTTGAAAAAAATGTCCAATAACCCAGCAGGCGTATAATGCACTTATTATCGATGCTTCTATCTGAATATGTATATCAGCAAATCCTTCAATAATACTGAAAAATGAAATAATCAGCATTTCTATCCCCGATACAAAGAATAATAGAACTAATAATTCAAAATAATTATACCCATATTTTCTGAAAAAAAACTTAGCCAAAAATGCAATAATAAAACCCATGATTATGTTTGAGTATCCGTTATTCGCCTGAACCCATCTTAAAATTGTACTTATTACCGATTCTTCTATTTGTTCATAGTTTATATAATCTTCTTCAATATGAAAAAAGTTAACTATCACAGTATAAATTAATGAAGTTACGATGAGGAAAGTTATTGGCTTTACAAGCTTTTTTCGGTCTCCTGAAATATAGTCTCTGATATTTTGCCCCGGTCTTAACAGTAGTTCCTTAACAGTTAAGAAAAAACCTTTTTCGAAATGTAAGATATCTCTTATTTCGTTTTTTATATAATGTGAGTCTAATCTTTTCACGATAGCAGGATGTCCGCAATTTGAACAATAATTGCCGTTTAATTCATGGTTGCAATTTTTACAGTTGCTCATAGGTTTTTATCTCATTTTTTTTAAACTCTCTCTTATATAATTCGTTTTATTTTGGCTTTCATCCATGGTGCAATCCCAATGAAAATCACATCCAACAACCACAAATTTCCTGTAGTCATGTCATACGCTTCTGCGATATTTTTAAAAGTTCATTCGTCGTTTTCAGGTTTCTTGTTGTTGCTACGACTTTCAGCTTGGCTTCCAGAAAATTATTAGTCAGTTTTGTTCTTCCATATCCATTCGGACAATACAGGTAAACAGCGTTGTCGGAAAAGGATATTTCTTCTCCTTCCTGTTTTTTATTTTCTATTGACTTCGGGTCAAAATTGTCCGGTTTTGAAGATAAAAACGTAATGTGTAAAAACGCGGGGTCTTTGTCCGGGTCTTTTGTGAACGGGTTGTTTTCAATTATATATATCAGTTTGTCAACGGTTAATACAATTACGGGCACATCGAATCCAAAGACTTTTTCTATTTGTTGCGCTATTTTTTGTTCCAACTTGTGAAGTTCAATATCGTTACTTGTGAAAATAACATTTCCACTTTGTAAGTATGTCGTTACATTGTGAAAACCTAAGCTTTCATACATTTTTCGCAAGGCGTCCATTTTGATAAGTTTCTGTCCGCTTACGTTAATGCCTCTCAATATCGAAATGTATGTTGTCATTTTTATAATGTTACTGTTTGTAATTAAGTCTTTTCTGCATATAATATTCAAATATCTGAACGAGAAATATTGCTCCGGCTGTGACTAACAATAAAAATAATGTTTCAATAAGAAACATAATCCAACCTCCGGCTTGTTCGTTCATCCTTGAATAAAATTCTTCAATAAGCAAGTGTGGCAGACTGTTTATAACACCAATCATGATTATTAATAAAAAACCGTTTCCGACACCTTTATCCGTAATACATTTGCATAGCCAAAGTACAAACATACTACCTGCAGTTAAGATGGTAATAGAAAAAATCATATACAATAGCCCGGGCGGAAGTGAAGCTCCTACTTGTGTCATTTGCATTTGAAGATTAGTAATGTATGCGAAGCTCTGAACAATCAAAATCACTAATGCCAGATAGTGTGTTATTCGATTTATTCTCCTTCGTCCGCTTTCGCTTTCGTGCTGCATCTTCTTGAAAAAAGGAATGGCAATTGTCATCGACCGCACTACTATAAATGCGATGATATAAGGCATGATTCCCATTGCCAAAATGGATGCATTTGAGAAAGCTCCTCCTGAAAACATATCCCAAAGAGTCATCAAGCCGCTACCGGTCTGTTGCTTCAATCCTGTCAGATAAATCGGTTCAATGCCCGGGATAACTATGTATGTTCCAAACAGATAAACTGTAACTAATCCTATTGTAACAAGGATGCGTTTTGTAAAGCTCTCGTTTTCACGGTTTTTTCTTTTCGTAATTAATGCTTTCATGACTTTAATAATTCGTTCTCATTTTATATTAAAAAAACAACAATCATATTTTTTCAAAATATTAATGCCAAAGGTAAATATTATTTTATTTATAACCAATTTATTGATATGCACGGTTGACACTTTGGTGATTATTCAAAACGACAAAACATAGTTAATTTAAGATTAGTAAATGCCCGAAAAAAACTTAATAAATGTATGTATGCTATAAATAAACATAATATTTAGTACTATGTATTGCAAGGTATTATATTTTCATTTATCTTTGCATCATCAATAAAATAATTTAAAGGTATGAATATAGATAATATGAAATCTCAGATGCGGAAAGGAATTTTGGAATATTGCATCCTTTTGATTCTGAACCGCCGCAAGGCTTATGCGAACGACATCATACAGTTGTTACAGGAAGCGCGATTAATCGTTGTCGAGGGTACTTTGTATCCGCTGTTGACACGATTGAAAAACATGGGGTTGTTGAACTATCAGTGGATAGAATCGAGTCAGGGACCTCCGCGAAAATATTATGAATTAACGCCTGAGGGGGAAAGTTTTCTTTTGGAGTTAGAACAGGCTTGGTCTGAAGTTGAGGAAACAATAAAACATTTACAATAACTATAAAATATCATCATTATGAAAAAGACATTAAACATAAATCTCAATGGCAGGGTATTTACCATTGATGAAGACGCCTTCTTGTTGCTGGAGAGTTACTTGAGTAATCTTAAGATTTATTTCCGGAAAGAAGAGGGCTGCGCGGAGATTATAAACGATTTTGAAGCGCGAATTGAAGAGTTGTTCAGCGAAAAAACGCAGCAGGGTTTTCAGGTTATTACACTTGAATATGTAGAAGAAGTAATTGCCCGCGTTGGCAAACCGACTGACTTTGAAAGAAGTGAAGATAATGAGAAAGAAAAACAAACACAATCTGCCACGACAGAAAAGGCAAAAAAGAAGTTTTTCCGGAATACGGACAATAAGATTTTGGGCGGTGTTTGTTCAGGTATAGCTACCTATTTCGACTGGAATGTGGCTGTGTTACGTATTGCATTAATCTTTTTGCCGTTTTTATTTTCTTCGTTCAAGATTTTTACAGGCGTTTATTATTTCGGACATTTTTCCGGTTCGATATGGGGATGGATTATTCCGGCTTATATAGTTGCTTGGATTGTTATTCCGGCTGCTCGAACGGCAGAACAGAAATTACAAATGAAGGGCGAACCTACAACGGTCGAAAATATCGGTAAAATGGTTGCTGCCGAGACGGAGCAACGGGTTGACCGGGAACCAAAGGGGTGCGTATCCGGATTTGCCGATGTGATTGTAACCATAATTAAAGTGTTTTTTATTGGTTTGGGTTGCTTGATAGCATTGCCTTTACTTTTTGCATTCATTGTGGTTATAATTGTCTTGATAGCCGTATTTTTTGGTGTCGGCGGCGGCTTAATAGGCGCTATGCCTTTCTTTTTGTCGGCTAATTATCCCGGATTGGCAATTATTACAGGCGTTATCATGCTGGGTATTCCTGTTTTTGCTTTGATTTATCTTATTGTTGCTTATTTAGCAAAATGGAAACCGATGAATCAATCGGTTAAGTGGGCATTACTCATTACCTGGATCCTGGCATTGATTGTGTTTTTATTTTCAGGCTTTAAGTTTAGTTTAAATAACGATATATGGGAAAATAAATGGAATTGGTCTCGTGCAGGTTTGCAGGAAATTCGTGGGAATGGTATATTAACGCAAAATACAATAGATTTTGATGAGGCGGTGACAAATTTAGAAACGGGGAGTTTTTTGTGCGGGAATTTACTTATTGAGCAAACCGCCGAAGGGATGCCATCTATCGAATTAAGCGGTGACGAAAACTTAGTCGAACAGGTCAGATACGAACTGAATAACGGACGATTGATTTTATCTGCCAACAGCAGGTTACGTTGCGAGAATAATTTGAAAATCACAATTCGAACGGGTGATTTGAAATCTATTCGGATGAATGACGTAACAAAAGTACGTATTGACCGCGCATTTATAAGCGACGAATTAGATGTTATAATAAAAGGTGTCGGAAGTTTTAATGCCGATAGCTTATATGTTAATTCACTGACGGTTCGTTCCGAAGGTGTTGGCTCAACCAATATTTCGGGGAAAGCGGGAAAAGCGCGTCTCGAGAGCGCAGGAGTAGGTGCAATAAATGCGATGGATTTAATTTCCGATACCGTATATGCTAAATTGGAAGGTGTCGGCACAATCAATTGTAATCCGGTGGAATATTTGGAGGGTCGTTCGTTTGGTGTCGGTTCCATTTTGTTCAAAGAAGAACCGGCAAACAAGAATGTAAGTTCGTCCGGTATCGGGAGAATCAGAAAAAAGTGAAGATTATTCAAATATAATCTTCACTAAGGCAGGATTGTTATCTTCATCAAGAGAATTCGTCAATAACAGTTCTATTGTTGTATCTCGTTCCATTTGTCCTGAATATTTTCTTCTCCGTCGAAATATTTTACCCCGGAATCTTTTTTAAATATCTCATACGTAGGAACGATAAAGATTTTATTAGAATCAGGGTATTCGCATATATCATGCCCGATAAAAACCCTCACATCTAAATAAATACAAGACTCTGTTGTATGATTATACAACTGGTGCGCTCCTGTTTCGCCTTTCTCAAAGAAAATCAAATCGCCACCGGTAACGATTTCTATTCCGGTCGGTGTTCTCAAAGAAGCAGAACCGGAAATAATCATAAATAACTCTTCTGCATATCTGTGGAAATGGTAAGCCGCATTATATTGACCCGGATTTAACTGCCTCAAGTCAAAGTTTAAATTTTGCGGAGTTAGTCCTTTCTTAACCCTCGAGATATCACTGAATAGTCTGAAATTATCTATTTTATTTGCGTCTTCTTTAAATTCTCTTTCGCTTGATTTTAAAATTGTCGCCATAGTTTTGTTGAACGTTTTGAATATGTCTGTTTATATTCTTCATTTTGCTGATTTCATAGCCTTTAGTTTTTTGACATTTGTGTCGAATAAAAAGTTTTGATATTCAGGAGTTTCTTTCCCGTAAATAGCTACTTTTCCATTACTGTCGCAATGAACTCCAAAACCATAGGTTTTTGTAAGAGGTGAAGCTCGAAAACAGGGTTGTCCCTTCGAAAAAAACTGTTCTCGAGCTTGTTTATACTCTGCTTCGGTTAAGTCGTTTTTGTCGGCAAATACCTGAAAAAAAATGTCATCCGAAGTGTATTTGTACGGATTTTTAGAAATCAATTCGTACTGCATTTCCGCAACAGACTTTTTGTCTTTTGTTGGTGGCTGCGTTCCACAGTTTGCTTTTGTGTCATCAGACACTTCTATAAAAGTGTCGAAATAGTTAGTTGTATGTACTTTCATAGCGTCTAAAATTTATGTTAAGTTTAAATTATCCGTTCACGTTTTGTTGCGTACTTGTTTTTTCTTCCAATTTTTCGGATTCATTTATCTGCGCTTTAGTACGTACGTGAATTTGGGAGTTGTCGAGTTATCGAAAAGTCTCGGCACTATTTAAAATCCATTCTTTTGCCATAACTATATTATTTTTAGGAACTTGTTTTGATATTTAAAGTCAATAGAGCTATCTACTTCCACTAAGCCTTCTTTTAATAGACGGGCATTTATAAAAGTTTTGTTTTTTAAGTATAAATAGCAAAGTAAATTATTACTCTCATCATACTTTATTTTGTCATATTTCATAAAAACTTTTTGGCCTTTCAACTTCTCTCTTAAGAATTGAGTAGCCTCTCCATTGCCTAATGGTTTTTCTTTAATGCCAATCAGTCTAATCCTTAGATTATTATTTATTTCCATCAAATGTGGGCTGATTATATTTTTGACTGTAAAATATTCTTCTCTTTCTCCGCTGTCCTTGTCTATTTTTGAACCGAATTGAAGTTTTTTTATGTCTATTTTTTTGCAAAGTTACAACTTTTTGATGAGATTACCATCCTCGCCTGTGGCTAACGTTTAAGGATTTGTTGATGCAGAAGAATTGTTTTTGGGGTAGGAGGGTGGATATAGTCGACCAAAGCATCGTTTTTTTAGACGAAAATAATTTGGAATGTCAGAATAAATGCATACATTTGGAACATTGAAGTGTAATGTCAATCGACTGGTGGGATAAATATTATAAACCCTAAAAATAGAAATATATTATGGAAACAATTGTTTTAGCGAGACTGTGTGATAGTTATCAGGCGAATATTTTAAAAGATGTTTTGCAAAATGAAGGCATAGAGTGTTTCATAATAGGTGAAACTCTTAATTCTGTATTATCCAAGTTGCAAGGTTTTGAAATAGATGTAATGGTATATGAAAAGGATTATGAAAAAGCGTTGGAAATTTATGAAAAAGGATTCAGTCCAAATTATCAGGATATAAACGGAACTTCGGAATAAGATTTTTTTTCTGTCACTTTTCAGTACTACCCGGTTATCACTTTTATGTTTGGGATGGACGACTGAACGGGAAGCGTGTTAATTCCTGTAGCACCCAGTTTTGCCAATTCGAATCGCACTTTTGCCAAAGGTTCGTTTATGTTTCCTTTGTCTACCTGAACATTATAAACCGTAAAATCCTTACCGATGCTTTTAGTCGGTTCGTCGGCATACAGACTTTTTTCGCATAAATAATTATCTATTCCGTTAACATCCTTATTGGAAACGTTAAACATTAACATCACTTTGTTTTCCGCATTTATCGAGCCGTACAAATTCAAAAGAAACATTTGTAAAAGCTCAAGTTTTTCAGGATCTTTTTTTATTGCAGGATTAATCCAGATGCTTGTTTGCGAATGCATTATCGTATCGATAATTTTTAATCCGTAATTCTTTATCGCACTGCCCGATTGAGTTATTTCCAAACCGATATCGGCTCCGCCGTTTTTAATTTTGGCTTCTGTTTTACCCCATGTTTCATAGATAACGATGCCGGATTCTATTTTCGAAGGTGTCTTGTATTTTTGAACAGAAAACGCGTTAAATTCGTCCAACAATCCAATTGCATCTAATTTCGTTCGCAGCCAATCCAATGCCATGTAAGGCATTTCGGATACAACCGTGATTAATTTCTTTTGCGAACAAAGATTTTTCAAAAAATCCTCTATCGTGTCAAATTCATCACCTTCAACTATCCCGACAAGTTTTACGCCACCGCGATTTAGTTCCAAAACGCGCTCAAGATTAACTTCTCTGCCATATTCCAGTTTCATTTCCAGAATACGTTCCTTAATCCAGTCATTACCTGCAATTGCTACATCTATCTCGTTGATTTCTAACTGAGAGCCAAATTCTTGCGGACGCCCGTCCCAGCCAAACAAATAATTGACCGAAGTAAATTTAGTGGGGCCTCCCTGAGCGTAACCGGAAACAGTAAAGCCGCTATTAATTAATAAATTTATTAAATTTCCGCCCCTGTTGGGATCGGCAAGCGAACCTGCCGGCATTCCTATTGTCAATTTAGTTTCCATTATTTATTGTTAGATGATTTCCAATGAATTGTCTTCGTTTATTTTACGATAATAACATGATGAATAAGGCATTCCGTTGTCCTTTTTGGCATGACAAGCCCCTTTTCCCTGTGGCGTTACCAAAAACAATAATGAATTTTGCTCGCAATTGATGCGAATATCTTCAATTTTTAACATGTCGCCCGACGTTAATCCTTTCTTCCACAGCTCGTTGCGGCTGCGACTCCAATATGTTGCAAAACCACTGCGACGAGTTTCGTCAAAAGCTTCTTTATTCACAAATGATAATATCAGCACTTCTTTTGTTTCGTAATCTTGTGTAACAACGGGCAATAATTTTTGTCCGTCTTCTCCGAAATCAATCAATAATTCAGTTGTATATTCCTTGCTCATCGTATAAAAAAATTTGAGGACACAAAAGTAAGAAAAGTTTTCTAATTCATCAAAAGTGTTACCGTTGCCATATAGATTAACATGCCTATGATGTCGTTTGTGATTTGTATAAATGGGCCGGTAGCGATGGCGGGGTTTACTTTGGCTTTTTCAAGCAGCATTGGTACTACTGTTCCAAAGGTACTCGCAAATAATACTACTCCGAAAAGACTTAATGATACCGCGAATGTTATACTATGGTCACCAAGGGTGAAGAAATTGTATATGAATACGATGAGACCTATGATTGTCGCGTTTATCAGCGCTACCGCTGATTCTTTTAATACTTGTTTGATTATGTGGCTGTGTTTGAGGCTGTTGTTTGCCAGTCCTTGCACAACTATAGCTGACGATTGTACGCCTACGTTTCCTCCTGTACCTCCGATTAGTGGAATGAATAATGCTAACTTGGGATTTGCTGCTATTCCTGCAGTGAAGCCTCCGAGTATCATAGAAGTACCCAACCCTCCTATTGTTCCGAAAACAAGCCAGGGAAGTCGTGCTGCTGTCTGTATAAAAACGTTGTCGGATGTTTCAACGTCCTGCGTGATACCGGATGCCAACTGGTAGTCGCGTTCGTGCAGTTCGTTTACTTCGTCGATGACGTCATCGACGGTTATATGCCCAAGTAACCGCCCTATGCTGTCTACGACAGGGAGCGAGACTAAGTCGTATTTGGAGATAATCTCTACAACCTCTTCCGTTTCAGCATTGTCATGTACGGAGATAGGGTCTTTCTGCATCACGTGCTTTATCTTCGAAATAGACGGGCTTGTGACAAGTTTTTGTAATGGCAGAACGCCTCGCAGCCGCTCGTCGTCATCGACTACATAGACATTATAAATCTCATCGATGTCTTCTTCTTCGGCCTGATTGCGCATTTCCTCGATACATTGGGGCATACTCCAATTCTCGTTTACCACGATCATCTCCGTGCCCATCAAACCTCCGGCGGTGCCTTCGTCGTATTTCAAAAGGTCGATTATATCGCCTGCCTGTTCAACGTCGTCGATGTGCGACAGAATCTCTTCCTGCTGCTCTTCGTCCATATCACGCATCAACTCAACAGCATCGTCAGTGTCCATTTCGTTTATGAAACGTTCGGCTATGACCTTGTTAGGCAGCTCGTTGAGTAGTTTATGACGGTCATTTTCATCGAGTTCCATAAGGACGTCGGCCGCCTTGTCGCCATCCATCTGAAGGTACAGGTAGATAGCTTCCTTCATCGATAGCTCCTTATATAACTCCGCGATATCGGCAGGATATAATTCATTCAATATATCAACAGCTCTTTTATCGTCTTTTGCTGCGATGACTTTTTTCAGTTCATCGATGTATTCTTTTGTAATTTCTATCATATTGCTATCAATTATTGAAAGTGAATAACTTCTTTGTTGGCTGTGTAAACGTAACGTATGCTGTCTTCTTCAAACGATTCGGATGCAATGCTTTTCTCGGGTTTCTCTCTCGAATAGTGTATGTCGGCGACGTCAAGTATTGAATGGAAAATATCAGATGCGCTTATTTTCTTGTTCGCATTCGACTTCAGCGCGTTTATTTTGCCGGGGTATGTTGTTCCGTAACGCGGCGATGTCCAAATAAATAACGGCACGTGGACTTCTTTTACCGGTGGCGTCTTACTGCCGTGAAACACTGCGCGACTTCCGTTGTCATAAAGGTTTTCGGCATGGTCGGAGATGTAAAGTACAGCCGAAACGCATTGCTTTGATGCAACTTTGTTTATTATTTCCGACAGAATATAATCCGTGTAATAAATGCTGTTGTCGTAAGCGTTGATAAGCAGCTCTTTGTTCTTGCCGGATGCTAAAGAAAAATCTTCCGCACCGTCAAGTGCAGGCGTGAAACATTCGAACGATTCGGGATACCTGAAATTATACCTGAAATGACTTCCGAGAGTATGTATAACAACAAAAGTCTTTTGTTTGTCTTTATTCAGTAACGAGTCAATGTGTGGAATAAGTTGACTGTCGTAATTCTCGGAGTTTTCGAGTTCGTATTTTGATATGTGTGCCTTGTCAACATCCTCTGCAATACGCTCTACATATGGGTTTTGCCCTGATTGATTTGCAATCCAACCTGTGTAAAAACCGCATTCCTTAAACGCATCTACGAAAGTTTTCTCTTTATATGCATCATTAAAGTTATGAGGATTAGCGCTTGAGAGCATGAGCGGTAATGCGAATTCGGTTACCGTAGATGCAGCGTAAACATTGCAAAACGAAATGATGCCGGGTGTATTTTCTAATCGTGGGGATGTAGGCCGTTCGTATCCGTTAATGGAAAAATTCCCGTATCGAGCTGATTCTCCAATCACAACAATGTATATTTCACGCTCTTGCAATGCGGAGTTCTGTTTAGCATTATACGTAAATGATTCTATATTTTCGCGCATATTCTTCAATATCACATAGTTATCATACTCGCGCGTAAGCGTTGCAATAATGTTACAAGGATAAGTACGTTCGTACTTATCCACAAAATTGTCCGCCACCTCATTGATATCGATGTCCGACCTGTCCTGACGGTACTCAACGATGTACATCGAACTGAATAAAATCATATTGAAGCCGACAATTGCGGCTCCTGCTAAAACCGAGTATCTTATCGTAAAAAGGCATTTATTTTCTATTTTCCTGAAAACTATGTAGTAATACCCTGTCCAAAGCACCAGTAAAACGAGGCATTGCCATTTGATAGTCATAAGCATTTCCACGGCTTCACCGATATTAGTACTCAATAATGAGGAAATATATCCATCTGTAGCAGATGACCTGTATAACCATACATATCCGACCTCAAACGGCGCACAAAGCATGAATATACTTTCAAAAAGGAAGTACCACCGAAGCTTTAGGAATAGTGCCGGAATTATCAATATTAAAAAAGAGAAAAACATATACCCGGCTTGCTTTCCGATGCTTTCCGATAATTCGTTTGACAGGAATACGACAGCAATATTGGGCAGTATCAATATGATGAACAGCAGAAATATCCATCCGTGTTGATTCGGGTTTAAAATATTTTGAATAAATTCAGACGTTTTCTCGCTTTGACAAAGCCGAAGCAAGCTTCGTCTCTGTTCTCGGCTTATCGAAAACGTTCGTTTTATATTTTTCATGCAAAAATTTGTTTTGTCTATGATACCGGACTAGTATCGATTTCTTTCAGATGTTTGTCGGTAATCAAAGTAAGTTCAATAAATTGTTCGATAGATAATTGTTCGGGTCGCTTGTCGAAGATCGGCAACTTGAAATACGGGCAATCTTTGCCTAAGATGGGTTTCATCGAGTTGCGCAGTGTTTTTCGTCGCTGATTGAATGATGTCTTGACGACCTTGCGGTATAAAGACTCTTCGCACCCTAAGTCCGTACGCTTGTTTCGCGTCATGCGGACGACAGCGCTCTTGACTTTCGGCGGAGGGTCGAACACCTTTTCACTTACCGTAAAAAGATATTCAACATCATACCAGGGTTGTATCAATGCGCTTAAAATACCGAAAGTACGAGTCCCGGGAGTAGCAGCGAGCCGCTCGGCAACTTCTTTCTGAATCATACCCGAACAGCATGTCACCTGTTCGCGGTAATCGAGAACTTTGAAAAATATCTGACTTGAAATATAATAAGGGTAATTGCCTATAACACAAAATTTATCATCATATAGATGCTCCAACTTCATTTGAAGAAAATCGTCTACATGAATGCGTCCGTTAAGTTCGGGGAAATTTTGTTCGAGGTAGTTAACCGATTCCATGTCTATCTCCACGACAGACAGGTCATGTCCTTCATCAAGCAGGAAACGTGTGAGCACACCTGTTCCGGGGCCAACCTCCAGAACGGGTAAGCCGCGATATTCCGCAAGCGTTTCTGCGATACGCTGCGCAATTCCAAGGTCTCTTAGGAAGTGTTGTCCTATAGACTTTTTCGGCCGGATGATAGTCATCAGTTTCCAATTTGTATTTTATTTTAGAATTTATAAAAATAAACGAGTTTATTTTGTATCTTTTGTCAAAACAGAAGATAGGCTGCGTCTAAGAATAAAAAATAAATAAATTCATTTTGTACTTCACTCAACTTGCACTATCTTTGATAAATCGAAGATAGGCTGCACCTCGAACTTACATTGATGTTAAAAATATATCAATGTGTCTGTTTCGCAAAGCGGAACAAAATAAAAAATAAACATGTTTATTTTGTTCTTCTCTCGGTTTGCACTATCTTTGCTAAGAAATCGAAGATAGGCTGCGTTTCGGCAATGAATAACAAAAAACAAGTTTTTTATTTTGCATTGCTCTCAACTTGCACTATCTTTGCGGCCACAAAGGTACAAAAAATAATTTAAATGTTGCATGTATTTTAAACAAATCTTACGAAAGATTATTCAAATATTACTTCCTTTAGCCTTAGGTATAATTCTATTGTGGTATTTGTACCGTAATCAGGATATTAGCGAAATGATGAATATTATGAAGAAAGACGTTAATTACGGCATTCTTATTTTTTCACTGATTTTCGGATTATTGGGTAATATGTTCAGGGGATTTCGTTGGGCATTGCTCATTGACTCACTTGGTAAACGCGTAAGCCGTAAAAATACGATTTTTGCCGTATGGGGTAATTATGCAATCAATATGGTCCTTCCGCGTGTCGGTGAAATTTGGCGCTGCGGGATAATTTCAAAATACGAAAAAACACCGTTTACAAAGTTGTTGGGTACACTGTTTGTCGACCGCATCATGGATACAGCAGTTGTAGCGTTGCTGACATTATGTCTGTTTGTATTTAACATAAAATTTTTCACGAACTTTTTCGCCGAAAATCCTCCTGCTGCAATAGCTACGATATCTGCGATTTTGTCGTCCGTTTGGACTTATGTTATCCTTGCGGCAGTCATTATTCTTGTATGGCTTGTATTTGTGAAATTTAAGCATCTGACGATAGTGAAAAAGACCGAAGGCATGCTGAAAAATATATGGGAAGGTATTAAAAGCCTTTGGAAAATTGATCGTAAGGCAACATTCTTCTTACAAACATTATCAATCTGGGTATGCTATTTCCTTTATTTTTATATAACATTTTTTGCCTTCGACTTCACGAAAGACCTTGGAATACGTATCGCATTGATAGCCTTCGCGATGAGTAGTATCGGTGTCGCTGTTCCCGTACAAGGAGGCATTGGCGTTTGGCATTTTATGGTTATCTCGACTCTTGTTGCATTTGGGGTTAATTCGGGTGACGCAGGAGCTTTTGCCTTTCTCGTTTTTGCCATACAGACCGCATGGGTAGTGCTTGTAGGGCTATTCGGTATCTTTGCTCTGCCAATCATTAATAAAGAGACATTGGAGAGTAATGATTCCGGTATAAAATCACCCGAAATAAAAAATATTTAGATAAAAAGCTGATAATCCGAATATATTTATTAATTTTGCTTAGAAATAATCGAAGATAGGCTGCATACAAAAGCAGAGCTTTTGAGTGAAAAATGAAAAGTGAAAAATGAAAATTAGAAAATCATGGCTGTAGAAATTAAAACACTGAGTCCTCAATCAGTATGGGGATATTTTTATGAGTTAACCCAAATTCCTCGCCAGACGGGGCAAATGGAAGCCGTAACGCGCTTTATGCTTGATTTCGGAAAAAGCTTAAATCTTGATACACAGCAGGATGAAGTAGGGAATGTAATTATTCGCAAAAAAGCCGCTCCGGGTTTTGAAGACAGGGCGCCGGTAGTGTTGCAATCGCATCTCGATATGGTGCCTCAAAAAAACAGCAATGTTATGCACGACTTTCTGAAAGATCCTATCGACGCATATATCGACGGCGATATGGTCAAGGCACACGGAACAACTCTCGGTGCGGATAATGGTATAGGTGTAGCCATGTCAATGGCCGTTCTTGCTGATAATACCCTTAAACATGGGCCTGTAGAGGCGTTGTTTACTATCGACGAAGAGGTCGGTATGGATGGCGCCAACGGCCTGAAGCATGGGTTCGTAAATGGCCGGATTCTGCTTAACTGTGATTCCGAAGATGAGGGTAAACTATTTGTAGGGTGCGCAGGTGGTGCTGATTTGAATATTTCATTCCAATATAAAAAAGGAGCTCCTCTTATTAATGGTGATGTGGCGGTACGTTTGTTCCTGTCGGGTTTGAAGGGCGGACACTCGGGGCTTGACATAGATCTTGGACGAGCCAATGCAAACAAACTGATGTTCCGTTTACTTAAAGAGATAGTGCGTGATTACGGTGCAAGGCTTGCCTTTATCGAAGGCGGTACACTGCGTAATGCCATTCCTCGCGAAGCGGAAGCGATAATCACTCTTCCTAAGGAAAATGCAGAAACATTATGGGAGCTTGTAGCAGATTATCAGGAGCTTTATCGTACAGAATATGCAGGTGTTGAAGAAAATATAAATATTACGGCGGAAATGACTGATTTGCCATACCTTCTTATCCCTGAAGAAATTCAGGATGATCTGATCAATTCGTTAGAGGCATGCCAGAATGGAGTCGCTACTATGTTGAGTGATTTTCCCGGCATTGTTGAGTCATCATCAAACCTTGCGCAGGTAAAATCATCGGAAGGACTGATAGAAATAAAAATATTGGCCCGCAGCTCGTCGGAAAGCCGCAAAGCTGCGCTGTTATCATCGTTAGAAAGCGTTTTTTCACTTGCCGGAGCAAGAGTAGAATACGGCGGAGCTTATAACGGATGGCAGCCTGACGCCCAATCACCCATATTAAAAGTTATGGAAGATACTCATGAAAAACTGTACGGAACGAAGCCCGAAGTAACGGTAATTCACGCCGGACTTGAGTGTGGCATAATCCAAGGCGTCTACCCCGACATGGATATGATATCATTCGGACCCAACCTCAAACACCCGCATTCACCCGACGAGGCAGTTTCAATATCTTCTGTCGAAAGAGTTTGGGATTATCTTAAAGCAACATTGGAAAATATTCCCGTAAAGAAGGGATAATCAATTTTTACGATTTACGGTAATTCATATATAAAGAACGGGTCATCGTGATTCGTTGACATGAGGTATATTTTCTTGTTTGCTTCGTCAACAGTAAAGAGACCCCACTGGTCTAATTTGAACTTGTTTACCGGGTTACCGTTCCAATCGTATTGTTCGACATATATGTAATAATTCTTTTTACTTCCGTCTTTTACAACATCGTACGGTGTGCGGCCGCTATATAGGAAGTAAACGTACTCTTCCTGTGCGCATGCACCCCAGTAATGGGTGACATTCTGGTCTAAGCCGTCTACCTTGTACAAAGTGCTTTCATCAAACTCTTTGCGTTCGAAGTTGATTGTTCTCACTTTATCTCCGTCGAGATTCATGAATTTAAGTATTTTGAAATATTTATATGCGTAAACCATTCTGTTTTTGTCGGGATTGGCGGCAAAATCACCGATATAGTTGAACGGCGACTTACGATTAGGGTTCAGAGCAAGGTTAAATACTTCGCGAACATTCAGCGTGTCGGCTTCAATTCGCGACCTGAAAACACTCTTTCCCGTGGGACTGTTGTCCGCGTATATAAAGTCATTTGGGGCGATATTGACAATAAATTTGTTGCTAAATTGGGTTTTGAGCGGTTTATTGTTATTGAAAGAATATGGAGTGATGTTGCCGGTCTTATCTACTTTGTACAGTTTATCTTTGGTGCTTTCATATATGTAGCAAATCAGTGAATTGTCATTTGGCGCGGGCACAAGATGGGGAAATAAGAATTCATCCGGTCCATTTCCCCAAGAGCCGTGAAATCCCTCAAATACCATATCAGGAAGGCGAAAAAGCAGGAAGTTTCCTCTGGTTTGTAAAAAAAAACTTATCATCTTTTATGATTCCTTCAGCTTCCATTATTTTAAAAATAACGGTATCAGCGATAATCTGTTTACCTTTAAGTTCAATAACTTCACCAAACGGTTCCTTCCCTTTCAAGAACAATTCCTCGGAAACAAGCTCAGGCAGTTGCTTAATTACCTCCTGCATTTCAATAGAATCACTTGTTTGATTATCAGCTTGAGTTTGTTTGGTAGTGTTTTTGCACGAACAAAAGCAAGCGATTAAACACAAGCAAAGTAGATAGTTTGTTTTCATCTCGGTATAATCTTAAATTTCAAACAAAGTTACATTTTTTTTCCGATAATTATGTGTCAGTTGGAAAATTTGTGTCGGAGAGTTGTTTTGTTGTTAATTATAAAATGCATGCCTTTTGTTTGAAAACAGAAGATAGGCTGCACCTCGGAATATACTTTGATGTTAAAATAAATCAATGTGTCTGTTTCGCAAAGCGGAACAAATAAAAAATGAATAAATTCATTTTGTTCTTCTCTCGGTTTGCACTACCTTTATGAAAACATGAAGGTAGGCGGCGTTTCTGCAATAAAAATAAACGAGTTTATTTTGTATTGCGATCAACTTGCACTACCTTTGCCGATTGCAATTTTCTTTGGCGCTATTGGAGTCAAGGGTAGGTTGTGGTGACTAATTTGGAGAATGAACGATTGATATGACTTCCGGAAAATTTTTGAAAAAAGATAGTGATAGAGAGGATGGCGGGTTTATTTTTATAAAAGGCGCTCGTGTAAATAATCTGAAAAATATAGATGTCAAGATACCGCGTGATAAGTTTGTTGTTATAACAGGCCTTTCAGGCAGCGGGAAATCATCGTTGGCGTTCGATACGTTGTATGCCGAGGGGCAGCGCCGTTATGTTGAGAGCCTGTCGTCGTATGCGCGGCAGTTTCTCGGGCGTATGAGTAAGCCCGAATGTGATTATATAAAGGGTATTCCGCCGGCAATTGCCATTGAACAGAAAGTCAGTGTACGTAATCCGCGTTCGACGGTCGGAACTTCGACTGAGATATATGAATATATGCGACTGCTTTTTGCGCGTATCGGTAAAACTGTGTCACCCGTGTCGGGGCTTGAAGTGAAGAAGCATCAGGTGAGCGATGTAGTGAAAAAAGCGCTGTCTTATCCTGCAGATACACGTTTTGCCATATACGCACCTCTCGTTCTGCCTGAGGACCGGACGCTTAAAGAGCAGTTAGAGATACTTCAGAAAGAAGGTTATTCGCGTATAGAAATCAACAGGAATGTATACCGTATTCAGGAAGCTCTTGAAGATGCAAAACTGCTGAAATCTAAAGCTGTTGAGATATTAATAGACCGTTTGACGGTTTCCGATGATAAACTGCTGAAAAACCGTCTGGCAGATTCTGTCGAGACTGCGTTTTTTGAAGGGCATGATGTTTGTATCCTGAAAGTGTACTCATCCGAAAAAGAATCTGAAGTTTTCGAATTTTCAAAAAAGTTTGAGACCGATGGGATTGTGTTTGAAGAGCCTTCGGATATGATGTTCAATTTCAACAACCCTGTTGGGGCGTGCCCTGTATGCGAAGGTTTCGGAAAAGTTCTCGGTATAGACGAAAACCTTGTTATACCCGATAAGAGCCTCTCTGTTTATGAGGGTGCCGTTGTGTGCTGGAAGGGCGATGTTATGGGCGAGTGGTACAGGAGTTTTATGAATAGCGCCGCTAAGCATGATTTTCCGATACACCGGGCATACTATGATTTGACAGAAGAGGAAAAAGAGTTGCTGTGGCATGGAGCGAAGGATGTGCATGGTATTGATGAATTTTTCAAACATGTCGAAAGTAATATATATAAAATACAGTATCGTGTGATGCTGGCTCGTTATCGCGGTAAGACCGTTTGTCCATCATGCAAGGGGGGACGACTGAAAACTGCCGCCATGTATGTGAAAGTGGGAGGGATGGACATCGCGAAATTGGTTACAATGCCCATAAATGAGCTTAAACCATTTTTCGATAACCTGAATTTGGATGAGACAGATGCTGCTATAGCAAAGCGTCTGCTTACCGAAATAAACAGTCGCTTACAGTTTCTGCTTGACGTCGGCCTCGGATACCTTACGTTAGACCGCTTGTCCGCTACCCTGTCGGGCGGTGAGAGCCAACGCATAAGCCTTGCCACATCGCTCGGGAGCAGCCTTGTCGGCTCACTTTATATCTTAGACGAACCGAGCATAGGTCTTCATTCGCGTGATACGGGTATGCTTATAAAAGTATTGAAACAACTGCAATCGATAGGAAATACTGTCGTTGTGGTGGAGCATGATGAGGAAATAATTCGTGCCGCTGATTATATAATTGATATCGGCCCTGATGCCGGACGCCTTGGAGGAGAGGTTGTTTATCAAGGTTCTGTAGCTGATTTGAAGAAGAAAAGCGACAGTTACACCGTTCGCTATCTTACCGGAGAGGAGAAGATAGAAACGCCCTCATTTACGCGCCCGTGGAATCAGTATATAGAGCTGAAAGGCGTGCGAAAGAACAACCTGAAGAATATTGACGTAAAATTCCCGCTTCGTGTAATGACCGTTGTTACGGGAGTAAGCGGGTCGGGAAAGAGTTCCCTCGTGAGGGATGTATTTTACGAAGGGATAAAGCGTATTCTTGATGATGCATCACCTTCGGTGGAATGTTCAGCAATTACGGGAGACGTGAAACAGATAAAGGCGATAGAATTTGTCGACCAGAATTCGATAGGCAAAAGCTCTCGCTCCAATCCCGTAACATATATCGGTGCGTACGACGAGATACGTAAACTTTTCGCAGAACAGCCGTTGTCAAAGCAAATGAGTTATATTCCTGCATATTTTTCATTCAATAAGGAGGGCGGACGATGCGAAGAATGTAAGGGCGAAGGTAAGATTACTGTCGAGATGCAGTTTATGGCCGATATCGTCCTTGAGTGTGAAGTGTGCCACGGAAAACGCTTCAAATCGGAAGTGCTTGATGTCGAATATCATGGTGTCAGTATTTACGATATGCTTGATATGACCGTTAATCAGGCGATAGAATTTTTGAATAAGCAAAAAGATGCTCAGGCGAAAAAGGTTGTGAAAAAACTTAAACCTTTAAAAGATGTCGGTCTTGGATATATAAAACTCGGGCAGACATCGTCTACGCTATCGGGCGGCGAAAATCAGCGTGTCAAACTTGCATTCTATCTGGGACAGGAAAAGCATGAACGTACACTTTTTGTCTTCGACGAACCGACAACAGGGCTGCATTTCCACGATATAAAAACTTTGCTCAAAGCATTTAACGCCCTCATTGATAAAGGCCATACGGTCGTTATCATTGAGCATCACCCCGACATAATCAAATGCGCCGATTACATTATCGACTTAGGCCCCGAAGGCGGTAAGAACGGCGGCAATATAGTATGTTGCGGAACCCCTAAAGAGATTACCTCATGTGAAGATTCATATACAGGTCGCTTTCTGAATGCTATTGTTGACAAGATGGATTAAAGTCGTTGAGTACACCGCTGGCGCGGTTTTTTTTCGCTGGCGCGCATTTGTAATTACGAGTGTTCTTTTGCTGGCGCGGATTTTTTTCGCTGGCGCGGATTTGTAATCCGTGCCGGTAGTAAAAGCATAACAACAGTTTTTTTTTGCAACGCGCTCTTGTCTTATATTGAAAAAAGGAATACATTTGTGAAAAAAATATAGATTTGACTTACTTATGACTGAAAGTAATTATTTTTTCTGGAATCCCGATACGGAGTTTTTTTCGATATTCGGAATCCCGCTTCGTTATTACTCATTGATGTGGATGATAGGTTTGGCATTAGGGTATGTTGTGATGAAGAAATTGTATAAAAAGCAGCAAATACCCGATGCCGTTTTTGACCCTTTGTGGATTTATTGTTTTTTGGGTATATTGATTGGCGCACGTTTGGGGCACTGCCTTTTTTATCAGCCTGATTATTATCTATCTCGTCCTTTGGAGATGATTTTGCCAATCAGTATAGATTCCGGAGGTTCTTTTACTTTTACCGGTTATTCCGGACTCGCAAGTCATGGCGGCACATTAGGATTGATGATTGCTCTATGTATTTACGCATATCGCAACAAAATAAACTTATGGACTGTTCTTGATAATATAGCAATAGCGACTCCTATTACTGCTTGTTTCATACGCATCGGTAATTTTATGAATTCGGAAATAATAGGTAAGCCGACAAATGCTGATTGGGGTATTGTTTTTGTAGCGGAAGATATGGTTCCGCGTCATCCCGCACAGCTGTACGAGGCGATTGCGTATCTAATGATATTTGTGCTCGGACTCATTATATATAACCAAAAAGGAACGAATCTTCATAAAGGTTTTTATTTCGGATTTTGCCTCACAACAATTTTTTTGTTCCGATTCTTCGTTGAATTCCTGAAAGAGTGGCAGGTTGATTTTGAAAGTAATATGCTTTTAAATATGGGGCAATTGTTAAGTATTCCGTTTATAATTATTGGTGTTTTTTGTATGCTTTATAAAGGGATAGGAGTCAAACACTGACTGTCCGCTTATGTTGGCACGAATTACAAATCCGCGCTAACGGAGTTATCTATGAGGACTTTTTTCTCGACACGGATTATTTGTCGGCGGTAAACGAGGCATGCAGTGATAAAGTAAAAGCCGGTTTGCAGCCACAGGAGGTGGTATTCGCGTGCAACTTCGTTCAAAGTTGCNCCGCATGATTTAATCAAGACATATCCTTTAATTCCGGGAGTTGACGGGAATATATCGCTTAGCACTCTCCAGTAAGCAGGAAATGCTTCTTTGGGCCATGATACGCCGGAGATGAAAAGAAGAATAACGGAAAGGAATACAAATATCATCATGGGCGCTTCACGTGTGCGCATGAACCCGGACAGCGTCATTGCCAAGAAGATACACGCAAAAAGATAGGGCAGGAGGAACAGCAATAGCGTACCATGTTCGGCTAAATTGGGAAAGGCAAATAGCCTCGGTACGATAGCCAAAGTCCATAACGCTACAACCGTATATATGTTTAAATATGCAAGAGATTTGCCGAGAACGACGCGCAGCGTTCCATGAAAGCGACTGTTTTCGGGTATCAGGTGATGCAGGCGGTTTTGCTCGCGTGCAGTGCCGCCAAGCATGCCGATGCCGAGTATGAGCGTTTGTTGTATGACAAGCATCAATACGGCAGGCAGCAGAAAGGTGGCAAACCCTCCGGCAGGGTTGAACAGCGATACCGATTCATACGGGACCGCTATAGCGGTCTTTTGAAAATTGTTATATGTGAGATCACTATGATTGCGAGCAGTTATTTCTTTGCCCATATCAATAGAAACTTCCGTTGTCGAAAGTAGCATTGCTTTGTAGTACAGCATCAGGCTCATGTCGCAATATATCGAAACTGTCGCCTGTCTGTCGGAATGCAGGTTTTTGCTGAATTCCGAAGGAAACATAAGTATTCCGTATGCTTGCTTTTTATTAAGCATCATCCGGGCTTCTTCCATCGACGAACAAATATTTACTATATCTACATCGGGCGTTGCATCTACACGCCTTATAAACTCACGACTGTATGCCGAGTTACTGTTGTCTACGGCAACAACTTTAACCTCGCGTACCGTTTCCTTATTGTATATCAGCGAATACAAAACCGGATATGCCAATGGCACGATGAAAAAGAAAATCACAACACCGCTGTCCTTGAATACATTTTTAAACTCTTCTTTCCAAATATAGAACAGGTCGTTTATACCTTCACTTATTATCTTCGTTATCTTTTTTTCCTTTTCCATCTTGTATTTATTTATAATTGTCAATTGTTAATTGTCAATTGTTAGGGTATGTAGTGAAAATACAGCATTGCATTTTTGAGGTTCCTTTTTATTGTGAAAGGTAAGACCAAAAACGCAAGCAAGCATATATACGCTCCCCAAGTATATATTATTTCGCGTCCGTTAAGAGCCTGATCTATGTATATTAGCAGGTAATGTCGCAGCGGGTAAAGGTATGAAAGTGCGGCAAGCGGCGGGTACATGTCCGATACGGGGTATGATAATCCGCAGAGTGAGAAGGCGAGCATACCTGTCAGGCAGGCAAAGCTAAGGCCTAAGCGAACTGTCGGTAATACTCCTATCATAAATACGCCGAAGGCTTGCGACGATACAACTAAAAGAATCATGGCTGTTATCATCGGCATCCATCCGGAATTTAAAGGGAAAGCATTGTATCCGTGGAGGATAGCAATTGTCAGCAAACCTATTGCTATGAATACAACCGTGTACGGCAGTAGTTTTCCTAAGACGCAAACGGTGATGGAACCGTTTCCTTTGTTGAGCCAATCACGCGATGTCTTGTGTTTTATTTCCGTTCCTATCGAATAAACTGTTACTATCAATATCAGTAGTTGAAGTATTCCGGGAAAGATTGAATTTGTCAGGTAGATGGAGTAGTTAAGCCATGGGTTTCCTATGGCATGTGAGTCGATAACAATTGGCTGCAATCGGGCCTTTATCTGCTCATCGGTATATCCTTTTGCCTGTCCTGTTTGCAATCCTACGGCTCCGCCTGCAAGTACCGACATTGTTTTCATGTCTTTAAAGAGAAGTGAGCCTGCTATGAGGAACGAACCGTTTGTATAGAACGATAATTGCGGCTGTTTACCCGCAACAACCTCTTTTTGAAAATCGGCAGGTATGTAATATATGCCGTAAATGTTGCCTTTCTGCATCTCGGAGCTTGCTTCGTCGAATGTGCGGGACTGCATAGACACCGATGTCAGTTCGAAAGCATCGAGTTGGCGGATGATGTTTCTTGATGTGGGACTGTTATCCATGTCAACGACTGCTATAGGCAGGTTTGTTGGCAGACCGTCCTGCATTAAGGTCAACATGAAAAACAAGCATCCTATAGGTGCCACAATCATACAGAAGAAGTATATAGGGAGTTTGCAAATCCTTCCTGTTTCTCTTTCGGCAATGAGCAGGATTCTGCGAAAACCGTCCTTGATAGTTGTCATAAAAAATAAGTGAAAATTATAAATACAATAATCTGATGCATTACAATGACGTGAAACATAATACTAACTTATCTTTTAATAATAACCGACATGCCGGGGCGAAGACCGGAGACTTTTTCAACCGGGCGCGCTCTCACTTCGAATGTTTTGGCATCGAACTGACCGGTCGCTTTTGTCGCTTTCCATGCGGCATACGTGCCCATATCTTTCATGTAATATACTTTCATCCCGACTTCCTTGCTTTGCAGTGCAGGGATAATGCCTTTTATTTCAGCTCCGATCTTAATGTCGTTCAGTAAGTCTTCGCGAACACTGAATGTAATCCATATATCGTTCAGGTCGACGATATTCATTATCGGCGCTCCTGTTCCGACAAGCTCTCCTACCTGCGGGAAGCGTTCCGCCACTTCGCCGTCGATTGGCGATATTAAAGCACGCTCGTTTATGTAAGATTCGACTTCGGCAACAGCCCCTTTTGCCTGCTTAACCATCGCTTCCGCGGCAAGCTTGTCTTCGTAGCGCGCACCTTCTTTCGCCATTTCGTACTGTGATTGCGCAGCTTTTTCGGTTGCTGCCATCGACTGATAGTTTGCTTCGGCTTCATCACGTTTTTGTGCCGACATAACACCTTGGTCATAAAGATTTTGTATCCTTCTGTATGACTTTTCTGCAATATCAAGTCCTGCTTTTGCTTTTTGCAACATCTCGTAAGCGCCTGTCACTTCCTGTGCGCGAGCGCCTTTCGATGCTTTGGCGCTTAGCGCTTCTGCTGCAAGGCGGGCTGCCTCGGCCTGTTGCAGCTTTGCCGTTACATCCGGTGTATCCAAAAAAACAAGCGTGTCGCCGGACATGACTTTGTCGCCTTCACTGAAACGGTATGATTCGATACGTCCCGGAACTTTTCCCGAAATACGCACCTGTGTTGCTTCTGCTTGTCCCATAATTATCTCATCGGGCGTTGACAGCAGGAAAAAACCTGCCAACGCTACTAATCCTATCACTACCAATACTGCTATAAAAGCAAGCAGCATGTTGTTAACCGAGTACTTTTTTTGTGTGTTCATATTTATATTTTGTCATAATTATTTTGTTTATGTATTGTCAATTGTTTTCAATTTTGCATTGTTATTCCTGTTGCTTTGTCGTAATATACTTTTGTAAGCTTCATCTCTATTTGTGCATCGATAAGCTGCGCTTGTGCGGCAAACCATGCCGTCTGCGCTTCCATCAGATTGAGCGAAGGTATGACGCCTTCTTTGAAGCCCAGATTGGCATAACGCAGGTTCTCTTCAGCTTTTTCCATGTTTTGTGTTGAGGCGGAAAGCTGTTTTATTGCTTCATTTACTTTGTATGCCGAGCTGTTAACCTGCAGTTCGATCTTTTCGCGTGCATCTTCGTATTCCAATTGTTTTATCAGCGTTTCCGCCCGTGCCGAGTTTTTCTTGTATGTTCCTTCCCACCAGCCTGATAACGGTATGTTTACGGCTACACCAACATTGTACATACCGCCAAAATCGTTTTTGAAACCTTTATAAGAATTGGGATTCATTACGAGATAGTTGGCTGTAAGCGCAACATTCGGCAACATATCGGCAAAAACAATATGTTCTTTTTCCTTATATATTTTAGTTGCAAGATCAAGTGTTTTCAGTTCATTGCGATTGGCGAATGCTTTGTTTATATCAGGAAATACAAGGCTTTTGGAAGATTCGTCGAACATTCCCTGCTGACCTGCATTCTCGTCGGCAAGGTTCATCGGCGAGTTTAGCTCAATGCCGCATATTTGAGCAAGAAGCATGCGTGATAATGCCAAGCCGTTGTCCACTTTCGTTTGAGTCATTTCGGCTTCATTCAGGCGTACTTTTACGGACAGCCCGTCGGCGGTTGTCGCAATACCTTCATTTATTAATGCCGTTATGTCGTTTTCCGTTCTTTTCAGCATCTCAACATAATGGTCGGCAAGTTTCTTTTTATTTACCAACGATATCACCTGCCAGTATGCTTCGTCCGTTTTATAAATTACCTCTTCGAGTTGCGTTGCGTTCATCGACCGGGCAAGTTCTTTGGCATACGAAGCGATTTGGTTGTAAGACACGATCTTGCCGCCCATAAATACCGGTTGCACAACGGAGATATTACCGAGCCATACATTTTTTACGTCGAGATGCGTAGCGTTTTTGACATCATTCGCTGCTACTTGCAGGGCATGTGCCAGTTCCGGTTTGTCATTAAGCATCGGTTCCAACATAGGAAGAAGCGAAGATAGGGCTGTCAGATCGTCGTAGTTGACTAATTCGATATCTTTCTGATTACGCATATACATGCCGTTAGCCGATATCTGCGGGAAGTATTTCGTTCGTGCGGCATTACGATCCTCTCCGGTAATTTTCATCTTAGCCGATGATATTTTCAACTCTTTATTGTTGTTTATTGCTAATTGGCGGCATTGCTCCAATGTGTAAGTCTCCCTGCCGTATGCGAAAACGCATGTAAGCAGCATTATACCTGTTATAATGTGTAGTCTCATTTTTATATCGTTTAATCGTTTAATCGTTTAATTGTTTAATTGTTAATGCGTTGATGTCAATTATGATTTGTTCATTTTGATGCTGCAAAGATATGTTGTATTTTGCGGGCATGAACATCTTAAAACACTTTGTAAATGTTCAAAATGTCTTATGACAAGAAATAATGAATGTATTTATAAAAATAATGTTTATATTTGCCGAAGAAAAAGATTGTATTATTAGATTCATCTGTGAAATATTAAACAGAAAGGGTGTAGTATTTAAATTAAAAACATTAAAAATTATTGGTATTATGAATTTAGATCGGTTGAATATTGAGAGTTTTACGGATAGTCCTGAAGAATTACGTCAGGAGATAATCCTCAAATGCTTCGAGTTGACGGGGCGTGAAGGCGGTATTTTCGGAATCGAAAACATCCCTAAAATAGTAGAGGCAGGTTTTGTTGCGATATGCCTGAAGGGCGAATGTGAGCTAATGATAGATCACGTTGTTTACAATTTTAAAGCAGGTCAAATGTGCGTAGGTCTTACCGCGACTGTCGTTCAGACGTTATGGAAGAGCCGTGATCTTGAATGTGTACTTCTTGCCGCGAATATTGAATTTCTTCGAAATATTAATATTCCGTCAGTTTCGGATATATTGATTACTATACGCAATAATCCGTGTATCACGTTATCGGAAGAGGACCGGGTTGAGTTGCCTGCATATTTCAGGTATATTCAGGCTGTTTATAACAGGAAGTCACATATGTACAGAATCGAAATTACAAAGCAGTTACTGCTTGTTATCTGTTATGAGATAGCAGCTATTTATCAGAATGAAGGTATTTCGAAAAAGCAGATATATACATACAAAGACTCGGTATTCCGCAATTTTATCCGCCTATTGTCCGACAAACACCAGGAAGAGCGTCGCGTGGGCTTTTATTCACAAGAGTTGTGTATCACTCCGAAATACTTGTCGTCGGTTGTAAAAGAGGTGTCAAACAAAACCGCAGCGGAGTGGATAGACGACTTCGTACTGCGTAACGTAAAGGTTTTCCTTACAACGACAACATTGACAATACAACAGATTTCCGATAAGTTCAATTTCCCTAATCCGTCGTTCTTCACTCAATACTTCAAACGCGCTACGGGCAAAACGCCAAAAGCGTTTCGTAACGAAGGGAGTAAAAAATAGCGATTATTTACAAACTATTTTTAACCCGTCACTCTTAACGGTAACGATTTCGACAGACTTGTCGGCTTTGAGGCATTTGCGCAGTTTGGAAATAAATTTGAAAGTTGAAAAAGCGGATTAGTAAAAACTCTTGATAAAATAGAAAGTATGAAAATGATATTTCTTTTTTTGATATTTAGTATCAGCATATCGGCGAGAACCGTTAAAAGTTATGTATATGATATTGATAATAGCCCGTTAGGGCAGGTCGAAGTAAAAAATATTAAGTCGGGAGACACTTTCTTGTCAGATAGTATGGGATACTTTACTATCGAAGGTGATGATACGGATACGATTGCCTTTATGCTTAGCGGTTTTACTACGACCGAAATGACAATAATAAATATATTGAATTCGAATAATAAAATATATCTGTTTCATCAATTAGAATATATTTTACCTGAAGTGGTGGTGATGCCTGCAAATATGTATGAGATATATGAAAAGTCTGTTTATAATCTGAAAAACAAAATGATTAAAAATAAGAAAATATCATACAATTGCGAAAGATTAGAAAAGGAAATAAACTTTGGAGATGAGAGAACTCTTACCCTATTATTTGCTGCTAAAGCTGAAAATGTTAACCCCAAAAAGTCAAAATTGGATTATAAGATTTTATTATCAAAACTTGATGTTACTTTGGGGACGCAAACAAGTAAAATTATTAAAGATAATAAACTTTATGACAACAATTTTTTTTTAAGCAATCTTCCTGCTAAAATACCAAAGTGTAAAGACAACTCAATACAATTTTTGGATTCAACAATTGTGATTTTTAGTAAATTTTATTTGGATTATGTCGTAAAATTTACGATAAACAAAATCGATACCACTTTAATAAAATTTGAATACAAGTTATTGTCTAATGATAATAAAAAGTATAGACAACTTAGAACATTTAAAGTAAAAATGATGTATTACTCAACTTCTGTTGAATTGAAAAAAAATGATGATGGGTATTTTATGTATGAAAAGGTTGTAAACTATGATTATTCATTTTTAGTTGGGCAACCTAAAGTTGAGGAACGTGTAGTATGTTTGTTGAAAATTTCAGCAATGACAGAACCTTTAACTGATGCGACATTGGAAATAAAATTAGATACACGGCAACTCTATAATATGGGTAATTATCCTCTTGTGCCCGATAAACACTAAACTACGTTAACGTAAAAATAACGTTCCGTTAACGTAAAGATAACAACCCGATAACATTGTTGGCAGTTTGCAGGCTGTATTTTTGCATTGTCGAAAATAAATTAATAACATTTTCAATTTATTATTGGTCTGTCGATTGTCTTATTTTCGGAAAGCGTATGCTGAAAAGCTTTGAAAGAGTAAGCGTTATTATAAAAAAATGTTACTATGAAAACGAATCTTTTAAGAAAAAGTTTGTGTGCGTGCTTGTTATTATCTACACTTGAATCTTTCAGCTTTGCATGAGGTAAAGAAAGTCTGTCGAAATTTTGTTACAATAATCTCGGGGCGAAAGAACTTGCTGAATCTCAAATGGTATGTGTTTATGATGAAAGTGGGAAGTATAGACAAGGGAGGGTTGATTTTTTTATTCAAATAATTTATTAATATACTTGTCAATACAATTATTTACATGTATATTTGCATAGGGTTAAAAAATATGTGATTCCTCAATACGAATTTATCTTTATATTGGCTTTGAGGGTAATGTAGATTAGTGATAATTAATAATTTAAAGTTATGAAAAAAAATGTATTGACTGTTTTATTGTCTTTGGTGACTGTGGGAATTTTAATATGTTTATTTTTGATTTGCAATGCTATTTTTATAGAAAAAAATACAGAGATGCTACATTTATACATTCTCGGAATATCTGTGTTTGCAGGTTTTATGGTTGTGTTGTTAATTATGAACTTGAAAAACAAAAAAAAGTAGTCATTTCTCTCGAGTTTCAGCACATAATGCTTGTAAACAATTTTATTTACATGTAGATTTAAATAGCATGAAACGAGCATATTTAATCATTGCATTATTTTGTTCTTCAGCAATAATAATGGCTCAACAGAGGGTTACCGCTTATGTTTATGATGAGGAAACGAAAAAGCCGATTGATTTGGTGGCGGTTGTCTCATTCGGGGACTATACGATTACAAACTCGGAGGGCGGATTTGCAATTAACGTATCGAATGATGATATAATAAAACTGTCACATTTGAGCTATCAGGCCAAAAGTATTGATTTACGGCAGTTGGGTGATTCTGTTTTTTTGCGGCAAAGGGTATATAGGTTGGATGAAGTTATTGTGTTGCCGAAAGATGCGATTATTAAGCGTATAAAATCTGTTTGGGAAAAGTATGATAAGTTATTTGCAAGAAAGAGAGAACGAGATTTTCCTCAACAGACTTTTTATTACAGGCAGCTGACGCAAGAGAACGATTTGTATACCGAATATGTTGAATGTTTTTTTACGGCACCGGTAAATGTGTCTGTTCAGACAATGACTTTGCAGGAGAGCCGTTATGCTATAATTAATATAGACTCAACAGCTACAATAATAAATTACTTTTTTCTTTCTAAACTGCCAACTTTTTCAAGAAGTAGAGCAATTTCATATTATAATGTTAATGGTTTTCTCGTAAAGAATTTTGAAAAATATTATGATATACGTTTGGACCGTATTATATCGCAAGACGATGAAAATGAAGTGGAAGTATATAAGTTCACACCTTATAAGGAAATGATTGGTCAGATGGCTATGATGCTTTCAGGTTTTTTGTATGTGCGGACGAAAGACTTGGCGATTGTTCGTTTGGAAATTAACACGAAGAATATGCTGTTAATAGATATTCCAAATATTGTAGATGAGTCTTATAATTTTACGGTTACTTATCGGGACGGAATAGAATCTTACCCTATTGTCGAAACTGTCAAGTGCGATACAGAAGTGTCATATGTGCGAAACGGACAAGAGAACAGGGTAAAGATGTATTCAATTTTGTTTGCTACAGACTTTAAACTTGAATCGGAAGGAAAGACAATGAGAAAAAGCGATTACCTTTTGCGAAAAGTTGCCGATTCCGAGTATAATCAAGAGTTTTGGGATAATAACCCGATTATCAAACGTACAACAATTGAGCAGAAGGTGGTTGATGATTTTAACAACCGGGGCTATTTCGGTTCAATGAATCTTAATCAAGACAGCAAGTAGACCGGCATTGTTTAAAAGTTTAACCGATTTTCATCCTGTTATTTCAACTTCGCTTTTACCTTTTGATGTTTTTATTACTTTTATCTGAACGGCTATCCTTTCCGTCATTTCGGCTACATGCGAGATAACACCTATCTTCCTGCCTTGTGTATGGAGTTGTTCGAGTGCGTCCATCGCTATGCGGAGTGTTTCATTGTCTAATGAACCAAAACCTTCGTCGATAAACAGTGATTCTACTTTCATCCTGTTTGATGACAACGATGATAGCCCCAGAGCAAGCGCCAAAGATATGAGGAACGATTCTCCTCCCGAAAGCGAATGGATCGTGCGTACTTCGTTAAGCATATCCGTGTCGACGACCTGCAAAGCCAGTGTGTCGGGTATGCGTTGCAGTTTGTATCTCGGTGACAGGTCTTGCAGATGTTTGTTTGCGTAAGTGAGGAGTGTCTCAAGGGTGTATCCTTGGGCAATCTCCTTGAATTTGTTTCCTGAAGCCGAGCCTAACAGGGAATTTAGTTTTTTCCAGTTTTCAACAAGCTCGGTCTTTTTATAAAAATCTTTTTCGAGGCTTTTTATTTGCTCACGAGCCTTCATGTCGGATGACAGGGTAACCTCAATTTCAGTATTTCGTTTATTGCGCGTTTCGATAAGCGCGTTTTTCTCCGTAAAACTCTTTTGAACAATATCCTTTTCTTCGTTTTCCGGCTTGGCTGCCGAACTGTTATGCTGTTCAAAGTTTTTCATGCGTTCCGCAAGAGTGGCTTTTGCCGTTGTCTCCGCATCGGCAAGTGAGCCAAGTGCGTGTTTCTCGGTCTGTATCCATGCGCTGTCTTTTTCAAACAATCCTGCTAAATCGTCGTATGATATGTTTTCTTTTGTTTTTATCAGGTTATCGACTTCCGTTCGCAGTGATTCGCGTTTTTCGCTTGTTTGTTCGATGTCGGCTTTTATGCGGCTTATGATGCCGTTCAGGCTCTCTTGTTTTGCCGAACAGTTATTTTTATTGTCCGTAGCTTTTTTTATGTTTTCCGTGATGGATTTTTGTTTGTCAACGAAATATTTTTCTGCGATATCAGCCGGTTTACCATGCAAAAGATTTGCTCTTTCATCTTGCAATTGCACGGTGATTTTTTGAAAACTTGAAAAACGTTCTGTTTTTGCGGTAAGTGTTTCACCGGCTTCTTTCAGTTTTTTTTCTTCGTTTTCAAGATTTGTCGTAAGCTTGCTAATCTTCTCCCGGGTCTTTGTTAATTCTTCAAGATTGCCGTTCCATTGACCGGTTTTTGTTTTGAGGTATTCTGTCAGTTCGGCGCGTTCGAAAAGTCCTTTCCATTCGGGTATGCCTGCCAACATATCACCTAAGCTTTTTAAAACTTTGTCGTACTGCACCTTATAATTTTCGATCATCGTCGACAGGCGCGTGATTTCACTCTTTTGCTTTTCTATATCGTTTGTCAGGCGTTCTGTCTTCGCGGTGTTATCTTCTTTTGCTTTTTTAAGCTCCTGCTCTTTCATGCGCTGCATGTCTTCGGCTTTTGCCGCGGGATGGTGAGTGCTGCCGCAAACAGGACAAGGCTCTCCTTCGGTTAGTTTTTCGCGTAATACAGCAATTTCGGCGGGTAGAAGGCTGTTCAGTTTTTCCGCATCGAGTTTCAGTTGCTCCAGTTTTTTTATGTTGACGTCTAAGAGCGTTTTGTTTGATTCAAGGGTCGCACTGTTTTGTTTTCCTTGCCCGTATGCCGCCTGTGCATCTGCGGCAAGTGCTATGAGAAACTCGGTTCGCGGCGCTATAGTTTCGTAGTTTTTGTTTGAAGTAAACCAGTCGTTAAGGGCCGAAAAAGTTTTTTCGCACAACTTCAAAGTATTTTTAATATCCGTGATTTTTTTCTCCGTTTTTACGAAAACAGTATTTGCTGTCGAATATTCTTTTTGTGCATCTTCGGTGTTCGCATTGGCTCCTTTTATCTTGACGTCCAATTCGCGTGCTTTGATTATTTGCGGAGTTATTTCTTTTTGTTTTTCGAGCAGGTCTTCCAACTCTTTCTCGCAATCGGCAAGTACTTTTTGTGAGTCGAATAATAACTTCGTGTTTTCTTCACGCTGCAACTCTGTTATTCTAAGGTTTTTTGTATAATCGGCCAACTGTTTTTCCGCGTTTTTCAGCAAACCGTAGGCATCGCGTATTTCCTGAACGGATTCTATGCGTGATATATACCCGAACCGCTCTGCTGCTTCTCCTATTGCCTTTTGTGTGGATGCAAGACTTGTTTCTGCTTGCTTTATCTCTTTGACAATATGCTCTTTGTCTTCAATCCACTTTGTTTGTGAAGCAAGTAATTCGCATTCTTTTTTCAGTGTGGACAGTTCTTGTTTTATTCCTGTTTTTTCCGTTTCAAGTAATTCTATCTGTTCGTCGGACAGCAGTTCAATTCCTTTTATGCGTTCGTTTATGGCATTCAGGTCGGCTTCCGCGTTTTTTGCTTTGTCATAAATCGCCATTGATATTCGCGAAAAAATGTCCGTGCCTGTCAGTTTTTCCAATAATTCTGCTTTTTCGGACTGCTTAGCTTTTAGAAATGTAGCAAAGTCGCCTTGAGCAAGGAGGACGGAACGTGTGAACTGGTCGAACGATAGTCCGATTAATTCGGATATTTTATTTAGAAGTTCTGTTTTTAGTCCTTGCACTTCTATGTTTTCGGATGTGTTGTAAAGGCGTATCTCGCTGTTTTGCATTGAGCCGTCGACTTTATTGCGGGAGCGCCTGACTGACCAGCGTGAACGAAATGTCTGACTGCCGAGCGAAACGAATTCAACCTCGGCAAACCCTTCCGTCGCTCCGCGACGAAATATATTACGACTGTCGCGTTGGTTAATCGTTCTGTCGCCCACATCGCGTATCGGAATATTCTCCGAGGCGCGGCTTGTACGTGGTGATGTGTCAAACAAAGCGAGACAAAGTGCGTCGAGCAGCGTTGATTTTCCGGAGCCGGTGCTTCCCGTAATCGCAAATATTCCCGCCGACTTCAGAGGTTCTGCCGTAAAGCATATCTCAAATTCCTTTTCGAGTGATGCGAGGTTTTTTCCTCTCACAGCTAATATTTTCATACCTGAACTTCCTGTATTACTTCATGCAATAATTTTTTCATTGCCTCCGGCATTTTTTCGCCGCCGTATTGCCGCTCGAAAATATCTTCCGCTATATCCATCGGGTTTGTTTCGCATAACTCATCTATTGATAATGTTTTGCGTTCCTTTTCATTTTCCTTCATTATGGCTGTGATACGTGCCTGCCTGACAGACTTCCCTGCTAAGGCATTTTCTATTTGGTGACGCATAGACGGCTCCGGCTCCGTTATTAGAACTTTTATCTCGACGAATGGAGACATATCGGTAATATCTCCGTCCGGCAAACTGCTTATTTCATTAAGCACATCGCTCAACGGCGCAGGTTCTTTCGGTATGCTTATAAGCTTGACGCAACCGTCATATTCGATGCGCTCAATGTTTATTTTGTATTTTCCTGTACGTGCAGTTGCAGTATTTTTCTCATCTTCGGTTATCCCTATCAATACAATTCCATGTTTGTTGTTTTTCTCCGCAAAAGACATTGGGATGGGTGTACCAGAATATCTGACGTTTTCACGACCGGAGACTTTTTGTCCGCGGTGCAGGTGTCCTAAAGCCGTATAGGTGATTCCGTCCGAAAAAGCTTCCGGAGAAACACATTCCAACCCTCCTATGATAGTCCGTTCGGAGCGGTCGTTTTCCGATATCTCCGAGCCTGTTGCCTGCAAATGACCCATTGCAATGACGGGAACGGCTTTGTCATGTACCTTTTCTAACAAATTATCATACATCGCTTTTATGCTTGCCGAATAACTCTCAGTTGCAGGAAAATCGCCGTGCCTCAAATAAGGGACCGTAAGACAATATCCGCCGATATTCAACGGGACTATAAGGTCGTCATAGTCAATATCTCCGTCGACAGTGCGCTTGACGATACCTCTCACCGTGACATTCATATTTTCAAGCAGCGGGTTTGGAGCTTCAAGTCGCGCGGCGGAATCATGATTGCCGGCAATGATTATTATCCGAAGGTTAGGATTTTCATTTGTTATATCCCGTAAGAACGAGTAGTACAGCTTCTGGGATTCAGCCGAAGGGTTGGGACTATCAAAAATATCCCCGGCTATCAGCAGGATATCTGCATTCGACTTGACCGTAATATCTCTTAGCCAAGCCATAAAACGAAGGTGCTCCGCCTTCCGATCGTATTCGTAAAAACTATGCCCAAGATGCCAGTCTGCGGTATGTAATATCTTCATAAGCGTGTACAATCTACGTTTTAAAAATTATTCAAATGTACAATAAAAAACGAAAAAAATAAAATGACGCTCGCCAATTATTTTTCTTCATTATAAAATTTAAAGTTTAAAAAATGCAATAAAATTAAATATAAGTGATAAATACGCTATTATTGAATGATGTAAGTTAATATACGTTAACAATATGGAGTTTAAAATCTTCTTTTGTACCTTTGCTTTTCTTAAAAATTGTATTAAAGAGATGAAACGGATTATAATGTTGCTTTTATTTATTAATATAGCAACCTTTATTTCTGCAAATAATACTTTACCTGTTGCAGTATACAGCGAATCAAGAGTTGATTCGTTGTATAGCATTGTTCATAATCCCGGAGTTTCATACTCAAAAAAAATTAATTTGATAAATGACTTTAGCTGTATCTCACTTTATTCGGAATACTTTGATAAGTTAAACCCTATGTTTGAAAAGGTTTTGGAAGAAGCCGGTCGCAATTCCGATAAAGCAGGTATACTTTTTTGTTATACATCTTTGGCAAACCTGTACTTGAGTATGGATGACAAAGATAATACTAAAAAGAGCCTTGATTCCGCCGAAGTTTATGTGAACAGTGTCAACAATCTGAGGCAATATGCAATGTACTACGGGGTAAGAGGTCGTTATTATCAGCGATATTTTCCGGATCGTACTCCTGAAGCGATTAACAACTGCCAGAATTCTTTATATTATTATGACAAGTCGGGCGTAAAAGGAAAAGAAGATGAGAAAGCAATGGTTTTACGCTACCTTACTATGGATGGCTTTCAGAGAAATGACTCGGCCTATGTTAATAAGAATATCCAAAAGATTTTTGAACTTAGAAAATCAAACCGCACTCCAATAACCGAATTTATTGTGTTTGAGGTAAATGTCGCATTGAACGAGATTGACTATCAAAATACATACGAAGAAAAATATCTTGACAGCATTATTTACTATACGGGGAAATGTATCGAGTTATATGAAAGCGGGCTGTTATCAAAGTCATTTAATCATATTGCGGTTGATTTTTATACTATAATAGCTGAGGCGACAAGTCAAAAGAACGAAATGGATGCATCTGTCGTCGACAGCCTGTATTTAATTGCCGAATCAAAATATGATATGTTGGATTCCGTCGGGATAGCTCGTGTATATCAGATAAAAGCAAATATGTTTTTGAAGCGGAATATGATTGATTCTGCGGAGGTTATGGCTTTAAAAGCGCAAAGATATATGGAGTCCGGCCAAAAATATAACAACTTCTCCCTTGCAAAAAATAATGCCGGAATGCTTCGCGATATATACAGTATTAAAGCCGATTATAAAAAAGCGATCGTTTATGATGATATATTGATTAAAAAAGATGAAGAAATAAGAGCCAATGAGATTAAGGAGTTGGAGTTGCAGTTTGAGGTTTTTCTTAAAGATACGGAGCTTAAACAGTTGAATTCCGAAATATTATATCATGATAATATTCAGATGTTGTCGGTATTCATATGTGTTCTTTTATGTCTGGCAATGTTGTTTCTTGTATTATTATTCAGGTCAAAGAAAAAGGAATTGAACAGGCAGGTTGCTCTTATCGACGCAGATAGGGCTGAGACGAAGCTTCAATTAAAACTTAAAGAGGAGCAGACTGTTAAAACTCAATTGGAAAGATATGATGTGTTATCAGATTTTTACCTTAAAGAAATGGAGCTTATAGGAAAAAATAAAGATTTGGAACAGTTGTATTCGGATAAGGAATCGCTTGATAAACAAGTCGAGTTGTTTCGACAGAAAGTCGAATCGTACGAAACATATGAGGTTAAAGCCGAGCAAACAAACAATGATGTCCAGAATGTTATAGTTGAGGATATTAAGCGTCTTATTCTGAGGCGTATGCCTAATGGTAATGTTTATATTGGCAACATTGATTTTTTAAGTAAATCGTATATTGCCGCCCTTAATGAACGAAGTGACGGAGCTTTGTCGGTGTCGTACCTGAAATATTGCGTATGTTTTGCAATAGGGTTGAGTATAAGCGATGTAGCAGAGTGTTTTAGTATTGAGCAATCATCTGTACACATGATTCGCTATAGATTGAAGAAAAAATTCGGGCTTAATAACGATGATGACTTGGGCACTTTTCTTCAGAGTCAGTTCTGAAGTAAGCCCCCCCCCTCAATCCCCCCAAAGGGGGAAGTTAGGGACGTAAAGCTTTCCATAGATTATCTTCTTCCGGTATGTCTGCAGTAATTTCTATTGCCTGCTTTGAGACAGGATGTATGAACGATACGCTGCAGGCATGAAGGCTTATGCCCCCGTCCGGATTTGAACGTTCCGCGCCATATTTTAGATCGCCTTTTATCGGACAGCCGATTTTAGCCAATTGGCAGCGTATCTGATGGTGTCGCCCCGTTTTCAGGTCAATCTCCAATAAAAAGTATTTTTCGGATTGTGAAATGGTGCGGTAGCTTAATATTGCTTTTTTAGAGTTCGCTTTTTCACTGTCGTAAGCATAACACTTGTTTTGTTTTTCATTGCGAACAAGCCAATGTGTCAGTATTGCCTCATGCTTCGGAGGGCAATTTTTTACTATAGCCCGGTATGTTTTTTTTACTTCGCCGTTACGAAACATCTCGTTCATGCGTGTCAAAGCTTTGCTCGTTTTGGCAAAGATAATAATGCCTGTTACCGGACGATCCAAACGGTGAGTAAGGCCGATAAATACATTACCAGTCTTGGCATATTTTTCTTTGAGATACGCCTTTATCTGTTCGGATAAAGGCGTATCCCCTGTTTTATCGCCCTGAACGATCTCATGGCAGTTTTTGTTGACGGCAATCAAATGATTGTCTTCGTAAATTATTTCCACAGTTCCACGATTACACGATTATACGATTACATGATTACACGATTACACGATTCAACAGTTACACGATTCAACAGTTTCGTTACATATTCATTCCGCCGCAAACAGGAATAACCTGTCCCGAAACGTATGAAGATAAGTCGGACGCAAGGAATAATGCGACATTTGCCACATCCTCAGGCGTACCGCCGCGACGAAGTGGTATCTGTTTTTCCCACTCTTCGCGTACCTTGTCAGGCAAAGCGCCTGTCATCTCGGTTATTATAAATCCCGGAGCGATAGCGTTTGCACGTATACCTCGTGAACCCAATTCTTTGGCGACAGATTTAGCCAGACCGATCATTCCCGCTTTTGATGCAGAGTAGTTTGCCTGACCTGCATTTCCCGAAACGCCAACGACAGACGACATATTGATGATGCTTCCGTTCTTTTGTTTCATCATAATAGGAGTAACGGCATGGATAAAGTTAAATGCCGACTTCAGGTTTATGTTGATCACCATGTCCCATTGCTGTTCATTCATTCTCATCATCAGTCCGTCACGAGTAATGCCGGCATTGTTTACAAGGATGTCAATCCTGCCGAAATCATTTAAAATGTCGTTAACCGTTTTGTGTGTATCCTCAAAGTCGGCAGCATTTGACGCATAACCTTTGACTTTCACTCCAAAAGCTTCTATTTCCTTTTCTGTAGCTTTTCCGTTTTCATCGATAGCCAGATCGGTAAAAGCAATATTTGCACCTTCCGATGCAAGTTTCAATGCAACCGCTTTGCCTATTCCACGGGCAGCGCCTGTGACAATAGCTGTTTTTCCTTCCAATAGTTTCATACTCTTTATATTTTAATGTTTAATTAACAATGCACAATAGCGCCTATGGCAAATGAAAAATGAAAAATGAAAAATATTCAATACAACAAATAAACATTGCACAACGTTCAACGGTATCAATTCTTAATTTTTAACTCTTAACTCTTAATTTTTATTTTTTAACTTTATATCTTTATAAGGCAGGCTCCTGCCGAATATCCTCCGCCAAATACACTTATACAAACTAAGTTGCCCTTTTTGAACTTCGATAAGTTTTGAGCAAAAACAAGAGCGCAACTTGCAGAGCCTGTATTCCCGAGTTCTTCTATATTGCTTAAAATCTTTTCTTCGTCAAGTTTTATATTGTTTGCGATATTTTTCAGTATGCGCATATTTGCCTGATGTCCTACGAAATATGATAAATCATCAAACGAATATCCTCTTTTCTTCAAAAGGAAAAGTGCATTTTTAGGCATGTATGTACACGCCTGAATAAAGACATCTTTTCCCTCCGGCATAAATATACCTCCATCTTTCGGACGAAGTTGAATACCTTCGGGACCTTTACCCATACATCCTAATGCTTCGGTATAAACATCCAATATTTCGTAATCATTATCTGTTACTCTTTCCTTCGAAATGAAAAAAGCAACAGCGGCGTCACCCCATAAATGTCCTGCTTTAGGGTCACCCTCATTGCTGTATGCGGAGTTCTTGTCTCCGCCAATTATCAGCGCTTTGTGCGCTTTTCCTGAAGCGAAATATCCTTCCACGATTTCTATCGCATTCATGAACGATGAGCACGCCGAGGACATAGTAAAAGCCTTTGCTGTTTCTATTCCGAACTGCTGTTGTACGACGTGTGCAGCCGTACCGACTGTGTCGAACGGCGAATAAGTCGAAGAAATTATAAGATCGACTTCTTTTATATCGTACGGGAGTGCCGGTAATGCGTTTTTCACTGCGTCGACACTCATTGTGTTTATGTTTTCGTCAGCTTTTGCCCGAGAGCGTGTTTTGATACCTGTTCGTTGAATGATCCATTCGTCTGTTAAACCTGTTAATTTTGAAAAATACTCATTTGTAACCCTTTCTTTCGGGATATAAAATCCTGTTGCGTTAATAAACATTACTTCTTAATTTTTATTCCTTTGAAAATTAAATCTATGACGCTGCTTCTGCTTCGCGAAACTCTGTCAGGTGAGTCACCGAGTAATCCTCGGATGTAGGGAACTTCAATTCCTTTAAGTGAATAATGTATAACAAGAGCTGTAGTTTCAATGTCAGGTATTTTGAAAATTCCCTCTTTTATGCCACTGTTCAGAATTTTTTTTATCAGTGCGATTTCCTGAAGGTTGTACCCTTTGCGTACCTTTGCGACATGCCAGCTGTCGTGAAAAAAATTTGCCCGTAACGACCCGTTACGAGTAACAGTGGATTTGAATGCGTCCAATCGTGCATATATAAATGAGACCAACTTTTCGTCGGCCGGGAGATCCTTTTTTTCAACAGCTTCAAGCATTTCGTACAATCGTTCCATTTCGTTTTCAATAACAATCGTAGAAAGTTCTTCTTTGTTTTTGAAATACATATATAATGTGCGCCGCCCTTTCTTTGAGGCTGTGGCAATGTCGTTCATAGTCGTGCGATCTATACCTTTACGAGCAAATACCTGTCTTGCCGCGTCGATAAGTTGTTCACGAGTTTTAGTAGTTGTTTCCGACATAATCATGCACATTTTTTTAAAATCTGTGCGCAAAAGTACACAAAAAAAACTATCTGCAAAGAATTATTGAAAAAAAGTTTTCGAAATTTTGTTTTTTTGGAAAAACTCCTTATCTTTGCAGCCCAATAACAGAAATATCGCGGAGTGGAGCAGTGGTAGCTCGTTGGGCTCATAACCCAAAGGTCGTAAGTTCGAGTCTTGCCTCCGCAACAATGAAAAGGTAGTCCAAAATATTCAATGGACGACCTTTTTTTATTCTTTGAAGACTCAATATTTGTCATTTCAAGAAAAACAACCTATTTTTGCAGTCGATTTTTATAATAAAGGTAAGATAACTCATTTACTGCCAACAATGGTCTTGTAGTTCAATGGATAGAATGGAAGTTTCCTAAACTTTAGATTCGGGTTCGATTCCCGGCGAGACTACGAAATGTCGAAAACCTTAAAAAAATACTGTTATGAATCGTAAGCACAAAAAACTGATCACGACTTTTTTATTCATTATCGGTGTAACTGTAAATTGTGTCGCGCAAAATGCCGATATAAGTAATCTGAAAGATGTTCTTTCCGGGAATCTTATTGAAGTTAAAGGCTTCGGAAGCATAAACTGGATGAAGGACGGAGAGTCGTATAGCCGTATTGAGCGTAATACGGAAACAGGAGGTATGGAATTTGTCAAGTACAAAGCAAAAGACAATGCTCGTCAGGTATTGATACCTTCGTCGATGCTTGTTGATCCCGCTACGGGAAAAAATTTAAGCATACGAAGTGTTTCGTGGAGCGATGATAATTCTTGTGTCTTGATTTATAACAACACAAAACGGGTCTGGCGTTATGATACACGAGGTGATTATTGGGTGCTTAGGTTGTCCGACGGTACTTTAAGGCAATTGGGTAAAAGTTTGCCCGAATCTTCGCTGATGTTTGCCAAATTTTCTCCCGACGCATCGAAAGTAGCGTATGTTTCCGGAAATAATATCTATATGGAAGATGTAGCCGGCGGGCAAATAACGCCTTTGACAACGGATGGCAATGCGACAATTGTAAACGGCACGTTCGACTGGGTTTATGAAGAGGAGTTCGGCTGCCGTGACGGTTTCCGATGGAGTCCTGATGGGGAGTATATTGCTTACTGGCAGAGCAATACGGAAGGAACGGGTGTTTTTGATATTATAAATAACGTAGATTCTGTATATGCCTCTGTCGTACATTTTCCGTATCCTAAAGCAGGAACGACAAATTCGGACGTTAAAGTTGGTGCAATCTCCGTAAAAGACAAGCAGACTACTTGGATTGATATTCCGGGCGATCCGCGAAACAACTATATTCCACGCATGGAATTTATTCCGGGCAGCCGCGAGCTGTTTATACAGCAGATGAACCGCGAACAAAACACAAACAAAGTATGGATTGTGGAAGCAGGAACTAAAACGCCTGTGAATATTTTAACGGAGACAGATGCGGCATGGGTCGAAACAAACGATAATATTGTATGGCTCAAGAATAATCGCTATTTTACTTGGGAAAGCGAGCGAAGCGGATGGAGGCATTTGTATCGTGTAAGCAGGGACGGAAAAGAAGTTATACCGATTACAAAAGGCGAATTTGATTTTATACAACAGGCAGGTATAGATATTGATAAAGGTATTGTATATTTTATTGCTTCACCGGATGACTTTACGCAACGGTTTTTGTACAGCGCCACTTTGTTTGGGAAAGGTGATGTGAAGCGCCTCAGTCCGGTAGGGCAGGAGGGGCAGCACCGTTATCAGATATCGCCGACCGGGAAATGGGCTGTTCATACGTTCAGCAATGCCGTTACTCCGCCGATTATCGATATGGTTTCTTTCCCTTTGCATAAGTCGGTACGGATGATTGAAAACAACGATAAAGCATGCGAACAGTACAGAGCGCTGGATTTATCGCCAAAGGAATTTCTGAAAGTGCGGTCAGGCGATTTAATGCTTGATGCATGGATGATCAAACCGAAAAACTTTGACGAGAAAAAGAAATATCCCGTTATTATAGAAGTTTACGGTGAGCCTGCTTCGGCAACAGTACAGGATGTATGGAGCGGAAGCTTGTGGAATCATTATATGGCAAACCTCGGATACATAGTTGTAAGTATCGAAAACAGAGGCGCTAATGCTCCTCGTGGGCGCGAGTGGCGAAAATGTATTTACGGTGAAGTAGGCACGTTTGCATCGGAAGATCAGGCAAGGGGAATACAGGATTTGGCTCGCCAATACTCTTTTATTGACGCCTCGCGTATAGGGATCACGGGATGGAGCGGAGGAGGAAGTCAGACGCTTAACTGTATGTTTCGCTATCCCTCGGTATTCCATACAGGCATTGCAGTCGCATTTGTGTCCGATCAGCGACTATATGATACGATATATCAGGAACGATATATGAATACTCCGCAGAATAACCCTGACGGATATCGTAAAGGATCGCCGATAACTTATGCCGAAGGACTGAAGGGTAACTTACTCCTTATGCACGGAACAGGTGATGACAATGTACATTATCAGAATTGCGAAATG